>Ga0207119_1086_pt1 | contig 14804 bp, 12 predicted proteins | sample Alteio_BWMinHeat_43_FD_153505 | JGI IMG/M metagenome (GOLD analysis project Ga0207119, IMG submission 153505) | Enriched cells from forest soil in Barre Woods Harvard Forest LTER site, Petersham, Massachusetts, United States -... | ecosystem: Environmental > Terrestrial > Soil > Temperate forest >... | reverse complement strand
GGCACTTTGCTTACTGCCAATGGAAATTTAAAATTTCTCAATTGGACAGCTGCTGCAGGTCTTATTGTTAATATAATAATCAATCTGATTCTTATACCGACCATGGGAGTGCTTGGCGCAGTGGTTGCTACCTTAGTGACCCAGTTTGCAGTAAGTATTTTACAATTATGGAAAGCCCACCAGTTATTTATATTAAACGTATCCAATAAAGAATCGGCTAAAGTTCTTATATACATAGCGGTGGCTGTATTAAGTTTTTGGTTTTTGCATGATTTAAACGTCACATGGTATTATAGCATCATGGCATTGACTATGTTAAATCTTACCTTTGCATTTTTTATAGGTTTACTTGATTTCAAATTTTTTCTTAATATATTAAAGTTCAGAGCGTGAATACACTCAAAAAAGACAAAGAATTCAACTTTACAACCGTGCTTGATTTCTTGCTACAATTCTGGTTGCCAATTCTTATAGTGACTTTAGGGGCAGGCATACTTGCTTTTATTTTTTCGCTGCCTTATTTTATGCCGCCAAAGTATCAATCAACTGTAATATTATATCCTGCCACGACCAACTCCATCTCTAAGGCCATATTAAGTACTTATCAAGGTGAAAAAAATGACGTTTTGGCGCTTGGCCAGGAAGAAGAAGCTGAACAATTGCTACAACTTCTTCAATCAGATGAAATAACGAACAAGATCATTAAAAAATATGATCTATTAAAACATTACCGGATAGATCCGGCAGGTTCTTATCCATATACAAAGCTTGGCAAAGAGTTCAAAAAGAATATAAACTATCGCCGTACCGAATACATGTCTATTGAAATATCTGTAATGGATGAAAGTAAGGATACTGCAGCTCATATTGCGAACGATGTAGCAGCAATGGCAGACACCGCAAAAAATAATGTTCTACATGAAAGGGCACGTGACGTATTAGCTATTGTAAAGGATAAGTATGAAGAAAAGCAACGCTTTATAAATATGATGGTTGACTCCTTAGGAAAAATCGGTGAAATAGGCGTTCCACCGTATAGCGTGCAGGGCAACAGCAGTCTTAACCAGGATTATCTAAAAGCTGTCGCAAGCCATAGTACAGCGCTTGCAAATGAACTAAAAAATAAAATGGAGCTCCAGGCAAAATACTCTCCAATTCAAAAGTCATTTCTTGATCGAATTGAATTTGAGAATAAAGAGCTCAGTTCTGTCAGAACTAATTACGAACATGCCGTTGTAGATGCGGAAAAAATGCTACCAGCTACCATGATTGTAAATCATGCGACACCAGCTGAGCGTAAGGCTTGGCCGGTGAGAAGTATAATAGTCTTAATATCAATGTTCTCTGCTTTAGCTTTAAGTATTTTATTCTTTGCATTTTTGACGAATATCAGAGAATACTTTCGAAGTAAAAAATTAGAAACTGCTCAATAACAGTTTGCTGACAGCTAAACAAAATATTGCTTTCTATGGGATTATGCTTGTTTATATAAGCATAAACTGTGTATTGTTTATGTTTGATATCCTATGGCTAAGCCTTCTGCCGACTGTAATATTTACGGGATGGCTAATTATATATCACCCCACTAAAGTATTATTGTTCATAGCCTTTGCAACTCCGCTTAGCATAAAGGTATTTATTGAGCAGCTAGGTTCAGGTATAAATCTTCCTACAGAACCATTAATGATTATCATGATGGGATTTTTCTGGCTAAAAGTATTTTTGGATGCTGATTATGATATTAAGGTTATTCGCCAACCCATAACTATGGCAATCGTATTTAATCTTTTTTGGATTCTGGTTACAGCCTGTACATCTTCAATGCCACTTGTTTCTATTAAATTTTTTATTGCCAGATTCTGGTTTGTTACCTGTTTCTATTTCCTGGGCGTATTAATGTTTAAAAAGTTTGAAAATATTAAGGCATTTTTCTGGCTATTCTCTGCTTCACTTGCTATTGTAGTAATTTATGCCTTACAAAGACATTCTGCTTATTTATTTGAACAAACTTATTCAACCAAAGCGCCTCAGCCCTTTTTCACGGATCATGGCGTATATGCAGCTGTCTTATGTTTAATGGTACCGGTGATGCTCTTATTTTTAACAAGAAGAAGAGCTTTTGGGTTATCAGTTTGGGAGCAGTTTTTCGCATTTATTATTTTTGTAATTCTAGTCACAGGGATAATATTTTCCTTTACCAGGGCTGCATGGATTGGTTTAGGCGCATCAGCGGGATTTGGATTAATATTAATGTTAAGAATAAGGTTTATTCCGCTAATGATGGTTGCTGCAATTGCTCTTGGTGGTCTTTCTTTTTATTGGACTGACATTTATTTCAAGCTGGAATCAAATAAAAAGGTCTCCACTTCTGATATTGAAGGCCACGTAAAATCAATTTACAATATTTCGACTGACGCGAGTAATACTGAACGACTTAACCGGTGGCACTCTGCTTTAAGGATGTTTGAAGAAAGGCCTATTTTAGGCTGGGGTCCTAATACTTATATGTTTCAATATTCAGCTTTTCAACTTTCACGCGATATGACAATCATAAGTGTAAGAACGGGTACGCAGGGAAATGCTCATAGCGAATATATTGGACCACTGGCAGAGGAAGGAGTATTAGGTTTGGTTTCTATTCTGTTATTATTATTTATAAGTCTTTATAAAGCAATGCAGCTTGTATATAAAGGTAAGAATAGCAAAATAAGGATAACTGCAGCAGCGGTTATCCTTGGGCTCATTACATACTTTGTGCATGGGTTCCTAAATGACTATCTCGATACCGATAAAGCCGCAGTGCCTTTTTTTGCAATGATGGCGATTTTAACGGCATTAGATTTGTATCATCAAAGAAACAATAATGAGGCAAGTAATGTTACTGAAGAAGCTATTTGATAATGAGACGATCCCGAAAAGCTCGCGACAAGTTGTGATAATGAGATAATGGGCTGCCTCGAAAATATATCTGAATCAGAATTTACAGAATTAAAGAATGTTAATAGTGTTTGCTGAAGTTTTTAATACAGTGAAATCCTTTAATCAGTTTAATCCGTGATTCAGACAACGAACAACAATAAACTAACAACGTACAACGAAATAAATGAAGTGGTCCTTAAACCTGGGTAAGATATTTGGAATTAATGTGTTGGTGCATTTTACCTTCGTTCTCATTTTTGTTTATGTAGGCTATTATAATTACCAGGAATTTCATAGTATTTCTCAATTGGCCTATATATGCCTGGTTGTTTTTCTCTCTTTCACGTGTGTTTTAATGCATGAGTTCGGCCATGCGTTGGCGGCTCGAAAAGTCGGGATTAAAACACGTCAAATTTTGATTTTACCAATTGGAGGCATGGCCCAAATAGAAAATATGCCAGAAAATCCAAAAGATGAATTATTTGTAACTATTTGTGGTCCATTGGTTAACCTTGGCATTATCATAATTTTCTTACCATTTGCACTAATTAATCATTCTTTACAAGAAGTATTTTTTATAAATCAATTTGGAGATTTAATTCCTGACATAATTCATGTAAATATTATTCTTTTTGTTTTTAATCTCATTCCTGCCTATCCTATGGATGGTGGCAGGATTTTAAGAGCATTGCTTGCCTTTAAATTGAAATATATTCAGGCGACACTTATTGCTTCCAGGGTAGGTCAAGCACTCGGTATATCATTGTTCGCATATTTAATTTGGCTATGTATTGATGGCACATTTGATTTCTTTAGTGTCATTAAATTATTGATTCTTTGCGCGTTCATTGTAGGCCTTGCTGAAATAGAATATCGTATGGTGAAAAGGAAACATCAAATGGGAGGATACGGAATTTCAGGGTCTACAAATATTAACAATAAAGATTCGCTAAATACTTCTGATTCCATCGGGCAAGCTGTACATGACCTCGTTGCAAAAAAAAGTAAAATACTTCCTGTTATGTTCTATGACAAGGTTGCTGGACAAGTTACTTCAGAGGTACCTGACGAATTAAGCGAACTCGAAAATGGACATAGCCACACTTATAGAATTTATCCTGGAGATACCTTAGGACATGCTTTAAAGATGATGGAAATATTAGGCATTCCCATATTGCCTATATACAGCGTTGACGAAAAACAAGATATTAATACCAAAAAAGAATTCTATCTTTTAAAGGGATCAGTTTAAAAAACTGATATTGTTATTTATAGAACATTCTTTTACGCTCAGGCGGAGATTTTCTTAAATATTTTCCAACAAAATCTTCCTGTTCTTTTACCTGAATAATTGCCTGATCAATTAGCTTGTTAAAGGACTCCATTAATGAGCTAATATTATCATCAGGATCTTTTATTTTACCAACTTTAAATTTGGCTTCATGCAATTTATTTGATGCCACATCAATCATTCTTTTAATTTCAACATCAGATTTCATTGGCATAAAAAGCTTGTTTCTGTATTCTATGAAAACATTGTAATAATTAATCCCTTCATTGAAGTCAACTCCAGCCGAGTTGTATAGAAATATATTGGCGTTTTGTTTCATTGTTTCTATTTCATGCCTCAAATGCTGCAATCTATCATAGATCAATGAATTTTTAATACCAAACTTTTCAATTCTATAGCACGTTTCATTTAGTTGTTGATTAACAGGAAGTCTGTCATATCGTTTTATAGAATCTGGAAAATTAAAATATTCAGCACTCCTATATTCCTGTGTGGAATCATCATAAAATTGCTGAGGTGTAACCGGATAATAGGAGAACTGCCATAAATAATCAAAAGGCATATGTGTTTTGATTAACTCTGAAGGTTGTACTTTGAAATATTTATAATTCACTTCGGGATAAAACTTTCCTTTGCTTACATATCCTGCTCCCCATGTCGGGTCAAACATATACCAGGTACTATCAATAAGGGCCGCACACCAGGCATGTGGCAAATAATCAACAAAACCTTTTTGTTTTGTATATCCCTCTATCATATAAGATTTTAATCCTGTCTTATTACAAAGGTCGTCAAACAGCGCGGCATAATTTGAACAAATTCCTTTTCTCGTTTTCAAGGCTTTATTAATAATCTCGTCACGTTTTACATAAAAATTAATGGCATACATATTATCAACATCATATCTGATATTTATTGTGACCCAGGTATAAATGGCTCTTACTTTTTCAGTTTTAGAATTAAAGTGGGAATTTATATAAACTGCCATGGCATCAGTTGTATATGTCACAGAATCAGGTATCATTGATACCTTTGGTTTAGCAACTACGTAACTATTAGAATTTTGCGCAGAAACCTGAGATGCAAAAAACAAGAAGAGAAGGCTTAATTTCAATAATTTCATCAGGTAATGATAGAACGCTAGTTTGGACTTTTTGGTGCGTCCCTATATTTTCCAAAAGTACATAAAGAACATTTACAAGCTTAGTCTGTTCCTTTAATTGTTCTTAAAAAAGTAGATTTAAAATTTAAATATTAATAAAGTTTTTGAATTAAAAATATCTATTTTTGTCTTGTTTAAAGTTGATTTCCGAAAATAAATTATTCTAAAATTATGAATACTATTAAGAAATCTTTATGCTTTATTGGCACTTTTGCAATTTTATTCATCATTTCCTGCAATAAGACTGTTACAAAACCTGCCAACATTCCGCCAGCTCAAACAGTAACCGATACGGATGGCAATGTATACCATACGGTGACAATCGGATCCCAGGTATGGATGGTAGAAAATTTAAAAACCACTAAATATCGGGATGGTACTCAAATACCTAATGTAACGGATAACACAGCGTGGAATAACATTACTATAGGGGCTTACTGTGATTATAATGATACACCTTCTTATTCGGATATTTACGGCAGACTTTATAATGGTTATTCCGTGTCAGGCACCAATAATATTTGCCCAAAAGGTTGGCATGTACCCAGCGAAGCTGAATGGACTACATTAACCACCTTTTTAGGGGGTAAAAGTACAGCAGGAGGCAAATTAAAAGAAAACGACTATTGGTTAATGCCAAATGAAGGGGCAACAAATGAATCAGGATTTTCAGCACTTCCGGGGGGTGGCAGAAATAGTAATGGAACATTTGGGGGCTGTTTGAACAGTGGGGGCTGGTGGAGTTGTACAGCGGCAGGTAAGCTCAATTACGATTGCCATGGTATTGACTATGACAATAGTAGTATTTACTCAGGCACAAGCGATATGACTGTTGGGCATTCGGTGCGCTGTTTGAAAGATTAGGCTTGGAATCAATTTAATTACAGTGGTAAATTGTAGTGGTAAAATAAATGTAAGCTGCAATTTTTAAAACCGAAAAGAGTTTGGAAGATTGTTGAAATTATCTCAGTTTTTGCCATATATACTTCCAAAAAAGCCTTTCTGACATGTAGCTTAGATCTATACCAAAAGATTGATTATTATACACCACTTGATTGAAATTAGATATTCTCAAGTTAATATTTAGAATGACATAAAATAAAAATATAATAAAGTATTGAAATAAAAATTTATACTTTTGTCTTGGCTAAAATCAAATTAGTTATTAATTAATTCATGTAATATTATGGGTATCATTAAGAAAAGTTTAATAATGATTTATATTTTTGGTTTATTGATCCTTATCTCATGCAATAAACCCGGAACAAAGCCTGCTTCCAACACAGCACCCCAGACAGTATCTGATACTGATGGCAATGTGTATCATATAGTAACCATTGGTACCCAGGTATGGATGGCAGAAAATTTAAAAACTACAAAATACCGTGACGGTACTCCGATAACGAATGTTACTGCTGCCACCTGGAGTACACTTACTACTGAGGCTTATTGTGATTATCAAAATAATCCTTCGAATTCTGCAATATATGGTCGATTATATAATTGGTATGCTGCGACTGACAATAATATTTGCCCTAAAGGTTGGCATGTAGCCAGTGATGCTGATTGGACAACTTTAACGAACTTTTTAGGAGATACAAGTACCGATGGAGGGAAACTTAAAGAAACCGGCACAAGTCATTGGCTAAGTCCAAATACTGGCGCAACAAATGAGACTGGATTTACAGCCCTTCCAGGAGGCTATAGAGGCGATGGGGGAGCATTTGTTGGGATGGGCACAAATGGGGGATGGTGGACTACTACTGCCAGCAGTTCAACGAATGCCTGGTATAGATGGATGTATAACAATCTAAGCGCCATTAATAAATTTAATGTTTATAAGGCAGTCGGTTTTTCTATTCATTGCGTGAAGGATTAGTATTGCGATCATATTTGTTTAGGCAAAGAAGTCTATATCAATGAATATCAATTTTTTGTGAACACATGAAATTACCACTTTGCACAGTTGCGACATATATACCAGGGATAATATTGAGGTCCGTAGATATTTTATAGTTTGTAATACTTACAGTTCCGGATATATTCTGATTGCAAAGCAACCTGCCTGTTATATCATATATTCTGATTTTAAATGAACGATCATCATTACCTGAATAATTGAAGTATAATCCGTAGACGTCTCCATATATATGTACTTTGCTATATAACGTAGAAGTCTTAGGAATTGCAGATACACTACATATTCCGTCTCCATATTTCTGCACGCCATCTTTGAAAAAACAACTTAAAGTTGAGCCTAAGTGTTCAACGGATGCATTAGTGATAATATCCGCCTGATAAGGAGGCAAATTAACATAAAAAATAGCCCTACCTGATCCAATTCCTTCAAACCACCGACCAAGGTCCTTAATGTCAATATAGTGGTAATCTCCGAATTGATTTTGAACAGTACCTGAATCGATTACGCCTTTCCAACTAAAAGAATAATGAAAACTATCCCCACTCGTGAGATTAAAATTATACAATAGTTTTTCAGCACTATCATCTTTATAATACACTGGATTAATGTAATACAGTGATCTATTAGTGGTATCTTCTCTTAATAATGCACACAAATTATTTGCAGTTATAGTACAGAAATAATAGAAATCGCTATTGCCGACTTCTAAATATAACTTTTTATAAGTTTGTCCCTTAACTATGGTATCTCCACTCGTATAAAATTTCACTGAATATTTATACTCATCATATTCATATTGACCATGTAAATATTGAATTTGATGGTCGACATTATAATACCATTCATTGGTCGTACCTAAAACTGAAAAATAATGTTGTGATTTTGCTTTAAAATTTAAAAAGCACAAAAAGGAAATAAGTAAGATACAAATGCATAACTTCATATTATTGATGTTGCTTGTATTAGGCAAGATACAAAATAAATCTGATTTGGAATTTCAAATGTTTTGAAAAAAGGTAAATTTTAACCTCTTAAATCTTCAGTCTTCCTTCATTAATAATCGAATTCTACCTATCATTGAATAATAAATGAATACCCCAACCAATAGTTCAGAATATGAGGCAGCGGATATTGCCTCAAGGTTTATTAATAATACCGGACGACACATTTTTTTAACAGGAAAAGCAGGTACGGGTAAAACGACCTTTCTTAAGCATATCATACGTAATACACACAAAACTGCTGTAATAGCAGCTCCAACAGGCATTGCGGCTATCAACGCAGGAGGTGTAACACTCCATTCTCTTTTTCAATTGCCATTTGGAGCCTTTGTGCCCACTACAGAGTCATTTCAAACCTATCCGGAAAATGTAAAAATAAACACAGCTGCCTCAATGCTGAGAGGATTACAGATTAATGGCACAAAAAGAAACTTAATTCGAGAACTGGAACTGCTTATTATTGATGAAGTAAGCATGCTGCGGGCTGATCTACTGGATGCAATAGATGTAGTGCTGAGAAGTATAAGAAGGCAAAGACAACTGCCTTTTGGAGGTTTACAAATTCTTTTTATTGGTGACTTATTACAGCTGCCTCCGGTGGTAAAAGATGAAGAATGGAAGTATCTTGAACCTTATTACAAGAGTCCTTATTTTTTTGATGCTCAAGCGCTACAAGCTTCGAGGCCGGTATATATAGAGTTTGATAAAATATACAGACAACAGGATAATACTTTTATAAACTTGCTCAATAACCTCAGAACCAACCAGGTGACCGAGGAAGATATTGATCTATTAAACAAATATTATAAACCGGGTATAAAACCGGGCGTTGGCGATGGCAATATTTACTTAACAACCCACAACAAGAAAGCCGATACCATAAACAAAGAAGCCCTTCAAAATTTAAAAGAAGAATCATACTTTTTTAAAGCAATAATTGAAGGTGAATTTAGCGAATACGCTTATCCAATGGAACTTTCGCTGGAATTAAAAAAAGGGGCGCAGGTCATGTTTATCAAAAATGATCCAAGTGGTGAAAAGCGTTTTTTTAATGGAAAAATTGGCAAAGTTTCTAATATCTCCATCAATAAAATTGAAGTTGATCTGGGTGACGCATCCGGCCCTGTTGAAGTAGAACAGTACACCTGGGAAAATGTCAAATTTACCCTTGAAGAAAAAACTAATGAAGTTCAAGAGAATGTTGCCGGTTCATTTACCCAATATCCCATACGTCTTGCCTGGGCTATTACAGTACATAAAAGCCAGGGACTTACATTTCAAAAAGCAATTATTGATATTGGAAATGCTTTTGTATCCGGCCAGGTTTATGTGGCCTTATCAAGACTTGTATCATTAGATGGATTAACACTTTCATCCCCAATCAGGAATAGCAATCTCAATCCGGACATCGCGATTACAGGGTATGCAGAAAACCAAATATCGAAAGATCGCCTACCCGAAGTTCTTGATAATGAATCTTTACGTTTCTTTCGTGAATATATAACGGCTTGTTTTGATTTTTCAGGATTGGAAAAAGCTCTGAAAGTACATCAGGAAACTTATGCAAAAGATGAAATAAAATCTGCCAAACAAAAATACAGAAACTGGGCTATTGAACTTCAAATTAAATTTTCAGAATGTTTAGCCACATCAGATAAATTTCAACTACAACTGGAGAACATTTTTGATTCAGGTACAACTGATTATAAAGAGAAGTTACACATAAGAGTAGAGTCTGCCAAAAACTATTTTGTTCCTATTTTAAAACAGTTTTCCCAGGATATATTAAAGCAAAAAGAAGTTTTAAAATATGAGAAAAAAGTGAAAACTTACCTAACCGAATTAACAGAATTGGAAGCTGCATTTTTCAAACAGATACAAGTTGTAACTAAAGCAGAAGCCATCGCTAAATCGGCTTTAGAAAATGCCGAATATTCTAAGGATAAAGTGAATATTGACTTGATAAACCAGCAACGTCTCAATAGTTTAAAACAAAACTATGAAAACACTTCCCTACAATCACATGTAAGTGAAATAGATGGTGGCACTAAAAGAGAACGAGTAAAACGAGAAAGGAAACCACGCGACAAGGAAAAAAGCGCCGAAAAACGGGCAAATAGCAAAAATGTAAGTTTTGAATTATTTCAATCAGGTAAAACAATTGCTGAAATAGCCAAAGAACGAAGCATGGCCGAAAGTACTATTGAAGGACATTTGGCTTACCATGTGGGACTAGGCCAATTGGAAGCATCTAAATTTGTGGATCCGGTAAAAATGGAAAAAATTATTGCCGTATCAAAGACCTTAGAGATTGGCGGTTTTGCAAATATCAAACAGGCATTAGGTGATATTGTTACCTATACGGAAATACGATTTGCAATGGCTGAATTTAAGAAAAACAATATGGAAATAATAAGTGAAGAGTGATCATTTTTAATTGAAATTGATCATTTCTTTAAGGCACTGTTCTTTAAGGCACTGTCGTTGTGGCCGTCGCATTCACCCCATTTCTCACATCATGCGCCTTGTCAACTCCATTTATGAATATATGCACTTCTGAAGTGCCTATAGTGCCTGAGCCACCGGTGATGCTCAAATTAGCCCCGGAATTTGATGTAAAAGTTGTTTGCCAGGGACTTGTTCCACTAAAGGTTTCATGGATACCATCACCATCAACATAATCGGCTGTGATGCTTGGACCGGTTCCGCTCACTGTATATTTTATAGTTGAAGGAGCTTTATTACAAGAGGCAAGACATAAAAGGAGGATCAAAAATCGAGTGCGAAGTAGAGGGAATTGAGAATGATAAAACCGCCTCATTTATGCTTAGCTTTAATAAACCATAAAGCAAGTTACAAAATTTAGAGGAAAGATCTCATAGAAATTTGGTAATCTTTTCCTACTCACGACTGACCACAGACTTCTGACGACTGACCACTCATCCCTGATTCCTGTCCCCTGACCCCTTAAGTCTTACATTAACATCCCGCCATCTACATTTATCACCTGCCCGGTAATGTAAACAGCCATATCAGAAGCAAGAAACACACACAGATTAGCAACGTCTTCGGTTGTTCCGGGGCGTTTGAGTGGGATAACTTGCTGCCATTGCTCACGAGTTTTTTCATCCAGTTCACCAGTCATCTCTGTAATGATAAATCCAGGTGCCACTACATTGCAACGAATATTACGCGAACCTAATTCCTTTGCCAATGATTTACTAAATCCAATTATACCTGCTTTTGATGCAGAATAATTTGCCTGTCCCGCATTTCCATTTACACCAACTATAGAACCAAGATTAATAAATACACCATTCCTGTTTTTAAGCATTGGCTTTACGGCAAATTTGCTCAAGTTAAATATCGATTTGAGGTTGGTTTGTATTACTTCGTCCCATTGTTGTTCGTTCATTCGCATCAATAAATTATCCCGGGTAATACCTGCATTATTCACGACAATATTCAAATCACCAAAATCTTTTATCACATCCTCAACCAGTTTCTCTGCGGCTTTAAAATCAGAAGCATCACTTTGATATCCTTTTGCATTTATGCCCAAAGATTTGAGTTCTTCCTCTATTTTAAAGCCCTTTTCAATTGATGATAGAAATGTGAAAGCAATATTTGCTCCTTCTTCCGCAAACTTTTTTGCTATGCCAAGCCCTATGCCACGGGAACCTCCCGTTATGAGTGCAACTTTATCTTTTAATAGATTCATTATATTTAGCGAGTTGGTGAACGAGTGATTATGTGACGCTATAATATTAGTGCAATGATTTTTATTGATAATTGTTAATTGATCACTGGTACTTGTTTCAATGCCATGGCTACAGCGCTTCCAATATTTGCAGGAGAATCAACTACAATAATTCCACATTCACGCATGATTGCCATTTTAGCAGCTGCAGTATCGGCTGTGCCACCAACTATTGCTCCTGCATGACCCATTCTTCTGCCCGGAGGCGCTGTTTGCCCAGCGATAAAACCGACAACCGGCTTGGTTCCATTTTCTTTGATCCAATAGGCGGCATCAGCTTCCATTGACCCGCCAATTTCACCTATCATAATTATGGCTTCTGTCTCATTATCATGCATCAATAATTGAACGGCTTCAATGGTAGGTGTTCCAATTATTGGGTCACCTCCAATTCCAATGCAAGTGGATTGTCCAAGACCGGCTTTTGTCACCTGATCAACTGCTTCATACGTAAGTGTTCCTGATCTTGAAATAATGCCAATTGTACCCGGATTATGAATAAAACCTGGCATAATACCCACTTTACATTCTCCCGGTGTAATTACCCCTGGGCAGTTTGGACCAATTAATCTGCTTCCTTTATGATGAGAAAGAAATTCCTTTACTTTTATCATATCTGCGATTGGAATACCTTCAGTAATCGCAATTATAAGCTTTATGCCTGCATCTGCTGATTCCATAATTGCATCTGCCGCAAAGGCAGGTGGCACAAAAATGATTGATACATCTGCTCCTTCTTTATCTACAGCATCAGCAACTGTATTGAAAATTGGACGGTCTAAATGAGTTGATCCACCTTTACCCGGGGTAATACCTCCGACCACATTTGTGCCATACTCTATCATCTGGGTAGCATGGAATGTACCTTCTCTACCTGTAAACCCTTGTACTATTATTCTCGAATGCTTGTTAACTAAAACGCTCATAAATCTTAATATTGAGGGCGCAAATTACTGAAAAAAAATCATTAGAGACTGGATTGTTCAGATAGATTAAGGTCTATATTTTTGGTGTGTAATCATAAAACAATAATTGAAATTGATTTGTTGGTCATACAATTTTCCTTTTTTGATCAATGTAGATTTAGAAATCTCCGATAAAGGCCAAAAAATGTAATAGATATTTATACCTGATCTATTTAAAATTGCAATGAAATGATTAAGAAATAAAACCTTCGTAGTAATGACTGATACTATTCATTTTGTTATTTTTGTCCGCTCAGGCATAGCTAATTAAAATATGATACCTATGAAAAAAAAATCTTATCTCCTGTTAGTATTAATATTTTATTTTCTGTGTCCTGCCTTCACCAATGCGCAGGGATGGTTGAACAGAATTTTATCAAAAAATAAAACCGTAGAAACATACAACCTTCTTTCTGATACGTTTACATTTACAACCATAAGGAATGACCCGGATGGAAGGCCAAACCTTACCTTGTTGCTTAATCCCGCATACTTGGAATTCTATGGTCTTAACATTAATATGGGTGCTGAAGCGTCTATCCATTATTCCATTCATAATAAGATAAATTTCTGGGGCTTATATAAGCAGGCTTATATAGAGCTAGTGAATAAGTACACGGTTGATCAAAATAATAGTTATGGCGGCCCGGCCACAGGTCCTACAACTCTAAAAAATGGGGAAGTAGGAGTAGAATATAACTTCAAATCGGTGACGGACCCATACGATGAAAGTATATTTATGGGGCGCTACCTGGAACATGCAATAAACAGAAGTATTACTGCAAATTATCTTGACAATTATGGCCTAAGAATAAGCGCTCAATATTTTGAGACTTATTTTTCAGGAGATCAGATACCGCTTTCAGGATACTACATAAATGATCCTTCAAAAAAGATATTTTCGTTAGGGAATGGTACACTGGGTACTGTGATGCAAGAAAATATAATCGGCATCGGCACATCAAGAACAGGTATTCATGATTTATTGGTTTCTAATAGCTCTTTAGGCAAAAGAGAAACACAGTATAAAACTTATCTTTATGGTGATATACTATTTGCTCCTGCAATATCTTACACCAATGTTATAATGAAAAATTATGGAGACCTAAGTAGACAACAATTTACTGGTTTTAATGTGAATAGTGCAACGACCAAATCAAGGATAGGCTTTAGAGCAGGTTTTACATTCAATGATCTAAGCAAAGTAGGATTTACATTTTCCCTTGAAACTGGCGTCAGACCAGGGCCCGACTTCGTATCAGGATTATACTTTATGGGAAAATTTGGAATTGCATTAAATGGGAAAATTTAAAAGCGAGAAAATTAAAATGCAAAAAATAATATTCAATAAAATTAGTTTCATTTTTATAGGCCTGATTATCATCGCAATATCATGCGTAAAGGACAATACACCAGCAGATTGCACAAAGCCAGCCAACCCTACCGTAGTTAAAAACATGACAGTGAACCAGGGAGGTTCTATACAACTCAGTGCATCAGGTGTAAACGGAGCAAAATATTCATGGTCAGGCCCGCATTCATTTTCTTACGATGGCACAAATCCCGTGATAAATAATGCAAATATTTATAATTCGGGCAATTATTGGGTTAAGGCCCAGGTAGGCTATTGCTATAGTGATTCTGTCCCTATTAATGTTTTTGTAAAAAGCGATTCCACTTGCAACCTGGGAGATAATGGGGCAGATTTTCCAAATGGTAGTGGTGGTCCTTTTACCATGCATTCAGCATGTTCAACCGGCGCTAATAATAGCTACCAGATCAATT
>Ga0207119_1085_pt1 | contig 14834 bp, 14 predicted proteins | sample Alteio_BWMinHeat_43_FD_153505 | JGI IMG/M metagenome (GOLD analysis project Ga0207119, IMG submission 153505) | Enriched cells from forest soil in Barre Woods Harvard Forest LTER site, Petersham, Massachusetts, United States -... | ecosystem: Environmental > Terrestrial > Soil > Temperate forest >... | reverse complement strand
TTCGGGTGGGGGGGTCAAACCATGTATATGTGTTAACCCCCGTCAAATTCCTTTCGGTTGCACTTCAGAAAACCAGCTAAAAAGTTCACCAAATGACAAAAAACTTGCGACGGGTTTACAAGAGGAAGAAAATTTAGGTGGTGAAGCGTCTGCCAATTAGCTTAACGGAATGAAGGGCTACCCCCTTTTCAATGAACGACTCACCCCTCGGCGGCGACAGGGGCAAAGCCCCGTCGCATGGTATTTTCTGTAACTGTGCGAGGCTCTACAAATTGAAGAAGATAATCGGGGCCGCCGGCTTTACTTCCGACTCCTGACATTTTGAAACCTCCAAAAGGATGCCTTCCGACAATGGCGCCGGTGATTCCTCTATTAATATAGAGGTTGCCAACTTCAAATTCCTTTTTGACTTGTTCGATGTGGGCGGGGCTTCTTGAGAAAACACCGCCGGTGAGGGCGAAAGCCGTGCCGTTGGCAACTTTAAGAGCTTCATCGAAGTCTTTAACTTTGATCACCGCAAGCACAGGGCCAAAGATTTCTTCTTGGGCGATTCGGGCTGTTGGAGAAACATCAGTAAAAATTGTTGGAGGAACATAATACCCAGTACCTGGAACGGTGGCTTGGTAAGCAAGTCTTCCTTCATCCTTACCGACAGCGATCATCGCCATAATTTTATCATAGGCATCTTTATCAACCACAGGGCCTACGGCGGTTCCCGGATTTTCAGGTGCACCCACAGCTAAACTTCGTGCGCCCTCAAGGAGGCGGGTGACAAATTTGTCATAATTTTCTTCTAGAACAACAACTCTCGAACAAGCCGAACATTTTTGCCCTTGAAAGCCAAAGGCTGAGTGAAGGGTTCCAAGAACGGCTTCGTCAAGATCGGCATCGTTGTCGATAATAATGGCGTTCTTTCCGCCCATTTCGGCAACGACTTTTTTTACGTTGCGCTGACTTCTCGCCGTTTTACTTGCCGTCGAAATAATATGAAGCCCCACATCTTTTGAACCGGTGAAAACAACGAAGTCCACTTCAGGGTGTTTAACGAGATGTTCCCCAACTTCTTCACCAAGGCCGGGGAGAAAATTAATAACTCCCGGGGGAACGCCTGCTTCTTTGAGAATGTCCATAAACCAAGCGGCAATAATGGGTGATTGTTCCGCTGGTTTCATAATGACGGTGTTTCCGCAAACGGCAGCTCCAGCAACCATCCCTGTGAGAATGGCCAGGGGAAAGTTCCAGGGAGCAATGACAACTCCAACTCCCCGAGGTTGGTAGGCGTAAATACTTTCTTCACCGGGAACAAAACTTGTGCGCTGCCCCTTTGAAAGCTCACGGAGGTGTCGTGAATAGTAGCGGCAAAAATCAATGGCCTCAGCAATATCGCCATCAGCTTCGCGCCAGGTCTTTCCAACTTCATAAACTTCTAAAGCGGCCAATTCAAATTTTTTGGCCTTCATAATCTCAGCAACTTTTTCAAAAACAAAAGCTCGCTCATTAGAGGTCACTTTTGCCCACGTGCCTAAAGTTTCCTTAGCGACTTTAACCGCAAGTTCCGCTTCTTCGATACCGGCGAGAGAAGTTTTTCCAACGACCATCGTTGGATCTGCAGGATTCACGGAAGTGAGGTCACGATTGGTCTTGATTTCTTTTTTTCCGATATAGAGCGGGTAGGTTCTGTTAAACCTTTTTTTAACAGAAGCTAAAGCTTCGCTCATGGCCTTGCGATTTTCAGCATTATTAAAGTCAATGGGAGGTTCGTTTTGAAAATGATTTGAAGTGGGCTCCGGTGGCTTGACGATGGATTCCCTTGGGTCACGCAAAAGTTCTTCAATGGAGAGTTGGGTTGAAAACTTAGCTCTCAAAAAAGATTCATTAGAGGTGTTTTCGAGCAATCGACGAACAAGATAAGCCATCCCAGGAATGAGTTCGCCCACAGGAGCATACTCACGAACTCTCATTCCCATTTTGATCAATGCTTTTTTTATTGGGTCAGCCATTCCGTAGAGCATTTGAATTTCAAAACTTCGCTTATCTATTTTGAGACGTTCGGCGTGGGCCAAAGCAAAAGCAAGGGAGCGAATATTGTGAGATCCAAAAGCTGACTTAATATAGCGATCGTTTTCAAGCATAATCAGTGAGAGATTTTCGTAATTGGCGTCGGTCTCTTTTTTATCTGTGAAGACGGGGATGGGCCAGCCCCTTTGCTGGGCTAAAACCGTTTCGTAATCCCAATAAGCGCCTTTGACTAATCGAATGGTAATGCGATTGTTGCCTTCTTTGGCACAGCGTGATTTTGCCCATTCAATAATATCTCTGAGATCCTTTTCCGATTCTTTGAGGTAAGCTTGAATGACAATTCCTACATTGTTGTGATCGCGGAATTCATCGTCAGACATTAAAGTTTTGAAAAGTTTTAGCGTGAGATCTTTATAGACGAAAGCTTCCATGTCTAAATTAATAAAAACACCCAGCTCTCGTGCTCTTCTAAAAATGGGTTTTAATCTTTCAACGGCAATGCGAACAGAATTTTCTGAATCAATAGGGTCAAGTTGTGAATAAAGAGAACTTACCTTGACCGAAACGTTCACTTTTGAAATAGCTCCAAGGTGATCACGATCGATGAGCTCAATTTCGGGCCATTTCGCTGATTTGGTAGCTAAGGTTTCAATGAGTTCTAAATATCTTTTTTGATAAATTTCTGCCTCAGCTTCGCTGACTGCCGCTTCACCTAAAATATCAACGGTGAAGCAGAGTTTTTCTTTGCGCATTTTTTCTAAATTTTTAAAGGCTTCATCGGGAGTTTCGCCGGTGATAAACATTCTTGCCATTTGGGTGACGTTTTTACGAATGGCCGAAGCCATTAACCCTGGGGCGAGAGAACCCAGGCCTAAACCCCAACCTAAAACCGACGGTAACTCCTGCCCTTCAGCAGAAAAATATTCTTTGAGATGTCTGGCCACTTCTTCTGAAGAATTGAGGTAGGGAAGAACGTCGACAAAGCGAAACATTTGAATCTTAAAGGCTTCGTTTTTCATGGACCAATCCATGATACGGCCGTACCACCAGTCTTTGTTAAAAACAGAACCGGTATCGGCCTCCATTAGATTAAAGATCTCGGAACCGCGCTCGAAAATCTTCTTACTAATGTCGTCTTTTAAATTATTCATCGAGGGGTTTAATTTATTAGCGCCCCCAGTGCTTTTCAAGTCTATTCGTAAGTCCATTCTTGCTTATCCCCATTATTTCGGCCACTAATCACAGAAGCTTCCATTCTCCATTTTTAAATTGAACTTGAATGGCTTCGCCTTTTGAAATGTCTATGAACTTTCCCGTGAGCATATCAAGGGCTTCGGGAATGAGATCTCCATGGCTGCAAAGATAAACTGTTGTCTCTTCTGTTTGTGCTTTTTCGATGAGAGCTTCGATTCTTTCTTGAAACTTTTGTGAACCTTCAGCGCCCTGCTGTTCGTCGAGAAGTTTTTCTATATGAAGCCTTGCCTTGGCTTGCTCTGTAATAGGTTTGAGTGTTTCGATACAACGTTTTTTCGGGCTACTCCAAAAAACTTGTGAGGGAGGCAAATGTTCCTTTTTGTAATCTTTGACAAGATCTTCAACCTGTTCTCGGCCTTTTTGAGATAAGCCGTTATCGGCATCGGGAATGGGTTTATCTCGATGGGCGTGTCTAATGAACACCAAATGGGGCCTATTTTTCTCCTTCATCATTTCAAGATTTTATGCTACGAAATGAGTGAATAAGCCACCCTAATTTAGCGATGGCGGATGATCATCCAGGTCTCCGTAGCTAAATCATCTTGAATGAAAGGCTTAACCTATGAAAAAAGCGGATCTCCTCAAAGAAACCATTGAACATTATGACATCAAAAAAATAGACGTAACCCCCATTGTCGACGCCATGTCGAAGATGGCCTTCCAAGCGCGAAATTTGGGCCGAGCAGCTAAAATTTATGACCAAATGTTGGGTGAAAAAGACTGTGCCGTTATCTTATGCCTCGCTGGAAGCCTCTTTAGCGCTGGTTTAAAGAAAGTCGTCTACGACCTTGTGACAAACAATATGGTCGATGCCATCGTTTCAACGGGTGCCATTATTGTTGATCAAGATTTTTTCGAAGGCTTGGGTTTTAAACATTACGTGGGAACTCAATTTGTCGACGACAATATGCTTCGCGAAAATATGATTGATAGAATTTATGATACTTACATTGACGAAGATGAACTTCGTAATTGCGATATGACCATTGCAAAAATTTGTAATGATCTTGAGCCTAGGCCTTATTCTTCCCGCGAATTCATTCACGCCATGGGTGCCCATTTAGAAAAACATGGTAAGAACAAAGAATCCGTTGTCTTGGCTGCGTACCAACATGATGTACCCATTTTTGTTCCTGCATTTTCTGATTGCTCGGCAGGGTTTGGTCTTGTTCACCATCAATTTAATTCTCCAAAGAGTCATATGAGTCTTGATTCTGCAAAAGACTTTTTAGAACTTACGAAACTTAAATTGATGGCTAAAGAAAGTGGCCTTCTTATGATCGGTGGTGGAGTTCCTAAAAACTTCGCCCAAGATACCGTTGTTGCCGCAGAAATTCTTGGCAAAGATGTGCCCATGCACAAGTATGCCATTCAAATTACCGTTGCTGACGAAAGAGACGGAGCCCTTTCCGGTTCAACATTGAAAGAAGCCAGTTCATGGGGCAAAGTTGATACCACCTATGAACAAATGGTATTTGGCGAAGCCACCACTCTTCTTCCTTTATTGGCGGGTTATGCCTACCATAAGAAGAGCTGGCAAAAGCGAACTCCATTTAAGTTTACTCAGAAATTAAAATAGCGGTGGGGCTACTGGCCCCTGCTGACACATTCATTAAGGAGATTTATGAAAGGTTTTCTCATCGGCATTGGAGCCGTTCTTGGTTTGGGAGTCATTTTAGTTCTCTATTATATGGGAGCTTACAACGGTCTTGTGACAAAACAAGAAGGAGTCAATAACTCTTGGGCCCAAGTACAGACTCAATATCAACGTCGCGCAGATTTAGTTCCCCAGCTTGTCGGAACCGTCAAGGGTGTTGCGAATTTTGAAAAAAGCACATTGACCGCTGTTGTTGAGGCTCGAGCTAAAGTGGGTTCTGTTCAAGCGGGAAAGGATGTTGTTGATAACCCTGAAGCCTTCAAAAAATTTGAAGCGGCTCAAGGGCAACTCTCTAGCGCTCTTTCGCACCTGATGGTTGTTGTTGAAAAGTACCCCGAGCTTAAAGCCACAGCGAACTTCAGTGAGCTTCAATCTCAGCTAGAGGGCACAGAAAATCGAATTGCTGTAGCGAGAAGAGATTTCAACTCCAGCGTTCAAGATTACAATGTGTCTATAAGAAGAGTGCCCACGAGTATTATTGCGGGCATGAGTGGCTTTAAAGAAAAAGCTTATTTTGAAGCGGCCGGTGGAAGTGAAAAAGCTCCCGAGGTTAAATTCTAAAGATGACCACCGCCAAAGTTGAAAAGTTTATTTCTGCAGACGGTACCCTTCGGGTGTCGTCTGTTATTTGTACTCCAGTTATAGAAGAAGCGCGAAAAATTCATGGCACTTATCCGGTGGCCTCGGCCGCTTTAGGCCGATCCCTTATCGGCGCAGGTCTGCTTGCCACTTTTATGAAAGACTCTGGAAAAATTGCTCTGCACTTCAAGGGCAATGGCCCCTTGGGGCAAATTTTTGCCGAAGGCACATCTACTGGACAAGTTCGTGGGTTTATCGTTAATCCCCAAGCTCATCTTCCGAGTAAAGATGGGAAACTTAACGTTGGTGCTGGAGTGGGCCAAGGAGTTTTGAATGTGGCCATGTCACTCCCTAACGAGAAACAACCCTATACAGGGTCCGTGAAAATTCAATCGGGAGAAATCGGCGAAGACATTGCCTACTATCTCTTTCAATCTCAACAAACTCCATCGATTGTGGCCCTTGGTGTTTTTGTTGAAGCGGATAATTCAGTGAGTGCCGCCGGCGGAAGTATTTTGCAAGTCATGCCTGGGGCTAAAGAAGAAACGTTGCGCACTTTAGAAGAGCGCGTGAAGCAAATGCGTTCAGTCACCGAGATTATTAAGGGCGGTGGTACCACTAGTGATTTGGCCTACGAAATTCTAGAAGATTTTAATTTTAGGAAACTTGAAGACCCGGGCATTGACCTCAAATATGAATGTCAATGCTCCATGGTCAAAGTTGAGCGTTCGATTATGCTTCTGGGGGAAAACGAAATCTCAGCCATGATCGCCGAGAAAAAAGACAGTGAAGTGGTTTGCGATTTCTGCGGTCGCAAATATCTCATTGATGTTCCAACACTCGAAGGCTTACTGGGTCTTTCTCGAAGAGCAAAGAGCTGATGACTAGTTAAGGCTTAAAAGGATTTTATTTATAGCTTTTGCTATGTCTACCATGCCCTTACATTTTGCTTTTTTTGCATATTTATCTCTATCGAGGATTTTTACAGGATCGAGCTGATCGGCGTCACTCGTTCTGCCGTCCTCACCCATGAGTTTAGCTAGTCTCCAGTTACGAACGGGATCTAACTTTTCTATAAATTGGTTCAGAATCATTTCGGCGCCACCAACTACTGAGTAACCAACTGCGAGTCCTCCGGCACCAAAAACCATTCCGCCTAAAGTAAGAAAGTTGGTTGCCACACCGACGCCGCCGGTTGCAGCGGCTGCTTCCCCTGTTGGTATAAGTACGGCCGCAGCCTCGGTGGCACCTATGTAAAGACCTGCGATAAGGAATGCAGCTTCAATAGCTCCTACATCTACCGCATAACCCTTAAGAGCTTCACTCTTCTTATCTAGTTCTGTAGTTGAATAAGATCTCTTTCCCAGTCTTGTGCAGTTATTAAGGTCACCTTGGGAGCAGAATTCATAATAGAGCCAAACTACGGGTTGTCCGTTTTCAGTAGTTGTTGCCCGACTTACTTTTATCTTGGCTTCATCGCATCGATTTGCAGAAGAATATATTTCTTGGTCTTGGCTTGAGCCGAAGCTCAAAGATGAGAAGAGAGAGCAAGCTAAAATAACTGAGACAATTTTATTCATCGGACAACTCCTAGGTAAAATCAACCACTAGTCTTTATTCAATTTTCTTGCCAGGCCCCAGGCTAATTTGAATGCAATAGAAGTCCTAAGCATTGAATATCTTTTGTACATTGTGCTGATTTATGTAATTTGGCCTAGTAGACCTAGCCCCTATAGCTCGTTGCCGGGAGTAACTTGCTCGGCTTGGGAAGAAGCCTTCCAGTTCTTCAAATTATTAACAATTAAGTAAGCCAGTTCAAAAGAATAATCTATTGGTATGTTCTCCAGGGCCCTTTCTTTGTTTTGATATTATACAGGGCCCAAAGAGATTGATTAGGATCATGGGGTCCCAAAGCCCCTTCAGGAAAAAGCGCCGCATATATGCAAACTGAAGACTGCCCTTGAATTAAGTTTTTCCATTCCTCTGCAATCTGCTCGCTCGAATCGGCTTCTAAGTCATATTCAAATTGATAGTAGTGCCCTCCATAGGAGGCGCCTATACTAGGAATGTCATAGTCAGTCTGTGGGTCACAACCTTCTGGTTGGCAATATTTTATGAATTCAACTTCAAGGGCTTCAATGGGAAAGCACTGCCATTCGCTAAACGATTCCCAGGCCGGTTGTATTTCCGGTCTAGAACTGAGCGCGGATCTTTCATTTCTGGCTGATGCGACATCCTGCTCGTCAAGAATCTCCTGAGCGGGGCTCCAACTCATCGAAAGATTGCAAAAAGCTATGACTACGATTGTGACGGGAACTAAAACCCTCTTTAGCCTCATTTCTTCCTCAGTCTATCATATAAACGTTTCAATCTTTGCATTACATCAGAGTCTTTAGGCAGTTTCTTGTATTTTGAAATTGCATCAATCCAAGGGAGAGCTTTGCCCCTACTATCAGCAATTTCCTTTTTTCTGAAAAGCCACCGAATGCCCGCTGCAATATTCATATTTGGATTAGTCATTTCATTTTGAGAAACATGGACAAGGTGGTCTTTCAGTTCCCCTCTAATATCCTCCAAGATTTTTTGAGTTTGATCTGTAACCTGCATAAGTCCTCGAGCGTAACCAATCCCTTTTCCGGCCCTAACTTTAATGTTTTTGTCAAATCCAGATTCAGTAGCAATGAGGGCTTTCACAAGATTTGGATCCAGGGGATCTTTGGGTTGAAAGATGTCATTCCAATACTTGGTCCATCCGCGAATGAATTCATCGTAGTCATTGCCGTGATCATAACCCAGGCTATCTAATTTCGGAGGGCCTCTAAGGTTAGAGAAATATTTTTCAGCAATGTCGTGGATCTCCCCAGCATATAATGAATCTTTATGGGAGGGATTATCTGCGCAATGGCCATGACGAATTGTTTTTCCATCTGGGTGGTTTTGGCTCGGTTTAATATGGAGGTCGTGGTCTCTTACCCAATGCCGGCCTGGAACGCAGAAACGCCAAGGATGGGTTTTTTGGGTTTCCGATTCAGAGTCAATAATGTCTTTAAATTTTTTGGAATTAGTTTTAAAGCGTTTCAAAATCTTTTCTTTTGCTTGATATGCTCGTTTCTTATCAGCAATGATTTTTGGAAATTTTTTGATAGCATCTTCTATGAGTTCTAGATCTTTTCTTTCTTTTTTGGTCATGAATCTGACCTTTTAAGAAATTCAGTTTCGAATTTTTTTTGATCTCCCACTGACATAGAGTTAAAACTTGAACTACTGAGTACTAATTTAGGTTTGTAGCCTGAGTTATCAAAAATATACCACCTTGTACATAGGGGGCGATAGAGATTCCAGAAGTTCAGGAAACATCGAGGGTGTCGTCTTAAGACATCTTCATCAGGAATAAAATGTCCACCCATTCTAACTCTTTGCTTGATACGTTTTAGATTTTTGTTTACTGAATCTAGAAATAGAAAGCTTATTACGATCTCATATCCCTCCAACCGGGCCTTTCTTAGGGTGTTGAACCAAGTTTTTCCAGATAGGGTAGATTCAAAACCAAAACTTTCTCCGTCCGATAGTCGTTCTTTAACTTCACGAATCAGAAGTCGCGCTGCGTGAAAAGAAGCCTTTTCCGAGTTAATTGGGCCGAGACCCGAAGCGATAATGTCAGGATTTAAAAAAATATTTTCTTTGATTCTCAAAAAATACGACTCAGCAAAAGTAGATTTCCCACTGCCATTGGGTCCCGCTACAATCTCAATTTTCTTTAGTACTGATTTATTGATTACGGACCTCCAAACTTAAAAACTAAAACATACTATCGATAGAGTTTTAAAGGAAGATGCAGTTACTTATTATGCATCGCATTAAAAACTACAAAAGTAGATAAAATTTCTTATTTCGGTTACAAAACATCCATGACAAAACAGAATAATATCGACGAGCTGTCTATTAATACCATCCGAACGCTGGCCATGGATGCCGTCCAAAAGGCCACCTGTGGGCACCCGGGAACCCCCATGGCCTTGGCACCCCTAGGTTATACTCTTTGGCAAAAATATCTCAATTACAACCCCCAAGACCCTGAGTGGCCCAATCGCGATCGGTTTGTCTTATCAGTGGGGCACGCGTCGACTCTTATTTATTCTCTGCTCTATTTAGCTGACGTAAAAAATTCCGTCACTCTTGACGACATTAAAAATTTCAGACAACTCAAATCAAAAACTCCCGGGCATCCTGAAAATCATATCACTCCTGGAGTTGAAACAACCACGGGCCCATTGGGACAAGGCTTTGCCAACAGTGTTGGGATAGCCATGGCTGAAAAATGGAAGGCTGCAAAATTTAATAAACCCGGTTTTGAAATTTTTAATCATAATGTTTATGCCATTGGTGGTGATGGGTGCATGATGGAAGGGGTAACTTCCGAAGCCGCATCTCTCGCGGGCCATTTGAAACTGTCGAATTTATGTTGGTTTTACGACAACAACAACATCACTATTGATGGAAATACAAAAATCACTTTCAGCGAAGATGTTGGTGCAAGATTTAAAGCATATGGATGGAATGTTTTGCATGTGGACGATGCTAATGATTTAGAAAAAATTGGTAAGGCCATTGAAACTTTTCAAAAAACAAAAGACAAACCCACTCTTGTGGTTGTTGACAGTCACATCGGTTGGGGGTCGTCGAAGCAAGACAAGTCGTCGGCTCATGGGGAAGCCCTCGGTGAAGACGTTATTAAGGCAACAAAGAAATTTTACGGCTGGCCCGAAGATGAAAAATTTTTGGTGCCTAAAGGAGTGCGAGAAAACTTTGCCGAAACTTTAGGTAAGCGTGGCGCGAAGCTCAACCTTGAGTGGAAAGAACTTTTTTCTAAATATAAAGACAAGCACCCAGAAATGGCTGAGCAAATTAATCTTATGGAGCGCCGTGAGCTTCCAAAGGGGTGGGATAAAGATCTTCCTCAATTTAAGGCTGATAGCAAGGGCCTTACTACCCGAGAAAGTTCTGGCCAAGTTTTAAATGCCGTAGCAAAAAATATTCCGTGGCTTGTGGGCGGCTCTGCGGATCTTGCTGTTTCGGCAAAAACCAATCTTAAATTTGAAGGAGCGGGCAACTTTGAAGCCGGTGAATATGGCGGCCGCAATCTCCACTTTGGCATTCGTGAACACGCCATGGGCGCCATCACTAACGGAATGAATCTTTCAAAAGTTCGTTCTTATGGTTCTACTTTTTTAATTTTCAGCGATTATCAAAAACCATCGGTGCGTCTGGCCTCACTTATGGAAATTCCAAATATCTTTATCTACACCCACGATTCTATCGGGGTTGGGGAAGATGGGCCGACCCATCAACCCATTGAGCAGCTCTCTGGCCTTCGCGCTATTCCAGGTTTGATCGTTTTGCGCCCGGCCGATGCAAATGAGGTCGTGGAGAGTTGGAAGAGCTTGATGGTTCTTCAACATCAACCAGCAGCTCTTGTGTTGAGTCGACAAAATGTTCCAACCATTGATCGAACAAAATATCATCCAGCCCATGGTGCTTCTCAAGGAGCTTACGTTATTGCCGGTGATCTTGAAGTTTTACCTGAAGTTATTTTGATGGGGACGGGGAGTGAAGTTTCCCTGGCCATTGAAGCCTACGAAATTTTAAAATCAGAAGGAATTAAAGCCCGAGTGGTGAGCATGCCTTCATGGGAAATTTTTGAGAAGCAGTCCCAAAGTTATAAAGACAAAGTTTTACCTCCTCAAGTTTTAGCTCGGGTTTCTGTTGAAGCCGCTTCTGTTTTAGGGTGGGAACGTTACACCGGTCTTAAAGGGAAGAACATTGGTCTCCATAGTTTTGGTGCTTCGGCTCCTCTTAAAGATCTGCTTGAGCATTTTAACTTAACCCCTTCAAAAATTACCCAGGCCGCTCGAAGTCTCGTTAAATGAAGAAAACTGAAATAATAAAGAAGCTTTGGAATAAAGACGCCTCCCTTTGGACAAATCAAGGGGAAGACAAGTGGCTTGGTTGGCTCGATTTGCCAAAGAGTCAATTTAAGCGCGTCCATGAATTTTCAAAAATTCAAAATACATTTAAAAAATACCGCACCATTGGCCTTCTCGGAATGGGTGGCTCAAGTTTGTGCCCGGAAGTTTTAGAAAAAACTTTTGGCTCGAGTGAAGGTTTTCCCAAATTATTTGTTCTCGACTCAACAGATCCAGCCCAAGTGAGGAGTTTTCAGAGAAATCTAGATCTTAGTTCAACGTGCTTCATTGTTTCGAGTAAATCAGGGAGTACATTAGAGCCTAATGTTTTTCTAGAATATTTTTACGATCTTGTTAAAGAGAGAAACTTTGTTGCCGTCACTGACCCAGGTTCGGCCATGGAGAAAAAAGCTGAAAAATTAAAATTTTTGGATATTTTCTATGGAATTCCAAGTGTGGGTGGCCGCTATTCAGCTCTTTCTGACTTTGGAATTATTCCAGCCCTTGCTCTTGGTATTAATATTGAAAAATATTTGAAGAACACTTTGAAGATGGTCGAAAAATGTGGGCCCAATGTAGCTCTAGAGAGCAATCCGGGTTTTATGCTGGGAGACTTCATTGCAGAAAACGCTCTGAATGGTCGAGATAAAATGACTTTGGTTTCAAGCCCGGGGTTAAGAGCTCTTCCTGCTTGGATCGAACAATTGGTTGCCGAGTCTACAGGAAAAAATGGCAAAGGAATTATTCCAGTTGTTGAAGATGAACTCCACGATCCGAAATCTTATGGCAAAGATCGCCAATTTATTTATTTAAAATTAAAATCTGATGGTTCTTCTGAGCACGATAAAAAATTAGCTGAACTTAAGAAGGCCGGTTTCTCTGTTTTAATTTTAGAAACTGAAGATATTTATGATTTAGGTCAGGAATTTTTTCGCTGGGAAGTGGCTACAGCTGTTGCCGGATCAATTCTGGAACTTAATCCTTTTGATCAACCCGATGTTGAGGCTTCTAAAGTGGCCACTCGTCAATTAACCGTAGAGTTTGAAAAAGTTGGATATTTGCCAAGTGAAAATCCTATTTTTGAAAAGGGAAATATAAAACTTTTTACTAACGAAAGTAATAAGGAGCTACTTGAACAAAACAAACCAACAGATTTAAGTGCTTATTTTAAAGCCCACTTTGAAAGAGTGGGGCCTGGTGATTATGTAGGCCTTCTTGCTTATTTGGAAATGAGCTCAGAGAACGAAAAAGTTCTTAAAGAAATAAAATCTAAGTTAGAGAGAGCTGGTCAAACTGCAACATGCATCGGGTTTGGCCCACGATTTCTACATTCCACCGGTCAAGCTTATAAAGGCGGGCCTAATACCGGTGTTTTTTTACAGATTACTTCTGAGCCACAGACAGATTTACAAATTCCGGGGCAAAAATACACTTTTGGTGTGGTTGAAGGGGCTCAAGCCCTTGGGGACTTTCAAGTTCTTGCCCACCGGGACCGTCGAATGCTAAGAGTTCATATTGTTGGCTCTGTTAAGAGCGGTTTAGAACAAGTTAGAGATGCGATTGGTTAAGTTATGAAAAAGAAAAAAGAGCTTCAAAGATGTGTTTGGCCCGGAACAGATCCTACCTATGTCAAATACCATGACAAAGAATGGGGAGTGCCTGTTTATAACGATAGAACACTTTTTGAATTTTTGATTTTAGAAGGGGCCCAGGCCGGTTTAAGTTGGATCACTATTTTACGTCGTCGAGCAGGGTATCGAAAGGCCTTTGCCAATTTTGACCCTAAGAAAGTAGCGAAATTTTCTGAAGCAAAAATAAAATCCATTTTGAAGGATCCGGGAATTATCCGAAATAAACTTAAAGTGCACTCGGCCGTGACCAACGCCCAAGCTTTTCTAAAAATTCAAAAAGAATTTGGGAGTTTTAGCAACTATCAATGGCAATTCGTCGGTGGAAAGCCCATTCACAATAAATGGAAGAAGGGAATCCCTTCGGTCACAAAGGAATCCGATGCTTTTAGTAAAGATCTCAAAGCCCGTGGTTTTAATTTCGTAGGTTCAACAATCATGTACGCCCACATGCAAGCCGTGGGCATGGTCAACGACCACATCGTCTCCTGCTTCCGCCACAAACAAGTCAAAAAACTTTAGCCTACTTTTTGAAAAGTTCGCGGGCTCCCCCGCCTCGGACGTGGCAGCGGCTCCGTGCCTTGGGACCGTGACTATTGGCGCCCCCGAGAAGAACCATCCATGGTCCCCAATCATGGCACATCGTCGGAACGGTGTGACCCCACTGCGCACGGGCCGGCTCGCTCACCCAATCAAACTACTTCATTTTAATTCTTCCAAAGCTCTCTTGTTCGCCATTGATTGTGGTTGCGGCAAAGTAATCTCAAGTTTGACTCGTGATGAGAGCCGCCAAGTGAGTAAGGGTGGATGTGATCTATTTGAATGGCATGTTTGCTTTCACATTTTTTATTTGTGATTTTGTCTATGTATTGGCATTGGGCGTGATCTCTTTTCCAGATGAGACGTCTTGTTGAAGCGGGAATAGCTCGCGAGTCTTTTGTTTCTTCTGTTTGTAATGCTTTTTCTTTTTTGACGTCATGCAGAACCGCAGCGGATTTTAATTTGGGTAGTGAAGAGGGCCTGCGGGCAGGCTCTCTTGCGGGATCAACTTGTTTAAGGGCGATATCAGTGATCATTTCAAGTAACTCGACAGTGGAAGGGTTTGGATATTATGGGAAAGAAGATTCTTTAGTTTCTCAAATTTTTCTCTAAGCTCCTTTGGAATAACTAACGTCATTTGTGTGCTCATCAGTTAAAACTCTTTCTTTTTCTTTAAATTTTATAAATTCGGGAGAGATTTTAACAAATTCTCTTTCACATTCGTCCTGAGACTTATTTTCTATTTTCTCTAAAAGATCTAACTTCATTTCTCTTGAGCAATCTTTGGTTTTCTCTTCTTTGTTAATAAAGGTCTGAAGCTGGCTTAAAGTGCTTAGATTTACAGTTCCAGATGAAAACTTCTCTTTAGCTTCAGGCAAAACTTTAAAAACCTTCATGGCGGCTATTCTTCTATAAGCCGAGCTTCCAGAATAATGTAGTTCATGGACGGCATAATCGTGAAGAGAAGAATAGCCTAAAGATAAATAGAGTTTTCGATATTCTATTTCTTCTAAGTGATTAATGACTTCCTGGGCGATTCTCTTTTCTTCAGAGGCCAAGTTCTTTGTTTTTATTAAAAGTTCCGAGTCGGAAAATTTTGAAATTAAGTTCATGGAAAGGCCCCCTTTCAAGAGAATTTTCCTAAAAAGAAACTACCATGGCTTTTAAAAATCGAATTCTTCGCTCAACAATGAC
>Ga0207119_1084_pt1 | contig 14968 bp, 16 predicted proteins | sample Alteio_BWMinHeat_43_FD_153505 | JGI IMG/M metagenome (GOLD analysis project Ga0207119, IMG submission 153505) | Enriched cells from forest soil in Barre Woods Harvard Forest LTER site, Petersham, Massachusetts, United States -... | ecosystem: Environmental > Terrestrial > Soil > Temperate forest >... | reverse complement strand
CACCAGGCCTTGGTCGATAACTTGAGCAAGAACGCGAAGCCATGGGCCAGCGACCCGACGTTCCTCAAAGGCCTTTGCGGAAGTATCCACACGCATTCTTCGAACATTACTTTTCATCACTCATACTTTCGGATTTTACTCTGAATTCCTTGAAGGATTAGGCCTTGACTTAGGTCTAGAAATAACTGTGGCTCCCATCATGGGAGCCACACATAAGTAACCTGTTAAAGAACACCGGTTGCTTAGGGGCCAACATTATAGAGTATTCTGATGACATCTTGAGATGCGACCCCGGGTACTGTCACAGTATTTGTTCCTGCATTGTAGCTCCATTGAGACGCAGGTAAGAGATTACCATTGTCATAGACTTGGATTGAGCTCGCAATGGCCTTAGGCTGAAGGACAAATTGGGTTGTCAACTGCAGTTTTGATTTAGCTAAACTTCCAACGCTTCCTAACCCAGTTTGAATGGTGTTCATTTGGGCAGAAGCACTAAGAGTAGTATTTCCTGGGTCTAAATTCACCAAGACTCCATTTGTCTGATTTACAATATCAAGATATCCGTGACCAGCTTCCTGCTCATTAATAGTTTGTCCGGAGCTGAGTGGGTCAGTTCCATAGCCGATGAATCCGAACAAGAAGGGATTTCCCGCTTGAGCAGATTGTACGGCGCTCACTACCCCTTGGGCTGTGATTCCGTTACAAAAGTCAGTTTTCCAGGCCTGCTCTTGGGCGTCGGTGTCGTCGCTTAAAATAAAGCAGTTATCAGATTCATTGGCAGCGAAGATCACGGCCAAAGCCGCTCCAGGTCTATGCATAGTCGCCAAGTTTGCCGGTTGAAGAGCGTTCAAGAGACCTAAAGTTCCAAATTCTCCGTGAACATTGGGGTATGTTACACCCTGATAAGTGATGTTAATGTTTGAAGTGGGTGCTTGAGAAATGTCGTTACTCAGCGCCGTTTGTATATTAGCAAGACTCATTTTCGAAGAGGCGAGAATGGGCCCTGTGCTTCCGTTACTTGAAGCATTAAATAGGATTCCTGAACTTGGACCTGCGGGATAGGCCAATAAAACTCCAATTTGGTAGTCGATGCCCCCGAGTGCAGAAACGAAGTTGCTTAAACCGGCAGCTACACCAGCTGAAAGTTGACTATTAAAAGAACCCGTGGCGTGGATAACAAAGAGGACGTCTAACTGCTTGTTATTGGTATTCGGTTCATTGAAAACCAGAACAGCAGGTGTATATGTGGGAGTTGGAGCCGGTGTAGGCACGGGTGTAGGAACAGGAGTTGGCACTGGCGTTGGAACCGGTGTTGGTACAGGGGTAGGCACAGGTGTAGGAACAGGAGTTGGAACCGGTGTTGGTACTGGTGTAGGAATCGGAGTTGGTTTAGGAGTCGGCACTGGTGTAGGAACAGGAGTTGGCACTGGCGTTGGAACCGGCGTAGGTTTTGGTGTGGGCACAGGTGTTGGAGCCGGTGTAGGATTTGCCGTAGGACCAGGCGTAGGGGATGGCGTATCCGTCGGTATAATATTGGCGCTTGAATTTTGCGCTGCCTTATCGAAGGCAACGGGCGAGCAGCCAACTGAAAGGGCCATCCCTAAGAACGTAATTAAGTACGCAGTAGTTCGCGTGGTCATTTTGAAATCCCCCTTGTGTTACACAAGAAGAGTGCAACTGAGGGGCCGATTCCAAAGGGCGTATACTTCAGCCAGGTGTCTAAGAGTTAGACACCTGACCATGGACTAGGCGACAGCTTAGCGGGTTACAAATGCTTTAAAACCGCCCCAAATCATACGCATTCCATCGAAGGGCATATTGTTCCACATCTCCATAAGCTTCTTATCTTTCATGACTTTCTTCATAACGCTATCGCGGTGGGCGCGGGATCTATAAACGGCATAGGAGAAAATGACCGTTTCGTTACCTTTGAGTTTTACACTTCTTGGGAATGAGGTGATTTTCCCTTTTTTAACATCGTCGGCAACGGTTTCGACATATTGAAGGGCGCCGCATTTCTTCCAAGCCTTAGCTGAAGCCTCTGCCATTTTTTTATAAGCTTTGAGGTTTTTCTTGGGAACGGGAATAACAAATCCATCGACGTATTTGGCCATTGTAGTGCCTCCTTGGCATAAAGTTAGTTTCGAAAAAAAAGGGTAGCACATAGCTTAATTTATTCAAGGAGGTTTCAGGCTAAAAATAACAGTTATTTAATTTGGCTTAATTTGCGAATCATATATTGAAGGGTAGGTTCGCAAGTGACGGTGCAGCCAACGGGCGTTTTGGCTTGGGCGGCCTGTAATGAAGACTCAAGAGCTGTGGTTGTTTCGGTGCGATAGGCATCGCGCCCCTGGTCGTAGGTTGGAGCTGAACATATGGTTGTACAAGTTACCGAATTATCCACGGTAAGAGACGAAGCTAAAACAATGTTTGCAGAAAAAATCGAAAACAAAATAACTGAGATTTTCATAAGGCCCCCCCAAAGCTAAAGACTTCGTCTGTGTAGCATATTGTTAATATCCAGGCCACAAATAACTGATCAGTACGCCAAAGAGATTTGGATAAAAAATATAAGGGAGCTAAATAAAATAAGCCTAGTGATACGAATTGTAAGAATCGAGGCCGAATAGGTTGGAGTTAAGGTGGCATATATATTGAAAATGTCGGGAACGAGAATCGTTAGTTTAACCTTAATTAAGGGGTAGTTTGTGTTAAAATTAAAAGTCATTTTCGCAATTGTTATCTTTAGTGTTCCTGTCCTTGCTGCAAGTCGTTTGATTTGTAAAACCGATGCAAACGGAGTTGCTGCAATTTACAATCTTACCAAAGAATCATTTGTTGACCGGTATTATGCCAAGACTGTTCAAGAATGTAATGAAACGGTAAGAGCGACTCGTGGTGGTCTGACGTGTGCTAGTGATAGTGACGGAAAAGCCGCTCTCTATGATGTTGAAAATGACCAGTTTATCGACGCCTATTATTCCAAGACATTACCAGAGTGCATTCAGTCCCTTCGTGCTCAATCGTATGGTGGCCGCTTAATTTGTAAGACTAATGCAGATGATAAAGCTGCCATTTTTGACACTACCAGAAATACTTTCATCGACCCTTACTACGCTAAAACATCCGATGAATGTAATCGTACCGTTCGAGCCAGTCACAATGGTTTAACATGCGCTAGCAATAGCGATGGCCAGGCGGCTATTTATGATTATGAAAATGGCCAGTTTGTCGACGCCTATTATTCAAAAACTCTTGACCAGTGCCTGAGTTCAATTCGTTAAAATAGTTTACAATACGCAAATAAAAAATCTCAGCTCCACTGGGGCTGAGATTTTTTTCCTTAAGTGTAATTATCTCGGCCCGTAGAGACACTCTAATCTCAAAATGTCATTAGAGTTTGGATCGACTTTTTGCTCGGGAAACACAGACCCGGGGACTTTCTTTTGTAAGACCGGGTACATCACAGCTTGCTGGTATGCGGATCCTCTAGAAACTTTATCGCACGAGATGTAGTTTGCTGAAGCCGTCTTGGGGTTGCTATCACAAGAGTGTTGAAGCCCCAAGGCATGGCCCAGTTCATGAATTGCTACGCTCTTGAATTGCAGAGGGTTGGTCATGTTAGTATTAATTTCAACGACTTGTTGATAGAGCTCAAATGAAAGGGGGTTGCTACAAGAGTGAACGACCCCTGGTGCAACTGAGTCGGGATCTAGATTTTGATCTAAACCCATTTCCTTCCATAATTTTTCTGATGTCACGTTCACAACATAAGTGGAGTTAGGAGTGCCGAAGGTTTCACTACAGTTAAAATTGTATCGAAGGGCTAGAGAGGGAGGTACTTGCCCGTATTGAATTTCAAAAAAATCTTGGTGCCTTATCTGTTGGCCAATTTTATTCCAAGTTGCGGCGGCCGCGGCTATATCTTTTTTCCGATCTTTATTAAATGTGTCGTCGATAATGAGCTGAATCGTTTGAACAATGGGTGCCCGTAAACTTTGACCCTGATCTGCAGGAAGTTTACAGTCTCTACTTAATTGAAAACTATCTGCGTGGGCTGCGAAATTTCCTAAAAAAAATACCCCTACCCCCGTATTTTTCCCAACTACGAAATACACGATTGAGTTTTTTTCCACAAGCCCCTAAATGGAAGGTTTTTCAAATTTACTTTGTAGAGGTGTAAATTTTGCTTTCGAAATTTAAGAAAAACTCACTGGGGGTCATAAAACCTTAAATTGGGGCGGGCATATCTATTGCTCTTACTTAATTAAAGGATGGGGGTCCGATGGGTAAGAGCTCTAATTTCTATCTATTTATTATTCTGATTTTAGTCGGTTGCGGAAGAGATCAAACCTCAGTTACAGCGTCACCACAAATAAGAGATTCATTTGGTGCCGTCTCAACAACAGGAAGCGAAAATCAATCGGATAGCTTGAGTGCCAATAAATATAATCTCGTCTTACAAAAATCAGCTTTAGAAAAAGAATTCTTACTAAACGCTTCTTTGATTTCCCAAGACGGAATGAATACAAGTCATGGTCTCCAAAGTCGCATCATTGCCTTTAGACAAAGAGATAACAAAGTTTACCTCCTTGAAGCTTCTCAAGGCCATCGAATCTCAGATGATTTACCACAAACTCTTGTGCGGGCTGAGATTCCTATTCTTGAAGATAAAGGCGATTCACTGGTTTTAGATTTTAATACGGGAATGCGCCAAGTTTTTCTAAAGTCTGGGCTTTACACAAGTGATTCTAGCGGTCGTGACGTGAAAGAAGATTATGCGGCCGTAACCGTACGTACGAGTTTTATTCAAAGTATTGATTTTCAAAATCAAACCATACAAATTAGCCAAGTTGTACAGGCTGACTTATCAGCAAACCAAGCTCTTCCTAACTTTGAAATTCGTTACTACATTAGCCCGTACATTAAAAATCCAAACTTTGTCTCAAAAGAAAATGCAGATAAAACACCTCATTTCTTTGAAGTCTCTCCTCAGTATCGGAGTGATGGTACAGGGTTGTCTGACACGTTTATTACGGCAAGAGATTTAAAAAAGCCGATCACATATTACATTAGTGCAAACACTCCAAAAGATTATATTCAGACAATCAAAGAGGGTGTTTACTATTGGAATCAAGTTTTAGGAAAAGACTTTATCCATGCCGAAGTGGCCCCTCAAGGTGTGACTGCACCTAACTTTCAATATGACATTATTCAGTGGGTTCCCGACGATGCCGCCGGAAGCGCTTATGCTGATATGTTAACTGACCCCAGGTCAGGAGAAATTCTTCACGCTCAGATTTATTTGACCAGTGTTTTTGTAAATGGCGTCAAAATGCAGCTTCCTACACTTCAGAGAAAGCTCAAAAATCAAAACGGCGATAAATTTAGTTTAGAGATAAGTAATCTTCTTTACCCTGCCGAAATTTGCAATTTCAATGAAGACGATGAGGCTATCGGAGACCTCTCCGACGCTAAACTTGCGGGGGCAACCAGCGCTCAGCTTGAGGGGCTCATTAAAGATTATCTTCGTCACGTTGTTTCTCACGAAGTTGGGCATACTTTGGGCTTAAGACATAATTTTGCTGGCAGCTTAGGGTCAGAAGTCAGTGTTAAAGATAAAAATAAAATTTATTTGGGGTATGCTCTTCAAGGGGTGAAGCCAGATCAAAAAATATATACAAGCTCCGTGATGGATTACCTCACTTTCTCTGAGCGAGTTTTAACTGGAGTTCAAGAGCAAACACAAATTCTTCCTTATGATCGTCAGATGATGGAGTGGGGTTATTTAAATAAGACTATTCCAAATGACTCACCACTTTTTTGTACGGACACCCAGCTTGGTAAATTTCTTGACTGTCTTGTTACCGATTCGGGTAAAGACCCTGTTGTCTCAGCTCATACTGATATGAAGAGTGGTCTTACTGCAATCCCTGTTTTATTTGCTGAGAGTTTTATTCATGCAAAAGCAGCGAAAGACCCGCGAGATAGAATAAGTCTTGATAAAGTTAATATTGATCCGGGCCAACTTCTGGAAACAGCAGGAATGTTTTTTACCCATTTAGCTCAGTGGCTCGCACCTGTGACTCCATCTTTAACTGTTAATCAGATGTTTCCTTTTATTGGGCCTCTTAACACTGATCAAGTCGAAACAAAAAAACAAGAATGGGTTCAAAGGCAAGTGACTGAAGTAGGTGGAGTTGACCAACTTATTTTTGCACTTTTACCGGCCACTGATCACGCCGGTTATGATTTTAATGGTATCGGTAATAAGGCTTTAGAAGATTATCTCAATCGCTCTTATGTTCAGAGTGGAACAGCTGAAGACGGGAGCTCTTATTCCCTTTCTCAAGACGATATAAAATTAATTTTAGGTCAGGGGAAAACTTTTTTCACTCAAACTGAAAAATCTTTTATGAAGTCGGCCCTTCAAGTTCTGGGAATGACGAAATATCAGACCACCGAAACGCCTTTGAGCTTAGAGATTGAGAATAGATTAGGTTCACTGGCTGAAGAAATTATTTTATCGCAACCTAGTTTTGGTACTTTTACCTATTCCATTGAACTGCGCCTTCTTGCCGTTAAAGTTTTAGATAAAAAATTAGGTAAGGCTTTAGATTGGAATCAAGACAACGCCAATCGCATTAAAGATAAACTTGTCGACGTCATCAATAAGATCATGGGTAAACCTATGGCCGAAGTTAAGCTCACCGATCTTTCAAGAGTGAACCGTGAGTGGTTTATGGAGCAAAGCCAAGTTGTAGATGCTCTTAGTCCGATGACGAGGTAGATAGGCCAACAAAATGGACACAAGATCTTAGCCAGTTTTCTCGGGTGCCCGAACAACTCGGCAAACCATCATCCATAGTCGCAAAAATATTTGCATCTGGCGTCCGGCAGATCCGATATACCGGACATAATGTCTATTTCCCCATGGTACGAGGTTTGCCCTGAGAGGCAGCAACTTTGTTTTACTTTTACCAAGGAGAAAAAAATGAAAGACAAAAGACTCGAACTCTCAAAACTCTTATTCGCTTCCTTCTACATGGCGCCGGCACTGACGGCTCAAGCCATGAGCCTTCAAGCAAAGGCTGTTCAAAACAGCCCTAACCCCGACAATACTCTCTTTTTTGAAAAAATTCAGAAAGTGGAAGACTTAGGGGCCAGCGCTGGTGGAATCAAGGCAAAGAAATTACCTCCGGTGTCGCTCGAGGGTAAGACCCTTGACGAGGTCGTCGCTTCTGCAAGATCGGCTGGGTACGACGTTGAAGTTCTTCCTGCTTAATTAATTTTTTGAACTGTTTTACGCGTGTGGAGGTTGAAATGAAATCGATTGATGGATTGGTTTGGGAAAAACGTTGGCGCCTGAATAATGGTCAGGATGACTCGTTTGTTGTTCCTTTTGCGACGCTGAGACCGGTGAATATAGTGAGTCATGGTGAAAAAGAATTCAGCTACGGTCACTACGGCATCCATTTAGGACAAATGGATCGACTTACTTTTCTTGGTCTTGCGAAGCAGAAAATAATTGCAACCTTTATTGATTGTCGAGAAGGTTCGCCTACCGCACGCGTAAGGCATGTCGAAGAAATTTATCCGAGTTCTGAGAGAACATTGTGTATTCCTCCAGGAGTAGCTCATCGGTTTGATTTTTTAGAAAATGTTTTTACTCTTAACGATTACAAACTGTTCCTTCCTGATCCTGAAAATTGGGTCAACGGGGACGTTTTGTGGAGGCAAGAAAATGACGTTATTAACCTCCCAGATGACATCGATCCCGATACTGTTCCCTTATATAAGCCAAATATTCATGAAGCTTCAGAGGAGTATTATTCCTATATTCGCCGGATACAGATGACAAACCTGAGTCGGGGGGACTTGGAGTATCCCAGCCACACTGAGTTTACGGACACTGAAGGAAAGAAATTCAACCTTTGGCTAAAGAGGAAGGTGGCGTTACCCCCTGATGTTTTTAACGATTCAAGTCACCTCGCTTCTGAGATTCTGGGAGTTCGTTGGGAAACGCACCTTTTTATTTCGAGTGGGGAAAACTCGGGATTTACAATTCTGCCCGACCAAGCGCCCTTTTATATCGTCGATCACGGAGAGGTGAGCTACGCCCACGACAGTTATGGTATCCATGTTGGTCAAGAGGATCGGCTGACGTTTGTCGGCCCCTCGAGTCAGAGGGTCAAGCTTCATCTCTTAGACTGCCGCAAAACCTCTGAGACCTTGCATAAAAAAGTCGTGCTAGAATTTCAACCCAGTGCAAAGCGGTTCCTGGTTATTCCCCCAGGTGTGGCCCACAGATTTGAAAACTTTGAAAAAGTTTATACTTTTAACAGAGCAAAAATTTATTTGCCTCCAACCCTAAAATATTACTCCGCAGTTGACGTTATTGATTGGCCAGAAGAAAGATTGCCTTATCCGATTCTGAAGCCCAATAATATTGTGGCCGATGAAGTGTATTATAAGGACCAAGCTGACAAACAGAGACGACTTATGATGACTGAATCTAATTTAGAAACGCCCACGATTCAGTTGATAAAAAATGACAAGGGTGAGGATGTCAGACTTGTACTTAGAAAGAGAGTAAGATGAAAAGAGAGTTACAGAGGGCCGTTCAATTAAGAAAAAGAGGGCGGCTTAATGCAGCTATTAAATTGCTGGTCCAACTTCAAAAGCGAAACCCAATGAATCCAAATGTGCATTACGAACTGGCCTCGGCCTACGATATTTCGGGCCAAGAAAGAAAGGCCGTTGGGCCCTATACTAGGTCTCTAAAGTTAGGACTCAGAAAAAGTGAGAGAAAATCTGCTTATCTCGGCCTTGGAAGCACTCTGCGTTGTCTTGGTGAATTGAAAACCTCGAAGGAAGTTCTCGTGAAGGGAATCAGAGAATTTCCCACGGACCGCCCCCTGAGGGTTTTTCTGGCGCTGACAGAAAGAGATTTGAGAAATTTCAAAGCTGCGTTCAAAATTCTAATGATTGAGCTCATTGAGACAACGCGAAGCGCTGACATAGCCTCTTACAAACGAGCTCTTTTCCGTTATGCATAAAAACTTCGGGCATTGGTGCGGCCGGCAGGAGTCGGCTACTACGGTCGCGCCGTTATGGCGCTCCCTGCGTAGCCTCACCTCGAAAGCTAAAGTCACGCATCGTTCGTGACTTGCCTCTCCAGATGCTTCGCATCTGTCGCGGCCGCTTTCTCGTTTCGACTCCTGTCCAGTCCGCGACAAAATAAAAAAGCCCATCGCACTTCGTGCAATGACCTTTTTTTAGATGGTGCGGCCGGCAGGAGTCGAACCTGCGACCCTCAGATTCGAAGTCTGATGCTCTATCCAGCTGAGCTACGGCCGCGCATATTTGATTTTCAGAACAATTCCGGCAATGTAGCTAGACTTTGACTCGGTGTCAAAGGTGAACTTTTGAAGGTGTTTGCCAATAGGCTATGGAGTGCGCTCATTGCCAACGATAGTGATGCCAGCCTGTACGAATCTATTATGAAGAACTGTATCAAATGCTGCCAAAGTGGAAATTTGATTTACCGGAATTAACAAGTCACGTTTAGGCCAACTTTTCGCATCTTTGACATCTTCCATATAATTTGTATTTAGAACCAATTGAAGAGTGTCAGTTTTCCGATAACCACTCGTGATTGGGGTTAACTTGATAAACCGCTGGCTCTCATTGGGATCCTGAGTAGCCTCTACAAGAACTCCGATGTATACTTTGCCAGAGGTTAATGTAACCAAAGCTAAATGGCCCAAAAGTTCATGGCATGTCGCAAAAAATGTATCAGCAAATTCTAAATTCCGATATTTGCCAGAAATAAATTTTGCCATTTTTGAGATCCTTTTATGACCTAGAGTCCAAACATAGCTTGCTAATAATCCAATTAGGGGTGCAGCTAAGACAATTCCGATAACCAGGTGAAAAAAGGGTCGCGGAATAAATACGCTCAAAATATTTTTTAACTGCTCCAATAATTGAGTCGGTAACCAGTATTGGCCAGATACAACTATCAGATTTGCTAAAATAAAGTCGAACACAGAGAATAAGGCAGTGTTCACTACAAAGTCCCAACCACTACGTATTCTTGTTGGTCTTGTTAGCCGAAAAATTAAGTCTGAAATATAACCTGCTATACCCCAGAGGATAATTTCTAAGTTCATTGTTTACTTATTTTTTGGGGGGACTTCTTTTGTAGTTACTACTTTAGGAATTGAGGGCGCTTCCTCCGAAGAAGTGGGAGATGTAACACCGCTAACAGGGAGTGTGATTCCTTTAATTAACTCCCAATTTTTCTCCAAGGCGGCCGTCCGATCAACTGACATATAGCCACCCGAACTTTCTTTCAATTCCTTTTTTTCATCGTCACTCATGCAAATTATTATAGGCGACTGTGTCTGAGTTGTAAAACATAAAAGCTACATCTAATAACCTTTTGATGGCTCTTTATGCCTTGGCCTAATGAGAGAGAAGGCTCCAATCTAAATAAATTACTCGACTAAACAAGCGAAATTACCGGCGGCTCCGGAGTTGACGGCACCCGCGTGAGTTTGGCCCCTAAGACCATCACACTTAAATTGACCAGTCAGAAAGTTATCTTTGTAGTGGAGCTGAAGAGCGCATATAGAATCTTGCGTTGAATTCATAAAAACTGCTGAATCATTCGAACCTGTGCTTGTGCTAAAGACAAGGCCGCTTGCAACATCTGAGCCTTTAACAGTTAGTTCGGCTGTGTCAATTGTTCCGCTATTGCTCACGGGGAACTGATTCATTTGAATGCGGGCCCACTCCTTTGTATCGGAAGTTTCCCATTTAATGGAAAGAGTTTGATTTTGTAGATGGCAGTTAATATCTCCTTTATCGGAATTGCTATTACTGCTCAGAATTTTTTTACGGGAATCTTTAATTGAAAAATTAAAAGATTCTGAATCTTTAATATTTTCTTTAATGATCTTATTGGGGCTACCGGCTTCTGTAGAAGGAGCGGGGGCCACAGATGCTTTTTCTTCTACGGGTTGTGCCTGTGCTTTCTTAGCTTTTCTTCCCGTGAACTTTTCAAACTTATCATCTGGCAACCTTGAGAGATAGAATGAGCTATCGTCTGATGAAACTACAAAAGAATCCCCGCCGCCGATAAATGCAGCTCTAGTTTGTTTGCCCTCGTTGTCTGTAGTGGTCATGATGTTTCCCTGCATAGTGTATTTTTTAGGGGTCGCGAAATTAGGTGATGATCCGTTATAGACAGAAATAAACGTCAGGTTTTCTTCATCGATTTGAACAATCATTTTTATTTTATAGGATGTATCGTTGACCTGAATTGTCATATCTCCATTACCATCTGCGATTGCTTCTGCACTTGAAACTTTGAGTCTTGTAACGAGCCAATTACCCTTGGGGTCAGTGGTGCTACTTCCGCTATCTTTTGAGCAAGCGAATACAAAAGAGAGAGTTAACAAAACAAAAACAACTCTTAAAGCGCGAATCATGGCGGTTCCTTTCAATTCAATGAAAACCTTTAAATTTTAGTGTCCTGGCGAAACAGAGCAAAAATAAGTCCAGGCTCCTAAGCCATTAACTCATTTTAAGAGGGGTTTTTATGAAAATCTTACTTTCTTGTCTGATTTAGAGACGATTATGGGCCTTGAGTCAATGCGTCCCGCATCTAATACCAAATGCAATGGGGCCATGGAAGTATAGGCATTGAGATTGCTACTCTAACAGTATAGCAAAATTTTTTTAAACCGCGTCACGAAAGGACAACTATGAAAACCGCAATTCCATTTTTACTTTTGATTCTGAATCCAGCTGCATTTGCTGACACTGATCAAACACAGGTGTTAAGCCAACTGCGCTCGATCAATCAGGTCGAAATCAAAGCGGGCCAAATGGCCCAAGAAAAAGGTCTGAGTAAAGAAATTAAAGACTACGGCCAGCATCTTGTTAATGACCATAAAAAACTAGAAGCCGATGTCACCCAATACGCTAGCAAAAATAATCTCGTGCTTTCGGATCCACAACCTTCTGAAGGTGACAAAGCAACCATAGAGACTTTGCAAAGCACTGTGGGAACAGAATTTGACAAGAAGTTTTTAGATTCAATGGTTAAAGGTCATGAAGACGCTATCAGTATGGTAAAGGCCGCAAGAACTGAAAGCAAAGATTTGAAATTCAAAACTTTCTTGGCCTCGGTTCTTCCTAATCTTGAAAAACACGAAAGTGCCGCTCAAAATTTAGAGAAGAAAGCCGAGTTCTAGAAGGTATAAAAGCAGCGAAGCTATCAATGGGGGAACTCAACCCCATGTTGTGGTTTTGCTTGCGGGAAAAATTTCTCTTTCTCTAGGGCAATTGGCCATCGGTGCCAATGCTGAGGTCTATGGCGATTGTCAAAATGGAACGACAGTAGATGGGCAATCGGCTACTTGAGCTTAGGAATTTCTCTGATATAGCCTCATGGGTGAAAGCGTTTTTAGTTATTTCTATTTTTTTCATGGTTCAGGCAGCGTTCGCCGATGCTGACTTCAATAAAAATGTAGTAAAGAACTTAGAACTCAAAGACGACGGCAAGTCTGTCTATAAAATTCATTTCTGGTCTGACTCAGCTATTATTTTGGGGAGCGCTCTCATTGTGGCAGGCGCCAATGCCTGGCAGTATTCAATTATCAATCAAAGTTGCCCCTGCGACCCCAACGGAATTAATTTCGTTGATAAGGGAGTTGTTGCTAATAATAATCACGCGGCGGACATCGCTGCTAACTATACAGTGACCGTCGCCATGATTATTCCTGTGGCCATCGACTACTTCGATGTGGGTTTGACTAAAGCATTTGCCGAAGACATGTTCATCTATACGGAAGTTTTATCGGTGAATTTTAGTCTAGCTACCATGGTCAAGTTTGGTTTTCAGCGGCCTTACCCCTACATGTATCAACGTTCAACTAATGGCGGTTATCAATCTGAGCCCGATGACTACCTTTCTTTTTACTCCGGTCACACAAGTACAACAATGTCAGCTTTAGCTGCCGCATCAGGAACTTATAATTTACGCCATGGCCACACTGCATGGCCCTGGCTTATCACTGGAGTTTTAGGAACAACGGTCGCTGTAGAACTTGTTATTTCTGCTGAACATTTCATCACAGATGTGCTAGTTGGAGCTGTAATGGGTTTGGCGGAAGGGACACTCATAACGGCAGCACACGCCCGCAATGAGAAGAATCCCCTTCAAAAAATCTACCTTATTTCTAGCGAGGGTGGTCCCGAACTTGTCTGGCGTTACGAATTTTAATTCCACCTAACCGGTTGATTTCGGGAAATGGCCATCATCCGCTCGAGAGGAACTCGGGCGGATTCAATAATGTCTGCACTGACATTTACTTCTGGCGAAAGAGTTTTAAGCGCATTTCTAATTTTTTCAAGATTATTTAATTTCATATAAGGGCATTGATTGCAGGCACAACCCGTTGCTGGCGCTTGAATCAACGTAACGTCTGGTCGCAATTTTCGCATCTGATGAAAAATTCCATCTTCTGTGGCGACAATATATGTTTTATGTTTTCCGTTTTGAACGGTTTCAAGAAGCTTAGAAGTAGATCCGATCACATCAGCCTGAGAGAGAACTCCGTCGTCACATTCGGGGTGGGCGATGACAAGACTTTCAGGGTGTTGGCTTTTAAGATTAAAAAGTTCTTTTGCAGAAAAGAGAACATGAACTTGGCAAGCGCCATCCCAAAACTTCATAGAACGCCCTGTTTTTTTCTGCAGCCATCGGCCTAAATGTTTATCTGGGCCAAAGAGAATTATTTTATCATGAGGGATACTGTTCACAATTTTTTCAGCATTACTAGAAGTGCAAATCACATCAGACAAAGATTTAACTTCGGCACTTGAATTAATATAAGTCATCATGACTGCGCCCGGATTTTCATCTTTCCATTTTTTATATCTTTCAAAAGGAGATGAATGCACAAGACTACAACCAGCTTCAAGATCGGGAACTAAAACCTTTTTAGTTGGAGAAAGAATCTTCACACTCTCGGCCATGAAAACCACACCAGCAAGTAGAATCACTGAGGCCGTACTCTCTTCACCCTTTTGTGCAAGAAAAAGGCTATCACCTACATGATCGGCAATATCTTGAATATCGCCGTCTTCATAAAAGTGAGCGAGAATAACAGCATTCTTTTCTTTTTTAAGGGCTAAAATTTCTGATTCAATGGGGGTTAACATCTTGATGAAGGTCATACCACGAAAGCATTTCCAGGCCAAATTGATCGTCTACGGAGCCTTTTCTTCGGGTTTAAAGACACTCAAGTGGCCATCGGCCTCTAAGATAGCCGAATCGATTTCGGCAATGTGATGGATTCCCTGTTTTCTAAGCAGGCTTCTCAGCTCACTTTCCGTAAGCCGTTCTTTTCGAAGATTTCTTTCGACGACCTTACCCTGGCTCACCAGCACCGTGGGTGTTCCCTCCACCAAGTGAGAGAACTTTTTACTGCGATAGGTGAAAACAGAGATAACCCAACTTACAAAAATTAAAGTGGAGGCGAGAATGATTCCGCCCACCAAAGAATTATCTCCACCGTTCATTGAATTCTGAACGGCATTACTTATTAAAAGAATGGCCACAAATTCCAGAGGTGACATCTGCCCCATCTCCCGTTTGCCAGAAATTCTCAGCAAAAGAAGGATGACGACATAAACAAGAACGGCGCGAATGATAAGTTCCAAGGGGCTAAGAGTGAGATGCATTAGGTTGTTTAACATCCCTCTAGCATACGTAGATTTGGTTTATTTGCTAGGTATTTAGGTATTAACGATTAATTAGCAAGACATTTGATGTATTGAACAGTTTTTTGATCCTTATCGTTTACTTTTCCGACAATGATAGTGTTGCTCTCTTCGGTTGCAACCCGAAGATAAATTTTCTTATCACCACTTGAAGCTACGAGATCTTTTG
>Ga0207119_1083_pt1 | contig 15059 bp, 16 predicted proteins | sample Alteio_BWMinHeat_43_FD_153505 | JGI IMG/M metagenome (GOLD analysis project Ga0207119, IMG submission 153505) | Enriched cells from forest soil in Barre Woods Harvard Forest LTER site, Petersham, Massachusetts, United States -... | ecosystem: Environmental > Terrestrial > Soil > Temperate forest >... | reverse complement strand
TCATTCCGGGCATATTGATATCGAGGAGAATAAGCTGGGGTTGCCAAGCGTGAATTTTATTTAGGCCGTCTTCTCCACGGAGAGCGGACTCCACTTTATATCCCCCTTTTTCGAGGGCTTCCGTGAGGATCTTCACATTTTCCGCATCGTCATCGATGATGAGAATGCGGCCGTGCTTGGGGTTTTCGATAACCTGACCTCAAAACGTCATTTTTACTAGGAAAATGCATGGTAGATACGCTATCAGTATAAGGAATTATGAATAAGAGTCAAAGGGTTAAAGAATTGCTCGCCGCGCTGAACGAGCGAGTTCTTGTTATTGACGGCGCAATGGGTACTGCAATTCAGGACCTCGATTTAAAGCCCCAAGATTTTGGTGGGGTTGACTTGGAAGGTTGTAACGAAAATCTCGTTCTGACTCGACCTGATATTATTTCTTCTATTCACGAAATGTATTTAGAGGCGGGTGCTGACATTGTTGAGACGAACACTTTTGGTGGAACCCCCCTTGTTCTCGCAGAATATGGTCTAGAATCAAAAGCTCGAGAAATAAATCGCCGCGCGGCAGAAATTGCCACTGCTGCGGCCAAGAAGTTTTCAACTTCGGTTAAGCCAAGATTTGTTGCGGGTTCAATTGGGCCCACGACAAAAGCCATTTCCGTTACAGGCGGTATCACTTTTAATGAGCTCATCGATAATTTTTATGAACAAGCCAAGAGCCTTTACGAAGGTGGAGTGGATTATTTTCTTTTGGAAACCTGCCAAGACACACGAAATGTTAAGGCGGGTCTTCTCGCCATTGATAAATTTTTAAATGAACTTCCAATTGTAGAAAGAATTCCTACGGCTGTTTCAGTCACTATCGAGCCCATGGGCACTATGCTTGCCGGTCAAAGTATTGAAGCTCTCGCTACATCTTTGAATCACCTTGATCTTTTGTATGTTGGTTTGAATTGCGCCACGGGCCCAGAATTTATGACAGACCACATTCGCTCCCTAGCCCAAATGTGCCGCACGCGAGTGGCTTGTGTTCCAAACGCCGGTCTTCCCGATGAAGATGGAAAATACATTGAAACTCCCGAAATGATCGGAAGCGTTTTGAAGCGTTTCGGTGATGCTGGTTGGGTTAATCTTTTGGGAGGATGTTGCGGAACTCACAAAGGTCACATCAAAGTTCTAAGTGAAATTGCAAAAGAGCTCAGGCCTCGCATTCCCGTGCAAAATCAAGTGTCGTCATTGTCTGGAATTGATTATCTCGAGGTTACCGACGACCAACGGCCTATTATTGTTGGTGAGCGCACCAATATGATCGGCAGTCGTAAATTTAAACGACTCATTCAAGAAGATAAATTCGAAGAAGCAGCTGAAATCGCTCGGGCCCAAGTTCGTCAGGGAGCTCAAATTATCGACATTTGTTTTGCTGACCCCGATCGCGATGAACTTAAAGACATCGATAAGTTTATGGTTTTTGTGACCAAGATGGTTCGGGTGCCTTTGATGATCGACACCACAGACGATCGTGTTGTGGCCCACGCTCTGACTTGGTGTCAGGGAAAATCGATTATTAACTCTATAAATCTTGAAGATGGCGAAGAGCGATTTGAAAAAGTTCTTCCACTAGCTAAAAAGTTTGGTGCGGCTCTCGTTGTAGGAACTATTGATGATGACCCTCAACAGGGAATGGGTGTTACTCGCGCCCGCAAATTAGAAATCGCTCGAAAAGAATATGACCTTCTCGTTAATAAATACAAAATTCCTCCAGAAGATATTTATTGGGATGCCCTTGTTTTTCCTTGCGCCACAGGCGATGCCCAATACGTTGGCTCAGCCATAGAAACCATTGAAGCCATAAGACTTCTAAAAAAAGAATTCCCAAAAACAAAAACGGCACTGGGTGTATCAAATGTTTCATTCGGGTTGCCTCCGGCGGGAAGAGAAGTTTTAAATTCAGTTTTCTTATTTCACTGCACCCAAGCGGGCCTCGATATTGCCATTGTGAATGCTGAAAAACTTGAGCGCTATGCCAGTATTCCTCCTGAAGAAAAAAAGTTAGCTGAAAATCTCCTTTTTAATTGCACAGACGAACATATTGCTACTTTCACAGCCCACTTTAGAGAGGCGAAAATTAAAGAAAACTCAGACACTTCAAAACTTTCAGTCGATGAAAGATTGGCTCGCTATATTATTGAAGGAACAAAAGAAGGGCTCACAAAAGATTTAGAAATTCTTTTAAAAACAATGAAGCCCTTAGACATTATCAATGGCCCCCTTATGAAGGGAATGGATGAAGTCGGAAGGCTCTTTAATAATAACGAACTCATTGTTGCCGAAGTTTTACAAAGTGCCGAAGCCATGAAGGCCGCAGTGAGTTACCTTGAACCCTTCATGGATAGATTAGAAACCTCAACCCGTGGCAAAGTTATTTTGGCCACCGTCAAAGGTGATGTTCATGACATCGGTAAGAACCTTGTCGATATTATTCTCACTAATAACGGCTTTAATGTTATTAATCTTGGAATTAAAATTCAGCCGGAAGTTTTAATTAAAGCTATTCGTGAACATAAACCCGATATTGTTGGTCTCTCAGGTTTACTTGTTAAATCAGCACAACAAATGGTGACAACGGCTTCCGATATGACCCAAGCCCAGCTTAAAATTCCTATGATGGTGGGGGGCGCGGCTTTAACCGAAAATTTTACTAATAGAAAAATTGCGCCATCATACAAAGGCGATGTTGTCTATGCCTCTGACGCCATGTCAGGCCTTGAAATCGCCAAACAAATTATTGATCCAGAAAAATTTGAAAAACTTCGAAAAGATCTTTCTGAAAAAAGAAAAAACCTCACTGAAACGGCGGCAAAAGTTGAAAAACCCAAGGCCACCCGCCATCGTTCGCCGGCTATTAATGTTCTTGATGAAATTCCTCAACCCCCAGATTTTTTACGCCATGTTTTAAGAGATACCCCGGCCGATCAAGTTTGGAATTACATGAACCCCCGAATGCTCTATGGGCGCCATCTCGGTGTCAAAGGATCTATTGTAAAGCTTCTTGAGGCCGAGGATGCCAGAGCTCTTAAAGAAACCGATGAGGGTCGCAAAGCCCTAGAAATTTCTGAAGTTGTTACCGAACTTAAAAATGAGTGGAAGAAAAAAGGTTTTAAACCCAAAGCTGTTTTTCAATTCTTTGAAGCGGCAAGTGAAGGGAATAATATTTTTGTCTATCATCATGAAGAAGCAAAGAAACTTCGCACAGCTCCTGCTGAGCCAAAAAAATCTCCAAAGCCTCTCGTGACTTTTGATTTTCCAAGGCAGGCAAAACTTAACGGCCTTTGTCTTTCAGATTATGTGAGTCCACTAGGTTCTACAAAACCCGATAACCTTTGTATGTTTTTGGTGACCGCTGGCGAGGGAATTCGCCAATGGTCTGAAAAATTAAAAAATTCTGGTGAGTATTTAAAGAGCCACGTTCTTCAGGCCCTTGCCTTAGAAACTGCGGAGGCTTTTGCCGAGTATTTGCATTCGCAAATTCGCAGTATGTGGGGCCATGGAGATCCGGTGACTCTTACGATGATGGAACGTTTTCAGGCCAAATATAGAGGCAAGCGTTACTCATTTGGTTATCCCGCTTGCCCCATTTTAGACGATCAAGCTCACTTGTTTAAACTTCTCACTCCCCAAGATATCGGGGTCGAGCTCACCGAAGGTTTCATGATGGATCCCGAAGCCTCTGTTTCGGCCATCGTTTTCCACCACCCCGCCGCCACCTACTACGGCGTCGGCGAGGTCGAAGTCTAAGGTGCCAGTCGGTTTTTCCGGCAATATACACTACGGAAAAACCGACTGGCACTTGTCAGTCAAACCCTAAATCGTAGTCTTCACCGGGTTCCATATTTGTGAAGAGGTTAATAATTTCACCGTCGATAGCGGCGTCCACCTGCAGGGTTCTCCAGCCCATGTTTCTTTTCTCTATGAGAGCAATCTTTTGCCCACTTCGAGTAATTAATGTCAAATTATCGATAACAACATGTTTAACAGACCCTTGAACGTCGACGTGAGATCCATCGGTGTTATATTTATCTGAAACGGTTTTTGCATAAGTGAAGACATACCCCTCATCCATAGACCATTGGTTTCCATGGGTAACCAGAGGAAAGCTGTAAGCACCACTAGCATCTCTGACTTCTAAGCTAGTTTGATAGGCTCTTGTTTTCTTGCTGAAACCAGCGGTGTATGTCATTTTCACTTCGCCAATGGCCTCTTTCCCCGTGAAGAGTTTGAAATAAGACCCGGCTCGTTGCTGATTGATATTACTAGAATTTAGATCTAGTGGACCCCCTTTATATTTGCACACATAACAATCAGCCAGCTCTTCTAGCCAATCAATTTTTCTAAAATTGGGGTCTGGCGAGGCGCCCGGAAATTGTTGATTACGGAATAACATAGCTAAGTTCCTAGTCATAATCGTATCTTCAACATGATCACTTCCAAGTACATGACCTATTTCGTGAAGAATCATACCATATCTCGTAAGAGAATCAGACCAATTGGGAAACTTTTCTTTGGGATTAGAGCTTTGAGAATTGATAGCCCAGATGAATCCTTTGCCCCACCCAGTATCGGTATTGTAAGCAGTCTTTTGAGCCATGGCGATGGGGTCGTCATAAAGTTTCTTCGCCTTTGTCACGAGAGGGTTTGTGATGCCAAAATAAAAACTCAAATCCTCTGAGCCTTTGGTGTCTTTACAATCTCCGATGAAAACTCCTTGGCTATTAACAGGAGAACCGGGACGTCTTTTATTAATGTAGTCTGTCCATTGTTTGAAAACAGCTGAGATGTCAGCGAGAAGGGCAGCTTTATCAACACCAAATTGATTACCTACTTCGACACAATATTTAATAGGCCGACCTTTTTGCAAAAACCATGCGGCTCCATGATCGGGGCGTGGATTGTCTGTTCCATGCCCACCTGCTCCGGCGAATGCCATTGCACTCGTCATCAAAACAAAAACTAAACTCAAGAACTTCATAAAAAACTCCATATATCTTTCAAAAAATTAATCTTCCTTTTTCTGTAACGGATAGAGATAAACACCGAACTCATAAACTCGCGTCCGTCGACCTGACTCAAGATATGCGCTCATTTTATTTGTGAACTCTTCTATCAATTTTTTTGCTTCATTTATTTTTAGAGGATCGATCGCCATGGTCATATAAGTATGGCTTCGATCTTCGATTGGATCATTCTCAAGAGAATAAACGGCTTTTTCTAAACTCTGTTTTGTGTGTTTCTTCAACGCCGGTGTAGTGAGATGTTTGTCAGCGGTAGTGATATGCTCTTCAGTTGAGACATAAGTTCCATCTCGCTCTTCAATCAAACCAACTTTGATTAATCTTTCAACAGCGAGCTTGGCTTCAATTTCACTTATTAAAAGTTGGGCTGCGATCCATTTTGGACTTGGTTTAAATCCTTCCACATAAGTGAGCATCAAAACGGCGTAGTGATACCAATCTCCAATAACTCTAAACAAATCGATATTAATTGCTTTTGGAACGGGGGCCGATTTCATTTCTTTAAAAACTTTATTCAATCGTTTAAGGCCCCGACTTTGATGCTTCAACGCAAGAGAACCTAAGAATTGGGATTCCTCTTGAGGAGAAAGATCGAGACCGCCCAAAATTTTCTGAGCCACTTTATAAGTGGGAATGCGCTTTCCCGATAAAATCTGAGAAAGTTCACCGGGAGAAAGGTTGCAAACCTTTGCAAAAGCCCTCAACGAATAGCTGGGGTTTTTTTCGCACCGTTTTGCCAATTCCTCCTGGAGGAATTGTTTATAAAAGAGGTTCGTCTTTTCCATAAAAAGCATATTAAACGATCATAATGCGATGCGCAATCTATTTAGAAACAAACTGTTTCAAATAAGGTGCCTATTCTAGAAACATGGAAAAAGGTAAGGACTGACAAAATTTTAGACGGTAAGAGCGCCCGGTGCTAAGCTTTTAAAAAAGGAGTTTTAAAAGTGAAAAACACAATCGAAACCACACCGGAACAAGTCGAAAAACTCTACTCATCAATGGCTGACAAGTTAAGCCAGATTAAAAAGAAAACAGGTAAGAAAAGCCTGACTCTGGCTGAGAAAATTATTTTCAGTCATTTAGATAGCCTTGATCAGGAACTCAATCGGGGTTCAAGCTTTGTTTTGCTCAGGCCCGATCGCGTGGCCATGCAAGATGCCACAGCTCAGATGGCTCTTCTGCAGTTCATGCAATCGGGAAGGCCCCACACCGCTGTTCCTTCTACGGTTCACTGCGATCATCTTATTCAAGCCCGAGTGGGTGCGGCCAAAGATACTGACGTTGCTATGCACGCCAACCAAGAAGTTTACGACTTCTTGCAGTCGGCTTGTAACAAATATGGTTTAGGTTTTTGGAAGCCCGGCGCAGGAATTATTCATCAAGTTGTTTTAGAAAATTACGCTTTTCCCGGCGGCCTCATGATCGGAACAGACTCTCACACCCCAAATGCCGGTGGCCTTGGAATGCTTGCCATTGGAGTTGGTGGATCTGACGCCTCAGATGTTATGGCGGGCCTTCCTTGGGAAGTTAAAATGCCAAAACTCATCGGAGTTCATCTTAAAGGCAAAATGAATGGGTGGACTTCCGCTAAAGACGTCATCCTCTATTTGTGCGGACTTCTTACGACCAAAGGCGGGACAGACAAGATTATTGAATACTTTGGTCCAGGTGTTGAGTCGATTAGTTGCACTGGAAAAGGCACCATTACAAATATGGGCGCTGAGCTTGGCGCGACCACATCCGTATTCCCCTTTGATAAGCGTATGATTCCTTATTTAAAGATCACTCAACGAGATAAGATTGCAGCGCTTGCTGAAAAATATGCAGAAAATTTAAAAGCCGATAGCGAAGTCGAAAAAAACCCAGACAAATATTATGATCAGATTGTTGAGATCGATCTGTCAAAATTAGAACCTCACGTTGTTGGCCCCCACTCACCTGATGTGGCAAGACCCATTTCAAAGTTTGCCGCAGAGATAAAAGAAAAAGGTTATCCAGATAAACTATCTGCAGCCCTTATTGGAAGTTGCACAAATTCTTCTTACGAAGATATTAGCCGCGCTACTCACATTGCAAAAGAAGCTCTGGATCAGGGAATTAAAATGCCCCAGCCTTTCTTAGTTTCTCCAGGCTCTGAGCAAATTCACCTCACGATTAAGCGGGATGGCCAAATGCAAGTTCTTAACTCCGTTGGTGCGACGGTTCTAGCAAACGCTTGCGGCCCTTGTATTGGTCAATGGAAGCGTGACGACATTAAAGAGGGTGAGAAGAATTCTATTCTCTCGTCTTTCAATAGAAATTTTCGTGGAAGAAACGACAGCAACCCCGAAACACTTTCATTCTTAGCAAGCCCCGATATTGTTATGGCTTTGGGAATTGCCGGGCGCTTGAGTTTTAACCCCATGAAAGATGAACTTAAATCAAATGGTCATACGGTGAAATTCACTGAGCCCGAAGGTTTAGAACTTCCTCCAAAAGGTTATGCTACAGGAGATCTTGGGTATGTTCCTCCCGCTGAAGATCCGTCAAAAGTTCAAGTGGTAGTTAACCCTAAGAGCGAACGTCTTCAACTGCTTGAACCTTTTAAAGCTTGGGACGGAAAAGATTTCGTCAAGCTTCCGCTTCTTCTTAAGGCAAAAGGAAAATGCACCACGGATCATATTTCTCCTGCAGGGCCCTGGCTAAAATTCCGCGGGCATTTAGATAACATCAGTAACAATATGTTTATCGGTGCCACCAACGCGTTTACCGGAGAAATTGGTAAATCAAATGGCGAGCCATTTCCAAAAGTGGCCCGTGATTACAAAGCAAAGCATATGCAATGGGTTGTTATCGGTGATGACAACTACGGCGAAGGAAGTAGTCGTGAGCATGCGGCCATGTCACCAAGGTTTCTCGGTGCCGCAGCCGTTATCACAAAGAGCTTCGCCCGTATTCACGAGACAAATCTTAAGAAACAAGGTGTGTTGGCTTTGACCTTCGTCAACCCAGCCGATTACGACAACGTGAAGGAAGGCGATAAGATCAGCATCATTGGTCTCAAAGACTTTGCTCCCGGAAAAGAACTTGAAATGGTTCTAAATCATACTGATGGCAAAGAAGAGAAGATCAAAGTTAAACATTCTTTCAATGCCGAGCAGATTCAGTGGTTCAAAGCTGGCTCTGCCCTTAATCTTATGAAAAATAAATAGTGAAAAAATTCCTCTGGCTTTACATTTTTGCTGGAGTTGTAATTTGCGCTCTTGCTCTTTCCCATTGTGGTGGAACTCGTTACAACAATGGCAGTGGTTATAGGGCGTCAGTTCCTCCAAATCTCATTCGTGTAACCGACGGCCAAGTTATTGCTTTCTACTCTACATCGGGAGCTTTAAAAAATAGCATTTCACTGGGTGGATCGTGGGGTGGAGGCCAACCCTTTGCACAAAACAACATCACTGGCCTTTTTTATTTTGGCACAAATAGTGTTGCTGCAAATTATGTTTTTTATCTCAGTGGGCTTAAGGCCTCTTATCAGTTTTCAACCCTTGCAACTTCTCAAATGACCTTAGCCTCAGGTCACGGGACGTCAACTGGAGTTGCCGTTAACTCCGCGGGCACAACGTTATATGTTGCCGATGCCGTTAATCAAGTTGTCACCTACTTGAGTGCTGTTTCTTTGAGTTATGCCATTGGTGGGAGTCAGATAAATTCGGTTTTTGCAGCCCCCGTAGGTCTTGGTGCAGCTTTTGTCAATTATCTTAACGGTTCAATTATAGTAACGGAGAATGTTGTCGGCAGTGCTTACTTTATGAATTCGGTTAATGGTAATGCCGTTGCTCCTGCTGGAGGACTTGGCTATTTGCCTTTAGTTGATGCAACAACGGGTTGCAATGCTGCAAATCTTGTTAATGAAGTTCAAGTGAACCCATTAGTAAATACGGCGTATGTTCTTTGTGGAGCGTCGGTTGTTTACATTAATATGAATTTGAGCACTCCAAACTATCTCTTTGGAAGCCTCCTGGGCTCCACTATGGCCACAACAGGAATTGCATCGCCAACAGATATTGCCTACGACTCCGTCGATAATTCTGTCTTTGTAGTTGGCGGAACTATATTAATTGCGCTCGATGGCCAGTCAGGCTCGGTTACCAATTCTGTCGACCTTTCTACTTATGGTTGCGGCACATTGGCCTTGAGTTTGGGAGGAGTGACTTATTCTTCAGCGACAAAGAAAGTTTACGTTGCAGATACAGCAAACGCCCAGGTGTATACTCTTAACCCTTCAACTTTTGGACTAGCCACGGGTGCTTGTCCGACATCTGTTTTTACGACAGGGGCCCAAGTTTCTCATCCTACAAAAATTGGATTTTATTAAACTTAGATGGCTACGACTTCTTTGATTTCGGGAACAAGTTCTCGGAGACGAGTTTCAATACCCATTTTCAAAGTCATTGTGGAACTTGGGCAACCGGAACAAGAACCTTGAAGAAAGAGATAAACCACACCATTTTCATATTTATCAAAAGTGATGTCTCCCCCATCCATGGCCACAGCGGGGCGAATTTCTTCATCTAAAACTTTACGAATTTTGGTTTCAACTTCACCAGTTGCGGAAGTGTGATTTGTGGGAGCTGAAGAAACATCACCTTCAACTACTTTTTCGCCATTAGAAAGATGTTTTGTAATTGTGTCTACAGCCCCTTGATGAATTTGCTCCCAATCTCCTTGGTCGCCCTTAGTGATCGTAACAAAATTATGACCGATCATGACTCCCGTAATTCCACTAACGCCAAAGAGCTTTTTTGCCAGTGGAGAATTAGAGGCAGATTCTAAATTTATGTAATTAAGCGCACCCTTCTCAAGAAGGGCTTGGTTTACAAGAAACTTCAGGGTGTTTGGATTCGGAGTAAATTCGAGAGAAACTTCAACGCTTTTCATAACTATAAGTTACCACAATCACGAGGTTTTTTCGACCAGTTTCTGGAGTTCTCCGCGCTCGTAGAGTTCAGTGACAATATCGCAGCCCCCGATAAATTGGCCATTAATGAAAATTTGGGGCACCGTAGGCCACTGTGTATATTCTTCTAAGGCGCCCCAGAGTGGATCGTCAGAAAGCACGTCCACAGAGAAGATGGGGGCTTTTGTGGTTTTTAAAACCTGAACAGCTTGGGCAGAGAAACCGCATTGGGGAAAATCTTGGGTCCCCTTCATATAAATAACAACCTTGTTGGCTTTAACTTGTTCGGCAATTTTTGCTTTTAAAGCTTCGTCAGACATTTTTACCTCTTTTTTGCCCATTCCTCGGGCGTATACGTTTTAAGTGAAAGGGCATGAACTTCGCCCGATGCAATATCTTTTTCAAAAACTGACTTTACCAATCGATGCTGGTCAACCATTGATTTCCCCTGAAATTGCGGAGAAATAACAACAACCTGATAGTGATCGGCTGTGCCCGTAAGGTCTCGAACTTGGGCCTGAGAACCCTTTAATGTATCTTCTATTTTCTTTTGAATTTCAGCTGGTGACATAAGGACGAATATGTACAATGTTTTGAGGTAATTGTCGAGGTTAAGCCAAAATGAAACAAGAAGAGTCCCCAATAGGCCGTATTTTTGTTTGTGTGAATGAAAAAGCCCCAGAAAAGGCCCAATGCCTTAAAGGGGAGGGGGAAAAGTGCGTCCTTTGGCTTAGAGAAGAAATTAAGAAAAGGGGGCTTATGCGAGAAGTCTGGGTGACCCGTACAAAATGCCAGAGCTATTGTGCCACCGACGGAACCGTTATTACTTTTGAACCAACGCACAAACAATATAGCAGTGTGCTTTTTAAAGATGTTCCGGGTCTTCTTGCGGAATTTCTTTCTGAGATTGACTTGAAGGCAGAATCTCCTTCATAATTTTTGCATATTAACTTTTTAAAAAGGGGAATTAAAATGGCTAAAGAAACACTCGTAGTAACATCTAAAGTTAAACAACTTATCAAAAAAAATAAAATGAACACTGCTAGTGACGTTATGGGCGCCTTGACCGCTGTTGTTACAGCACAGGTCACCTACGCTATCAAAAGAGCAAAATCAAACGGTCGCAAAACCGTTCGCGCTAACGATTTCTAGTTTTAATCAGTTTCTAAACATGTAGGAAGTGTCTCAAGGGCTCTTAATCGGAGCCCTTTTGATTCTGTGCTCAATGTAAATTTGAGGCCGGGATCTTTAATTCGAGTGCTGTGAGAAATGGTTTCATACATTTTTAAACTTTGAACCACTAAGAAAGTATTTCCGTTCTTGTCTTCTTGAATGTCTTTTCCCTTGAGTTCATTTGGAACTTTGGCGCCATCCAGAAAAACATTAACTCTGATGGGTTTGTTTTGAGTCGATTCAGCTAGAACTCCCAAAGAACTCTTTAATTGATTGAATTCCGCTTGAACTTTTGCCGTTCCATCACTTTCAAGCCAAAGGCCATGACCCGTCCAAGGCCCCTCAGTGGCAACGGTTTCTGGGCTCCAGGCTTTTCCGAATCTTTCTCCCACAAAAATAGAATGGGTGTGCCCGCAAAATTTAAATTCAGCATCGTTAGCAAATTCCCGAAGGGGAAGTGCGCCTCCGCTTTCTTTCAATGCTTTTTGTAAAGCTTTTTCTAAGAGAGCAGGATCGAAGTTTCCTGGATCAAGAGTGCTCACTCGCCCATCTTTAAAAAAGAGATTTGTTGTTGGGCTCGCGTAAGCCCGGCGAGATTTTGCATAACTTGAATACTGATCGAGAAGAACAGGTAATGTATAATTGTATTCTTTAAGGACTGTGCGCACTACTTCATCTGTCATCGGTAGACCTTGTTCACCCATGGCGACAATGATGAAGTTCACTTGAGTTGAGCCGTATCTCTTCTCAAGTTTTCTAAACGTGTTCATCACCCGATAAAATTGCAGATCATACGGAGAAATAAAAGCCACGGCAGAAGCCGTGGCGTTTGTTTGTGGAAGGCGGTTAAGCCAAGGGGCATCGGGCCACAGGGCCACCGCAAAAAGAAAACTAAGAAAAAATTCTTTAAGCTTTGGGTGCTTCAGCAGGTGCGCCACCTTCTGCAGCTGTGTCATCTTTCTTGCCGCCCAACTTTTTCATTACGCGAGAAGCTTTAACTTTTTTGTAAAGGTCACGACGGGTGATCTTTGCCGAAATCGCTCGAAGGACTTTCTTGCTTTTATCGCCATTGATGAGGCTCAAAACATTCGCCTTAATTAAGCTATGATCTTTGAGCTTGAAAGCGGCTTTGACAGCCAATGAGCGAACTCGCGCGTCTGTGCTTTTTAAACCTTCGAGCACTGTTGCTTTTAATTGCTCACGGTTTTGAAGTTTTTTTCTAAATTCCATAACGAGACTTGGTTTTGTTTCTGCTTTTTCTTCAGCCATAATTTCCCTCTAAAAATTCTCAAATTTAGGAGCGGGGCGACGGGCCCACGCGACCCTACCAAATTTTTATAAAAAGAAGCATATAGTGACTTTCCGCGTTATGCAAACTCTGCGTCTAAGTTTCTTGACAAAAATTAAGTGATTATAGAAACTCCCTACTAAGCAGTAAAATCAATATCTTTAAAGGAGATAAAAGTGAAAAAATTTATCGTTATTATGGCTGTAGTTGCTTTCGGTGCTTTGGCTTTTGGTGATGACACCACAACCACTGGCAAAACTGACACCAACACCCCCCCCACCACAACTGGTGACACCATGAAAACTGGCGGCGATACCGCTGCTAAAACCGATGATGCTATGGCTGGTAAGAAAACCGCTAAAAAAGGTGGAAAACACACTGGCAAGCACGGCAAAAAAACCACTGAAGATAAAGCTATGTAATTTAATTCCATTCTCTTCACGAGAGTGGATTTAGTTTTTAAAAACCCCGCGCAAAACGCGGGGTTTTTTTACTCACTCAAATCTTATATTGTTTTATTGCAACCCTACTGATGGGCAAAGGACATCGGCTGACAAGATCACCCAATCCGGCGTAACGACAACGGTTCCCGCCACATCCATTCAGACCCCCAGTCGCTATTTGTGAGCGACGGACAATACTGAGGGTTCAAAAGGACTATATTAAAATCCGGTAGCTCGGAATAGTTCAGGATTTTGGGTCCGACTCCATTGCTATAAGCAAAGTAGCCATCAACGACGTTGGCAGCACCCTTGCTTAAGACTTCTAGCATTTTTCGGCAAGGAGTAAAGTGTGCAAATTCTTTCACGCAAGGTGATCGCTCAAAAAATATTTTTTATTCGTGGGCACAAGGTCATGTTGGATTCCGATCTGGCACCTCTCTATCAAGTCAAAACAAAGAATTTAAACAAAGCTGTCAGAAGAAATAAAAATAGGTTCCCTGAAGATTTTATGTTTCAGATCACACCGGAAGAATTCGAGCTTTTGAGGTTCCAAACTGGAACCTCAAAAAACAAACAAAAACATGAGCACAGAGGAGGCCGACGCCATTTACCCCTATCTAGCGTTCTTCGCAGCGAAAGGGCCGCTTTAGTTAATATTGAAATCATGCGTACATTTGTACAACTGAAGGAATTCCTGCTAACAAATAAAGAACTAGCACAAAAGTTAGCGATTCTAGAAAAGAGATATGACGCTCAATTTAAAGTGGTTTTTGATGAAATCAGGAGAATTGTTTCTCCTGGGTTGTCTCCAAATCGAAAGATTGGCTTTCATTCTGATGAGAAGGAATGATTAGACCACTCCTTAAAATTACAACTTGCGGTCCTTTGCAGTCTTTTCGATTCAGGTGAAAACCGCCAATCATTTGGTTTTGAGCCAGTATTAATTTTATATGGACGGGTCACCATCGAGAATATACGTTTTTAATATTCAGGAGAAAAACAAGTGATTGGGTCCAGAAGAGATTTTTTAAAGAACCTTGCCGGTTCCTTTGCAGTATTGAGCTTCTGTGAATTGGCCGTCTTCCAAAAAGCGATGGCTTCGGCTGTATCACCTATTCTTATAAAATGGCTAAATGACGTGAATGATCTAGCGCGCTCGATCAAAGAAGAAAAAATAACCCAAGTTGAATGGCAAAATACAATGGCGGCTCTCTACAACCGGTTACCTTTGTCAGATCTCTTGAAATATATCGATTTTGAAAAGCTTGTTTTAAATTCTAATTTACCAAAAGTCGGCGAATCATTTGAAGAGGTCATCTTTCCAAAAATTGAAGGCCTCCCGGAAAATACTTATTTCTACAAAGATATGGCTGGCTTTCGAAAGGGGAATGCCATTCCTCCTCATGGCCATAACCATTTAGTCTCTTCTTTCCTTGTCCTTGAAGGAGATCTTCATGGACGGCATTTTGATCGCTTGTCAGATAATGGCGATTTTATAAATGTCCGACCTACGATTAATCAAACTTTTTCGAAAGGCCAATTTTCTTCAATTTCGCAAAACAAAGATAACATTCATTGGTTTACTTCTTTAACAGACAACTCCTTCATAATGGATTTCGGAGTATGGGGATTAAAACCCGCCGACACAACGAAAGCACTTCCACATCAACATCCCTTCAAAAAGGGTCGCGTATACTTAGATGTAAGTAAGGGTTCAAAGATCTCCGAGGATGGAAGGGATGTACGCGTAAAGCGAATCTCCGAAACCGACGCCTACTCCCTTTATGGAATAGATCAATCCTAAATTATTAGGTTTCAAAACCACTTTGACCACTAATTCAAGAAATGAAAGACGCAGGAAAGACCGGCCATTGGAATCGCGGCGAATCTCTCATGTTTGCTGGGCATTCAATATCTTTGCCTCAGAAGTTGTACCTTGCTGACATTTTGAGCCTTCAAGTACCGACTGAAATACGACCAGTTTGTCTTGTGTTTTATGACCGACTGGATTTAGAGATTGCCTACAATCTGAGATTATAATAATGGTCTACTATTCTCCTGAAACATCAATGCCATCTATTACCCCTTTGATAGAACCTATAAGGTACCAATCCGCTTCACCATCAGGGTCGATCACCTTGCGCCAT
>Ga0207119_1082_pt1 | contig 15062 bp, 18 predicted proteins | sample Alteio_BWMinHeat_43_FD_153505 | JGI IMG/M metagenome (GOLD analysis project Ga0207119, IMG submission 153505) | Enriched cells from forest soil in Barre Woods Harvard Forest LTER site, Petersham, Massachusetts, United States -... | ecosystem: Environmental > Terrestrial > Soil > Temperate forest >... | reverse complement strand
TTTAATGCGTTCTTCTGCCAGAGAATAGTCATGTAATTGGGGCAGATTTTTTCTTTCGTCAAAACTATAATCTTTTACAATACTGAAATCAATTTCTGGCACCAGCACGCTTTCATCTTTAGCCGGCTTGTATTTATATGAAAGTCCGGAGATAAATGAAGTTGCATTTTTATACGCCTCCTTCCAGAAACTCTCATTTGGAGCGCTATACATCACTAATTCCTCTTTGCCATCATTTATTATTATTTTGAAAGCATATTCATGAGATGTATCATTTTTGTAAAACATTGTCAGGCTCGAGTCTGACCTGCCCTGCGGTCGATATTGAAGCGATTTAACTTTTGTGCCACGAAAATCAACCGAACTTGCAGATACTCTGAAGCCATTAGGAAGCCTTATATTGTAAAAAAAATAAGATAGTAGTAGCTTCTCATTATCTTTTAACTGGTTAAATTCAATAGGTGGATGATTTGGAAATTTTGTAACCAATCCTTCATAAAATTTTTCAAGGTTTGCTTTAGTATAGGGCAAGTTGTAAGAAACAAAGTGCTCATCAGGTACATTATTAAGGACATTGTCAGTATCTTTTTGAAGAGGTAATACCTGGTTAATTCCTTTTGTCCATAGCATGTTTTTATCAGTTGAATTTTTATCAATCTCACCAACAATTGTATGAGGAAGATCTTTAGCGTTGGCTACTACACTAAAGTCCATCTTTTTTTTCTGTGTGTAGTAATAAATGGAATAAATGGTCATGGTTGAGACCAAAAAAGCCATCATAAATATTGTTGTCTTCTTCAAATGATTATTTTTTTTAAAATCCAGCTCATGATTATGGCTGGAAGAATTGATTTCTTGTCATTAGACACGACATGTCTTGTCACTACGCTCATTTTTTAACTACTCACTATTCTTTAACTTCTCTTCAGGACTCAAAACCTGTCTTGAAACCTTTACTTTCCTTACTCTCCTTCTATCTGAGAGTTCAACAGTAAATACAAAATCCTGGTATTCTAATTGTGCTTTCGGCCGGGGAATTTTTCCAGATAACTCGACAACCAATCCTCCAATACTTTCAGCCTCACCCCTTATTTTTTCAAAAATTTCATCATCAAGATTCATCGTTCTTACCACATCAGTAAGAGCAGTCTTACCATCAAAAATATAATTATCATCATCAATTTTTGTGAACAGCACATCATCATCATCAAACTCGTCGCTGATGTCACCAACAATTTCTTCCAGAATATCCTCCATAGTAATTATCCCGGCAGTTCCTCCATATTCATCTGCCACAATGGCCATATGAACCTTTTTTTGCTTGAATTCTTGTAAAAGCAAATCTATTTTTTTCATTTCAGGTACAAAATATGGCTCACGGATTAAATTTTTCCACTCAAAATCAGGTCCTTCATTTAAGCTGGATAATAGGTCTTTAATATAAAGGATTCCTTCAATTTTATCGAAACTACCATTATATATAGGTACCCGAGAATACCTGTTCTGATTAATAAGCCTTACGAGTTGATCAAACTTTGTATTTATATCATGCGCTACTACATCTACCCGCGAAGTCATGATTTGCTTTGCATAAGTATTGCCGAAGGAGATTATTCCCTTTAGAATTTTCTTTTCCTCCTCAGAAGTTTCTCCTTCGGAAGTCATTTCAATGGCACTCTTTATATCCTCTATTGATGCATTATGACCCTTAATTTCCATTCGTCGTTCAATAATACTGGTCGTACTTGTAAGAAAAAAAGTGAATGGATAAAATATCCTGGTCAATATCAATAGTGGATAAGACATTATTGAAGCGAACCTTATGTTGTGGTGAGAAGCATAAACTTTCGGTACCACTTCACCAATTAATACCAGGACAAATGTGACAGCTATCACATCAACGAATTGCTGCAATAAGACATTTCCGCCAAAATTAATTTCATTTAATAAAGTTGTACCAAGTATAGCTACAAGAATATTAATGAAAGTATTAACAATTAAAATTGTTGCTAATAAACGTTTAGGACGTTCGTGCAGATACATGATTGGTTTACTGAAGCTTTCATGCCCTTCTTCAATTTCATGCAGATCTGATACCTTTAAAGAAAAGAAGGCTGATTCAGATCCTGATATTAATGCAGAGCTCAATATCAGCAATAGAACTAATCCGATCTTCATCGCATCAAGAAAAGTAAAACTATCGAGATAGATTAAATAAGTGAGAAAGTGTAGTACCGAATCGCCTTCTATGGTGTCCAAAATATTTTTTATTGGTTAACAAAAACCACCTTAGAATGGCAAATCATCATCTATAGGTATTTGATCATGCGCAGGAGCCTGTTCTCCAACATGTTCTTGCTTCGTTAGAGCCTGACTTTGATACGAATTTTGCCCTTCAGTTCCATCTCCTTCTTTTTTGCCCAACATCACAAAATTATCAGCTACAATCTCAGTGGTATATCTTTTGTTGCCTTCTTTATCATCCCAAGACCTGGTCCTTAACCTTCCTTCTACATAAATCTGTTTGCCTTTTTTCAAGTATTTTTCGGCGACTTCTGCCAGGCCGCGCCATACTACTATATTATGCCATTCAGTAATGTCTTGCCTGTTTCCATTCTTATCTTTATAAGATTCGGTTGTGGCAAGCGTAAAATTTGCTACCGGAGTTGTTTCATTTATATAACGCACCTCAGGGTCTTTGCCCAGGTTGCCAATTAGAATCACCTTGTTAACGCTTGACATATAATTATTAGTTTAGTTAGTGAATAAGGTATAAAATTACCAAATCTTTGGATTGCAAAGGTAATCATTCAAAAATAATTCGATTGGTTTTGGTAAAGGATATTGCTTAAGGCTTTCCAAGTCAACCAATATGCTCTTTCCATTTAATAGAGAGCTTTCCATATTTATATGTGCTTCATAAAAGGTTATTTCAAGGCGCTGATGGGTGAGCTTATGATTTATTTTTTTTAAGGGCTTAAGTATTACTTCTTCATTGTTTAAAAAGTTTCGGACATCTTTTTCATCTAATAATAAAGAATTCTCCTTTTCAATTAATGGTAAATCAAATAATCCTTGCCAAATATCTCCAGCCTCTCTTTCTTTTAAATATAAGTGGGTATCATGCTTAATAAGTAGATAATGAAAATATCTTGATTTAACTGCCTTTAAAGCTATTTTGATTGGAAGAGTATTTTCAATACCCTGTTTTTTCGCCTCACAATGCATTATTACAGGGCACATCTCACATAATGGATTTTTTGGTAAACATAATGTTGCCCCAAATTCCATTATAGCCTCATTAAATTGACCGGGCTCTTTTCTATCTAATAGCTCATCAGCAAGCTTTTGGAATATATTTGCGGCTCCATTTTCATTTACAGGCATCGTAATACCAAATAACCTGGATAGAACGCGATATACATTACCATCCAGGGCAGCGTAAGGCTTATTGAAGGCAATCGAGGCAATAGCGGCTGCGGTATAAGGACCAATTCCTTTCAATTTTAGGATATCTTTATACTCTGAAGGAAAAACGCCATTATATTTAGAAACAACGGTTTTGGCAGTATGATGCATATTCCTTGCCCTGGAATAGTAACCTAATCCTTGCCAGAATTTTAAGACTTCCTGTTCTTCAGCTTCGGCTAAAGTGGCTATTTCAGGGAATCTATCAACTATTTTTAAATAATACGGAGTTCCTTGCACCACCCTTGTTTGCTGCATTATTATCTCAGAAAGCCATATTTTATAAGGATCCTTCTGCCCCCTCCAAGGCAGAACTCGTTGATTTTCTATATACCAACGCAACAATTTTGTTGTAACTTTGTCATTAATTTGATACATGAAATTTTTTTTTCATAAAAATGCAGAGGCTCTTTGAATTATAAAATATTTTAATACCTTTGCGAACTGAATTTTTAATAATTAACATTTTTTTTAACCAAATAAATACCAAAGATAGTGACAAAAGCAGATGTCGTTTCAGAAATTGCAGCTAAGACCGGTATAGAAAAGGTCGCTGTGTCAGAAGTAGTAGAAAATTTCTTTTCTGTACTAAAAGACAACATGAGTAAAGGCACTAACGTGTATTTCAGAGGATTCGGTAGCTTCATTTTGAAGAACCGCGCCAGGAAAGTTGCACGTAACATTGCAAAAAACACTTCAATAGTGATCGAACCGCATGCAGTTCCGGCTTTCAAACCAGCTAAAACTTTTGTAGAAGACGTAAAGAAAAAGGTTAAATCAACCGGTAAGAAATCCAAAGGAAAGAAAAAATAGTTTTCTTTTCCTTTAACGGAAACTTTTAATGTGCAAATGCAATCCCGCCGTGTAATTCAAATCGGTTTAGCCGTTGTAATTGTAGGTGTGATTGCATTTGTTTTTTTTAACGGAGAGAACAAATCTTCGGCACTTTTTGATAATAAGCCTCGAAACAAGGCTGTAGATAAAGATAATGCAGGAGCACCTGCCGGTTTCAATTTCGACATGTTTGAAAATGACATTGTTGCAAAGCTTGAGAAACCTGATGCTGATAAAGTAATGATAATGCGGGGAAGATTAAGTGGCCGTGGTGCCATGAATGAAAATCTTCTCGTATTGGCTAAAGAGTATGAACATCTTCATCAGCCTGCGTTAGCTGGTTTTTATTTTGAAAAGCTAACTCATCTTGAGCCAAATAATGAAAATGTTTGGTTTGGTATGGGTAAGAATTTTTTTGATGCTGAACAAACGGTAACTGATCAGCCGACATTCAAATACTTCATGAGCCTTTCTTATAAAGGGCTCAGTAAAGTACTTGAAATGGATCCTAACTCAAATTATGAGGCTATGACGGATCAGGCGGTTAATATCCTGGAGGGCAATAATCAACCCCCGATGGAAGGGGTGGGATTGTTGAGGAAAGTGGTTCAATTGGATTCAAATAACAGGAAAGCGTTAAACTACCTGGGTTTGTTTTCGATGCAAAGCAACCAATTTGATAAAGCTGTTGTTCGCTTCAAGCATTTGGTTGAACTTGGGCCGGACAATGACCCCAATTACCCTTATTATTATAGGTCATTGGGGCAGGCATATGCCGGGGAAGGAAAAAAAGAAGAGGCTAAAGAAGCCTATAAAAAATACAAATCTCTTGTTACAGAAGAAAGTCTGAAACAGGAGGCTGACAAATTGATCGAATCTATTAACTAATAATATAAAAGGTAACATTATGCCTTGTGGTAAAAAAAGAAAGCGTCATAAGATCGCAACGCACAAAAGAAAGAAAAGACTTAGAAAAAACAGGCATAAGAAGAAATAGATTTGCCTGCCCGTTACTTTAATGGGCTATAGTATTATGTGTCTTTTTAGCTGCATGATATAACATATCTATACTTTAATGTTGCTGTGAGAATCAATACTCTGCCAGGAGCAATGGGTTTTTCACTTAACAATTTCTTTCTTTGAGCAAAGAACTAGTAATTAAATCTTCGTCAGATGGAGCTGAAATAGCCCTGCTTGAGGACAAGCGGCTTATTGAGCTTCATCATGATTCAATAGAAGAGAACTTTTTGGTTGGGGACATTTATCTTGGGCGTGTGCGCAAGGTGATACCCAGCCTTAATGCTGTATTCGTTGATATTGGCCATGAAAAGGATGCCTTTTTGCATTACCTTGATTTAGGCCCTGACATTCGTACGTTCAACCGTTTTGTTGATCTGGTTAAAAAGGGGAAATTCCGCGACTCCAAACTCGCGAATTTTCGATTTGAACCACAGATACTTAAAACCGGTAAGATAGATGAGGTATTTGCTCCTAACCAGAATGTGGTTGTGCAGATCGTTAAGGAACCTATATCAACTAAAGGTCCCCGGCTTAGTTCACAAATAAGTCTTTCAGGTAGGTTTATTATCCTCATTCCATTTAATGATGGGGTCTCTTTGTCTAAAAAAATACGGACTAAGCTAGAGCGCGACCGCCTGAAAAAGGTAATGGTTGGCCTGAAACCTAAAAACTTTGGAATCATAGTTCGCACCAATGCAGAAGATGCAAGTGTTGAAGACCTGGAAGCGGATCTCAATAAGCTTTTAAGTGACTGGGAAGGCATGGTTAAAGAGCTTGCTGCCGGTACTAATATAAAACTCCACAGTGAAATTGACAGGACGGCATCCTTACTGAGGGATCTTGTAAATGATTCCTTTACCAAGATATATGTAGATGACCCCAAGGTCTTTAAAACGATAAAAGGATACCTGGCAACAATGTCATCAAACCAGGATGATATTGTGAAGCTATATAAAGGTGATAAACCCATATTTGATCAGTTTGATGTTGACAGGCAGATTAAATCCCTCTTCAATAAGATCGTAAACCTTGGTGGTGGCGCATACCTAATCATAGAGCACACCGAAGCCATGCATGTTATTGATGTGAATAGTGGCAGCAAGCGTAATCGGGATGATGACCAGGAAGAGAACGCCCTTAGAACCAACATGGAGGCAGCTGAAGAAATATCGCGCCAATTGAGGCTTAGGGATATGGGTGGAATCATCGTTATTGACTTTATTGATATGCGGAAAACCAGTAATCGCAAGCTTCTTTATGAAAAGATGTGTGAGATTATGAAGGAAGACAGGGCTAAAAATACGGTTCTTCCGCTCTCTAAATTTGGTTTGATGCAGGTAACCAGGCAGCGCGTTCGACAAGAGATCGTAAAGGACAACCTGGAACCATGCCCCGTTTGTAATGGTACCGGACAAATAAATAAGGGTGAACTTATTACACATGATATTATTTATTCTATTGAGCGATCTCTGCAAAGTAATTCCCGTAAACGCATTACGATCAAGGTACATCCTTATGTACACGCCTATCTAACTACAGGTCTGATTTCAGAAAGAACCAGGTGGATGATGCGTTTTAGGAAATGGGTTAATATCGAACCTGTTGAGAATTATGCATTGAATCAGTATGAGGTTTCTTAATTAGTTTTTTTGCTTTTTAGAAAGTCTTTATCTCAAACAACTCTACCCAGGTATTTACATCCATTATTCCATTTTGCTCCAACCCTTTGGCTTTTTGAAAAGCCATTAAAGCATTTTCAGTATTAGCGCCAAACTGGCCATCAATCGCACTCTTATAAAACCCTACTTCAGATAGTCTATCCTGAACTGCCTTTGCTTTTGGTGCAAATGAGGTGCTTTTTGATATTGGTTTCATTTTACAAAATGACCAAAGGTCAGAAGGTGAGCCATAATAATAATCCAAATCAACTGGATTGATATCAGCAATATTTCCCTTCTCTGTGTATTGCCAAAGAGATGGTGCAGTCCAACCCCCAAACATTTTTCCATACGTTGGGGTATAGGATGATAACCATAGTGGATAATGACTAAAACGACTAGTATTATCTAATGTTTGCAATTGGGTCCAATACCAGCCACCGGTATATATCATTGGCTTGATGCTTGTTTGGCCTTCGACATAATTAAGCCATTTTTCCACAGAATCTTCATATTGCATTACAGTTAGTTGCTCTTTAGGATCTTCAATGTCAAGTACCGGAGGCATTTCACCATCTACTATAGTATGTCCAATAGCATTTAAGAATGCTTTTGCTTGTACAATTGGATCCACATTAGCCTTAAAAAAGTGATATGACCCTCTTAATAATCCAGTCTCCCCAATCGCATTATGGCGCTCCCTATATTCCGGATCATTATATCCAGCCTCAGAAGCTTTTATGTAGGCAAATGCCAACCCTGAACTTGATAACTTGTTATAATCAGGCACAGTATTCCATTTGCTTAGGTCAATTCCTTGTAACATAGTTGATTGTTGTTGGTTGTTTTAAATAGGAGTAAGGAATAAGGAGTAAGGAATAAGTTGAAAACAGAGACTACTTGACAATTGTCTAATTGTCTAATTGCCTCATTGTCAAATAGCAAAAAAGTTAGTCCGCCAGCTCCACCATTACCGGGCAATGGTCAGAATGCCAGGCATCATTGAGGTAATCCGCTTCTTCTATTTTGTCTTTTAGGGCATGGCTCACTAATGAATAATCGATGCGCCAGCCTTTGTTTTCCTGGCGGATTCTAGGGCCGAAACGCTGCGTCCACCATGAGTATTTGACATCATTAGGGTGCATGTGCCTGAAGCTGTCAACAAAACCCATATCTATAAATTTCCCGAGCCATTCCCGTTCATCAGGCAAAAAGCCCGAACTCTTTTTATTACCAATAGGATCATGGATATCAATAGGATGATGACAAATATTTATATCGCCCGAGATTATCAGCTTAGGTCTTGTTTTAAGTAAGTTCTCAATATACCCATAGAAATAATTGCAGAATTCCATCTTAAAATTTTGCCTTTCATCACCACTGGTGCCTGATGGCAGATATAATGAAATAAATGATGTATCTCCAAAGTCAGCCCTCAAAACTCTTCCTTCAAAGTCATATAAATCATGATCGATACCCTCAACTACAAGATCGGGCTTTTGCTTACTCAAAATTGCTACCCCGCTATATCCTTTTTTCTGTGCCGGATACCAATTGCAATGATAGCCCTCCACTTCAAACAAATAAGCATCAAACTGTCCGGGCTGAGCTTTTATCTCTTGCAGACAAAGCAGATCCGGTTTTTCTTTGGCAAGCCAACCGGTGAGATTTTTTGTCATGGCAGCACGAATGCCGTTTACGTTGTATGAGATAACTTTCATAAATATAATGATTTAATGAGAGAATTATAGATTGATTGAATACTTTTCAAATTGATTAAAAAAATTCATAAGGCTGCAATTTCGATATTTTATAGTTTTATGTATGCGTTTTGAAAACGAAATTTTGGTTTTTTTATGATTAGATAGCAATTTGTAAACAAAACTGCTACTTGTATTTTTATAGTTGATAAATTAAAAATAACCATATGAGAACTTTAACTTTCATTTTATCCTGCATTACAATTTCTCTTTTAACCTCTTGCGAACGTGGTCCCAAATATACCCGTGATCCTAATGTAGAAAAGGCAGGCGAATCCATTCCAAAACATGACGTCGACACCCTGGCCGGAAAGGACAAAACCCGCATCACTGACAGCATGAGTGGAAAGAAAGCGAGATGAGTAGTGAGTAATGGGTAGTGAGAATTGAGTAATGAGAAAGACGCACGGATGATCCTTTTTCGGCCAATAATTGATTGTTTTATAGTTTCTATTGTTTTAACAATACTTTTCATCTCAAAATTGATCATAACATTTTGTTTTTCAATTAACTAATCGCAACATTAACTATAGAACAACTATCGATAACAATAAAATTTATAAAATAACAATTCAGAATGCTGGAAACAGCATTTTTGAAAAGTTGACTATTCGTTGATCGTTCACGAAAAGCTCGGTATGTACGTTGGTCATTTATCATACTCTTATTCCGATTTCATATTATTTATTCCTTTTTACGACTTTCAATTTGTCGATAATTGCTCATTGGTAAATGATAAATGGTAAATGGTCTCTGGATTTTGCCCTCCTGTCCACTGTCCACTGACCACTGTCCACTACCTTATATATAGCGAGATGAAAATCGTTGCGTACTTTTTTAGTTAAAAAATGTTAATACATTGATTTGCAAATAAATATTTTTCAATAAAGTTATCCACATAGCCGGATTTGCCAGATATTTGGGAATTTGGTGACTAAAACGGGCAGCGAAATTGAGGAAGGTTTGCGCTATACGTGGTCAAAAATTTTCAAAGCCAACTAAAATATTTAATAACTTGTTTTTGAATCAAATTGCAACCCAAAACACTAAATTGGTGCATTATTGTAAAGCATTTATACAAATATGATGTCCATAACATTTCAAACCAAACTTAAAAGCAATACTGTTTATTTGCCTGATGTTGATAAACTGCTTGGCAAAGATGTGATAATCACAGTTGTGGAGATCGAAAAAAAAGCAACTGCACGTAAAAAGCATTGGAACTTCCTTGGCGATTTGGATTTAAACAAAAAACTTGACAAGGTAAATATCCGTGATTTTTCCACGAAGTATTAAACTTTTATCTTTTGCATTTTAGGAACACCAACTCTCTTTAGTGTTTCATTTGCAGCATCCACTTTAGATTGAAATATGGGAAGTTTCTCGTACTTTTCCAGTTCAGGATTGAGTTTAAAAATCGGAATTTTCTTTTTATTTAGTTCCTTGATTGCCATAACACGAAATTAATTGTTTATCTGAAATTCCCTTTACGTTTGACATCTAGAAGTATAATAGCTAGAGTATGTTACAAAGCAAAAACAAGAGTTTCGCCTATTGAACTGGATTTAGGTATAGGCAACTTTTCCAATTTCAATCCTTCAATATGAAATTGAATGGCTTCCGAAATATTTTTTTCGGTCATGCTCTTGGTTTTCCCGGTAGCAATAACACCAGGTAAATCAGGCAAATAAGCCGAGTACCCATTTTCTGTTTTTTCGTAAATTACCAAAAACCTGATCATTTTTTTAATTGTGCTTGTTTATAAATACTATTCAATGTCCCTGGTGCTATTTCGTCAGAATCCTTATGGCTGGAAACCGTCACAAGTCCTTTTTTATAAGGGTGTTTGTATTGTTTGTGACTTCCTTTCTGTCTTACGAGAAACCATCCATCCTCTTTTAACAAATTTATTAGATCGCGAACTTTCAATATAAAACTAAAATAACCACATAAAAATTCAAAAATAGTATTTATTCACCAATTAGTCCTTTACTTAGTTGTTTCTCGTCGCATCGGGTGTTAAACGAAGTGTCACTCGGAACTTAAGAATAGAATAAAGTCTTCAGACTTGAAGTTTGATAATATAAGGTCAACAGACCTTTATCCATTCTTTACTCACAAGTCGCCCTTCGGAAGACTTAGGAGAACCGGGTCAATTGGCCAAAGGTCGCTTTGACAAAGTTTTATAATCACTTCTTTAACAAATTTTGGCAAGACTTTTGCAAAATTCAAAATTAAATAAAAAATTACCGTGTCATGGCAATCTTTAGTTTTCTAACTAATTTGTTTTCTGATGTATACAAAAATGAAAGAGGTTATTTGCGCTACAAAGACAGTGGTAAATTTGTACACAGATATGTTGCTGAAAAAAAGTTGGGTAGAAAATTAAGACCCGAAGAGGTTGTTCATCATATAGACAGGGATAAAACGAACAATTCTCGAGAAAATTTATGGGTTTTCAAAAATCAAGCTGAACATGATAAGACGCACAAATATGACGCCAAGCGATTTGGAAAGGAGGCTAGTTACAAGGGTTTTAACCAGAAAAAGAAAAAAGGCTTTTGGGATATGTTTTAAGGACTCCCTTAGTTGTTTCGGGTGTTAAACGAAGTGTCACTCGGAACTAAGAATAGAATAAAGTCTTCAGACTTAAAGTTTGATAGTATAAGGTCAACAGACCTGTACCCCTGTCCGTCCAGCCAGGCGGGCATTCTTTACTCACAAGTCGCCCTTCGGAAGACCTGCGAGTACCTGAGAACGGGAACTGTAGGACGAAGTACTAAACTTTTAACTTTTGCATTTTAGGAACACCAACTCTCTCTAGTGTTTCATTTGCAGCATCCACTTTAGCTTGAAATATAGGAAGTTTCTCGTACTTTTCCAGTTCAGGATTGAGTTTAAAAATGGGAATTTTCTTTTTATTTAGCTCCTTGATTGTCATAGTGCGAAATTATAATATTATCCGTAAACTCTATACAGTTTACATATGAAGGTCAATAGACCTTTACTTATTCTTTACTCAGAAGTCACCATTCGAAAACATTCAATAGCCGGTTAGAACGGGAATTAAATAATTAATATCATAGATTTGATTAAAATTAAGCCTGATGAATCTTTTTCAAAAGCTCTTTACTCGACAATATTCAGAACTTAGCAGTAATTCGGAAAATGTTAAAAAAATTTCCGAAGAAATAGACCCTAATTACATTACAAACATATACATAGGGTATAAATTGATCGGTATTGATGAGGATTATATTAAGATGATTTTTAATTATGAGACCGAAGAAATCCATGAATTTAGATCTAAATTAGAAGAGGAAATCCAAAATTACATTTTAAGTGAAACATTATTTAGATCAACAAGAATTAAACCCAAAAATGAGAACCTCGTCGCTTTGGATATTCACAATTGTTGTCTTTGGGATAGTTATACAGTAAGTGATACAAATGGATTAATTAAATTGGGGAATAAAAAAACAGAAAGGTTTGGATTTGAAGAGTTGCAGACTAACCCCTATAAAATTATAGATTTTTATTCAGAATTAATAGAAGTAAAAATTTCAAAAAATGATTTTGATCTAAATCAAGATATTGAAAAGATTATTAATGCAGTTTTAAATTTTCCTAGTTTAGGTGCGTATGCAAAATGTAGTGGTTACTATTATATAGGAACATCTTTTATAAAAATGGGTGTTCCTCAAAAAGCCGATGAGTGGTTTAAAAAGATAAACAATAATGAAATGAATTTGGGTATTTCGACAATAGCGGATTTTTGCAAGTCTATAGCTGAAATTTATATTGATAAAAATGAAATTCGAGAAGGAATTGTTTGGTTCAAAAATGGTTTAAATTGGTACCCTAAATTACCCGTTAAGAAAAAATTAAAGGAATTAGAGAAATTGGCAGAAGAATAATAGCCTAGATTTAACGAAAATTCATTTTTTGGCAACACAAGCTAAAAGGCGTTATTCCCATATTTCATATCCTTCAGCAAGTCCGCTTGGGACAATATTTGTATAATATATAATCAATCTTCTTTTATTGACTATATCTCTATTTAGTTCATATTTGCCAAAATCAATTGATTGAATATTAGAATCCTTGAGTTTAGTATATTGGTAAATACCACTACCATGATTTGGATTAGTTTGATCCAAAAAAATCTCAAATTTCACACTGCCTATTTCATAATCTGCAGTTCCTTGAAACAAACCTTCCCCCTTATATTTAATTTTTATAGAAGGGTTAATATTTTTTTCTATGTACCTAGGGGTAATATTTTCATATATTTTGTCATCAGTCCTTATGTCTAATTTATTATAAATTTCTATGCGTTTGTATTCTCTATTAAAATACAAGAAATTACTTTTGTTTATTCCCCATATTGCTATTTCAATGAATAATACAACAAATAATGAAGCTAATATGCTGTATAAAAAATTATCAAGATATGTATTGCAAGGTATAAAATATTTTAATCCGACAAGTAAAAATATCACTATAGCAATAAGAACAAAAAGAATAATAATAATAGTTTTTCTCATCAATTAAGAATTGTCTTCCAAATTTAACTAAAAAAGCATAACTGAGAATAAGGCCGCTCAAACTCCCCGTTCCTTAGTCATCGGTTCATAGACCAGCATCTTCATAACACCCTGAAATATTGCAGTCTGTGAGCCTCATACCGCGAAGACAGAAGAACCGCTGATTTTATTTTGATGGGAATCTATATCGAGAATGTCGTGAATGTTTGCTTTGATAAAATGGATGAAAATCGAGGTCTTTAAACATACAAACATTTAAAACCTTATTCGATTTCAATTTTATATGTATTTTCACATCATAGAGATCCGATTTCTGAAAAGCAATGTCAAAGGTTTTATCAATATATTTTTCCTTAAGCAGCATTAAAATATATTCGCCTTTGATATCACTATTGGTTTGAATGTATGGATTTGATGTATAAATCAATACGTGATTTTGCGGTCCGCGTGCAAATCTGGTTACTTTCCCCTTTAGAATAATATATTTTGAACTGTCATCGGATTCCAGAATTTCATGACTAATAATAAAACTACTAATTATTTTTAGATTGTTTGATTTCGCCACATTAGAAATCAAGAGCACAAATAAAAGTAATATTATAGAGTGTTTAAACATTTGCGAATAAACGAAAAGTATATTTGAAATATTGTTTTGCATTACCATTTGCAAATAATAAAATATTTTAACAAAAAAAATCATCTCAAAAGCAAAATTTTAGATGGCTTTCCATTCAGGTTTCAATCAATTAGATCCACCCTCAAACAACCCTCTTCCTACTCGGCAATTTAAACCCTACCAAAATAAACCATACAAATCCCGGGAACCTGGTAAGTGGTATCAAAAACAGGGCTTGCGGAAATACAAGATCAAACCAACTGAATATACCAAATACGCCCAAAATAATACCAAAGATACAAAGCCATTTCGGAAGTAATTTCATGATGAGGGCTGGGATTGACAGGCCCGCAATTAATAGTCCTAAGGGTACCGAAAATCCTACCCCTCCAAAACCAAATTGAAGATAATATAGCGCATTGACAAGAGTAGCATCATTGGCTACTCCGGGGTGAGCCATAGCCCACATCACCATGGTTGATGCCATAATATTAACCACCGTTAAGATGCCACCAAACAAGGCTACATAAGTGCCCGCTACCTTTGCACCCAGAAAGCGCATTTGACTCACGGCTGAAACTGTAAAAATCCCTAGTGGAATAGCTGAACCAAATTGAAAAAAGGCACAGAGTATAACGGCTGATGGACGGGCCAGAAAAAACTTTTGAATTACTTCTGCCGTTTCCCATGGGCCAGGAAAATAAGGCGCTCCCCCAAAGCTAGTTACGAAAAATAAGCCCAAATTGAAAAAGAGCATAAAGCTAATAGCAGGTAGCCATAATGGAGGACCTGGATGACGAACAGTTTTAGTGGTGATTTCTGATTGAGTTTCCATTTTGTTTATTGTTTTAAAGTTATAGACTGGATTAATCTTTATGACTATTTATCATATTTTGCAAGGATGTCTTGATTATCCTTTTCGCCCCAATGAGGTTTCAAGTAAGAGGATTTGTCTTCCTTTGAAAACAAGTCTTTTGCTGCTTTGAAATATTCATTTGCTTTGTCCTTATCACCTCCCCAGAGCTTTGGTGTGTAATATTTCTCCCATCCAAGAAGATATATCGCCCTTGGATTTTCAGGATTCAACTGGTTTGCTCTTTTTGAATATTGGTTAGCTGCCGGCCCGTATTTCTTTCCATTGGTCATGGGGTTTATGTAC
>Ga0207119_1081_pt1 | contig 15163 bp, 7 predicted proteins | sample Alteio_BWMinHeat_43_FD_153505 | JGI IMG/M metagenome (GOLD analysis project Ga0207119, IMG submission 153505) | Enriched cells from forest soil in Barre Woods Harvard Forest LTER site, Petersham, Massachusetts, United States -... | ecosystem: Environmental > Terrestrial > Soil > Temperate forest >... | reverse complement strand
AGGACAGGTATTGGAAGGTATTGTTAAAAACCTTACCTCATTTGGTGTGTTCGTTGATCTTGGCGGCGTAGATGGACTTATCCATATTACGGACGTATCATGGGGACGTATCAACCATCCGGAAGAAGTACTTGAGCTTGGCCAGAAGATAAATGTTGTTGTTCTTGATTACGATGAAGATAAACGCAGGATTTCTCTTGGTATGAAACAATTAACACCTCATCCTTGGGAAACTCTTCCTGAAGATATTCATGAAGGCTCAATTGTAAAGGGAAAAGTAGTGAACATGGAAGACTACGGTGCATTTATTGAAATATTCCCTGGCGTAGAAGGATTGGTACACGTTTCAGAAATGTCATGGAGTACACATCTTAAGAGCCCACACGAATATATTAAATTGGGTGATGAAGTAGAAGCAAAAGTATTGAATATTGACCGTGATGAAAGGAAACTTTCACTTGGCCTTAAACAATTAACAACGGATCCTTGGGCTGATATAGAAACCCGCTATGCTGTTGGTACAAAACATACAGCTACTGTTCGCAGCATGACCAATTTTGGTTTATTTGTAGAACTTGAGCCGGGTATTGATGGCCTTGTGCATATTTCTGATCTTTCATGGACACGCAAATTCTCTCACCCTGCAGAGTTTACCAAAGTAGGTGAGAAAATTGATGTCGTAGTTCTTGATCTTGATAAAGAAAACAGGAGACTAAGTCTTGGACACAAACAATTGGAAGAAGATCCTTGGGATACATTCTCAAGCATATTCTTTGAAGGATCTGTACACCAGGGCGTATTACATCATATAGATGATAAAGGCGCTACGGTAGGCCTGCCATATGGCGTTGAAGCTTATGTGCCTAAGAAATTCCTTGCTAAACTTGACAAGACCCAACCTAAATTGGATGAGACTCTTGAATTCAAGGTAAAAGAATTTGATAAAGCAAATCGCAAAATCATTCTTTCTCATTCTGATGTTTGGCGTGATGAAGAACGTAAAAGCCAGATCCAGGAAGAGCAGGCTAAGGTTGCTGAAGAAGATAAGACCAAAAAAGATATCAAAAAGGTAAAAGCTACAGTTGAAAAAACAACTATTGGCGATGAACTTGATATCCTTCAGCAATTGAAAAACCAGATGGAAGAGCAAGACATCGTAAAACAAAAAGAAGCGATTGCAGAAATGGACAAAAAATCCAAATCTAAAAAAGCTGAAGATGTTGAAGCGGTAGCTGAAACGGGAGTAGCTTCTGAAGAAAGTGGTGAACCAAAGAAAAAAACTTCAAAAGCAAAAGCATCAGCTGAAGTAGCTGAAGAACCTGTTGTAGAGGCAACTTCTGAAGCTCAGGCAACTGAAACAAAAAAGAAAGCTACTAAAGCTAAAGAAACTGCTGTAGAGGCATCCACTGATTTGTTTACTGAAGAGCAACCTAAGAAGAAAGTTAAAGCTAAAACGGAAGCATCTGTAGAAGAAGTACATGCTGAAACTGAAGTATCTGAAGAGCCGAAAAAGAAAGCTAAAGCAAAGACGGAAACAGCAACCGAAACTCCTGTAGCTGAAGCTGTTGAGGAGCCAAAAAAGAAAGCTGCGAAAGCTAAAGCAGAAACATCAACTGATACTGAAGCAACAGCCGAAACAACTGAAGAAACTCCTAAGAAAAAAGCAACTAAAAAGAAAACCGAAGAATAGAAGGTTTTCTTATATAAGGTTTTCTTATATATAGTATAATTATGGCAATAGCCCCTTTTTCAAGGGGCTATTGTTTTTTTAGGCACTTTAGCAATTAATCTCAAAATTATTTCCAGTCAATACTTTTTGCCTTAGATCAGGAACTACAATACTAGCTAAGCTTGAAAAATTTCTAGAAAATTTCCAGGTTTCTGTCATTGATCAGGGACCAGGTATCCCTGAGAATGAATTAGGTAAGTTGTTCAAATTCTTCTCCAGAACAAGTGTACAAAGCACACAAGGCGAACTCAGTACCGGGCTTGGACTTGCCTTGGACTTGCCATATCACGTAAAATTGTTGAAGCACACGGAGGCTCGATTTCTGTTAAAAGCACTAAAGGACATGGTTCTACTTTTAGTTTTACCTTACAATAGTTGAAAATAAATCTGTTTATTGCTAAAAATAATTACTTTTGGTTTATATAAATCAAAAGTTATGAATAAAATCATACTCTCCTTCTTATCAGCTATAGTCTGCCTTTGCAGTATATCGCTTAAATCATCTGCATCCAATCCAAACAAATCATCTTTTTCCATGCAGGCTTCTCAACTTGCATTGAGAATGAAAACCTTGCTTTTCGAAGAAAACAAAGGCCAACTGAGGGATGAAAACCACAGGGTTTTAACTGATGTCAAATACTATGGGAACGAGGGTGGAGTTAAGGTTTATTGCAAATCGAACATGGTTTCATTCGTTTTTACAAAGATCGAAAATGAGCCAGACCAATATTCAGAAGCAAATGGTACTCCGAAACAAACGCAAAATTTTACCTCTTTACCTGAACGTATAAAATTGCAGAGAACATCCAAAATCTCCACATCTCGAATGGACCTCGTCCTCATCGGATCCAATCCTAATGTCAATATCCTTGCAACAGATCAGCAAGAATACTATGAAAACTTCTATATTACAGGCGATGCAAATCATGGCATTAAAAATGTACATACTTATAAAACAATTACTTACAAAAATATATACTCCCATATAGATATGTTGCTAAAATGTGGTAAAGGAAATAGCATGGAATATTCCTTTTTAATTCATCCGGGTGGTAAGGTTAGCTCCATAAAGCTTAAATGGAATAGCGTTAAAAAAGAAGAAATTATGTCGAATGGTGGCATAAGATATACTAACACCCTTGGAAGTATTATACAAAGCGCACCAAGGAGTTATGCTAATGGGAAACTGATTGTGAGTAAATGCAAAATGACTAAATCAAATTTTGGCTTTTTGGTTGGAAATTATAACAAAAGCAAAACCCTCCTCATTGATCCGGATTTGCTATGGGCCACCTATTTTGGAGGTGAGGAATTAGAGACCGCGACAAGTGTATGCACGGATACATCTGGCAATGTTTATATTGTGGGTGCTACTGTTAGCAATAGTGGTATTGCCACTTCAGGAGCTTACCAAACCTCACACAGTGGCATTTCTCCTGGTACCAGTGATGCCTTTTTGGCCAAATTTAATAGTACAGGTACACTAGCTTGGGCTACCTATTATGGTGGCGAAAATTATGATGGAGCTAATGGTGCCTTGACGGATGCCAGTAGCAATGTATATATATGCGGGATTACCTCAAGTATTGATGGAATTGCGACCTCCGGCAGCTATCAATCCAGTAATGGAGGCCAAAATGATGCTTTTCTTGCCAAATTTAGCGCTGATGGTAGCCTTACCTGGGCCACCTATTATGGTGGTAACAATGATGATAATGCAAGTAGCATTTGTAAGAACAAAAATGGAGATATATTTATAACCGGCGTTACATCCAGCACCAACAGCATAGCTTCCAATGGAGCATACCAAACTTCTTATCAAGATAGCACAGACGCATTTTTGGCAAAGTTTTCGAACTCTGGGGTTCTTCTCTGGGCCACTTATTATGGCGGATTAGGGAAAGACGCTGCATCTTCATTAACTACTGATCTTTCAGACAATTGCTATATCGCAGGATCTACAACAAGTTTATCAGGTATTGCAACATCTGGGTCTTTTAAGTCTTCATCTGCTATTTCTGATGCAAACTCCGATGGCTTTTTAGCAAAATTCACCAATACTGGCGCCTTATCCTGGGCTACTTATTTTGGAGGAAATGCCCTTGATGATATTTATGGAGTAGGCACAGACCCCAGCGGTAATGTATATATTGCAGGAAACACCTTAAGCAGTACCGGGTTAGCTACATCAGGTGCATACCTCACATCTTATGTTGGTGGTGGCCAATACGATGCGTTCCTTGCAAAATTTACTACAACAGGTAAAGAATTATGGTCAACTTACTACGGCGGACCAAACGGGGCAGATGCCTATGGTATAAACACAGACCCATCTGGCGCTATATTCATTGTTGGCAGCACATCAAGTAAAAGCGGCATTGCTACATCGGGTGCTTATCAAACTTCCAATTCTGGCGGCGATGCCTTTCTTTCAAAATTTGATTCTACGGGTACTTTAACTTATGGTACTTATTTCGCTGGAGGTAACGGGACTGCTGTCACAAATGATGGAAAAGGTAATGTTTATATAGTAGGTAACACTCTAAATACTACCGGTGTGGCAACTTCTGGCGCTTACCAAACTTCTTTTGGTGGTGTTTTGGATGCATATTTAGCAAAATTTAGCATTGGTAGTTCCGGCATTAACCCAGATATAAATTCAGAGATTTTAGGGTTAGTCATTTACCCGAACCCTTTTATTAATAATACAATGATTAAGTTCAACCTACCAAAAGGGGCGAATGTAAATTTAAAGATTATTGATATGATGGGAAAAGATGTTTATCAAGTTCCATATACAAAGTTGAGCCCTGGTTCAAATCAAGTTGAGTTTAATGCTTCAGATATAGGATTGGTACAAGGTACTTACTTTTTGAACATTACATGTAATGATCAGTTAATAAATCGAAAAATAATTGAAGTGAAATAGAATTAGAGAACCGTCATTTTATACATTAATAGAAATTGATAATTATGAAACAACTTATTTTCCTTTTTGCCTTGCAATATATCCTCATAATAAATATTAGCAATGCTGCCTCCCCTATTTCAGCGCAGCAATTTATAAAACAAAAAGCTTTCCTTTTCGAAGAAAACAAAGGACAGCTGAGAGATGACAACCACAGGGTTTTAACAGATGTCAAATACTATGGGAACCAGGGAGGAGTTAAAGTCTATTGCAAATCGAACATGGTTTCATTCGTTTTTACAAAGATCGAAAATGAGCCAGACCAATATTCGGAAGCAAATGGCAGTCTGAAACAAACGCAACATTTTGCGTCTTTACCCAAGGGTATTCAATTGCAGAGAACATCGAAAATCACCACATCGCGTATGGATCTCACCCTCATAGGATCCAATCCTAATGTCAATATCCTCGCTACAGATCAGCAAGAATACTATGAAAACTTTTATACAACAGGTGACGCAAATAAAGGAATGCCCAATGTACACACCTATAAAACAATTACTTACCACAACATATACCCCAACATAGATATGTTGCTAAAATGTTGTGAAGGAAATAGCATGGAATATTCCTTTTTAGTGCATCCTGGTGGCAAGGTTAGTGAAATAAAACTTCGATGGAATGGTATGAATAAGATCGAAGCCAAAACGGAATGTGGTTACGAATTCAGCAATGCACTCGGTACGATGGAAGAAAGCGCGCCAAAAAGTTTAACAGGTGGAATTCCAGTAAAAAGAAGTTTCGTAAAAAAGGATGGCAACTATTCTTTTAAACTTGGTGAATATGATAAGACTAAAGACCTTCTTATAGATCCTTTATTGACCTGGGCTACCTATTTTGGTGGGAATTTTGGTGAATCCGCCAAAGGTGTAAGTACGGATGGATCAGGGAATGTATATATAATGGGTGAAACTGAAAGCACAAGCGGTTTAGCGACTTCAGGAGCCTACCAAACAACCTATGGTGGTGGCAATTATGATGTTTTTTTGGCTAGGTTCAATACTAATGGTGGCTTGGCCTGGGCCACTTATTATGGTGGCAGTGGTGATGACGATCCGAGTGGAATAACCATAGATGCCAACGGCAATTTATATATTACAGGCTATAGCCAAAGCAGCAATGGCATAGCCACTTCTGGCGCGCATGAAACTAGCTTAGTAGCCGGTAATGATGCATTTCTGGCCAAATTCGGCAGTGACGGCACTCTTACCTGGGGTACTTATTATGGAAGTGGTAATGAAATTGGTACAGCTGTTTGTACAGATGTATTAGGGAATGTATATTTATCCGGGGTTGGGAGTGATAGCGGCCTGGCAACAACCGGGGCATATCAAACTTCGTTTGCCGGTGGCATTTATGATGCTTTTCTTGTAAAATTCACTGGTACCGGAACGGTAATTTGGGGTACTTATTTTGGAGGGAAGGGCAATGACGATGCGAATAGTGTGACAACGGATGCTTTAGGAAATGTATATATCGCTGGGAGCACCAATAGCGATAAAGGCATAGCAACCTCAGGTGCCAGCCAAACAGGATATGGAGGAGGAGGAACTTTTAATTTTGGCGATGCTTTTTTGGCTAAATTCTCGTCAAATGGTACCGAGACATGGGCCACCTATTATGGAGGATTTGATGATGATGATGCCACGAGCGTAGTTACAGATGCTACGGGGAATGTGTATATTACGGGATCTACCTATAGTAATAATATGGCTACTAGTGGAGCCTATCAAACTAGCTATGCGCTAAATGGTGATGCATTTATAGCTAAATTTAATGCGTCCGGATCGCTTAGTTGGAGCACTTATTATGGGGGAAGTGATCTGGATAATGGAACAGGTATAAAATTGGATGCTTCGGGCAACATATACATATCTGGTACTACATTCAGCACCAATGGTATCGCCACAGCTGGAGCCTACCAAACTACTATTGGAGGCGCAGGTGATGCTTTTTTAGCAATATTTAATCCTGACGGCATGCCAAGCTGGGCCACTTATTTTGGAGGAACCGGGAATGAAAGTGCAAGCAGTCTTAGCATTGACCTTGATGGTAGTATATATTTAATTGGGTCTTCGAGGACTCAGAGCGGATTGGCTACTTCCGGAGCCTATCAGGCTTCAATTCCTACTGGCAGTGTTGGTGCATCATTCCTGGCGAAATTTGGCTCAAAAGGGTCAGGTATAAGTCTTGAATCAAATGAAGTTGCATATAACCTTAATATTTACCCCAATCCTTTTACTGACAATGCAACCATTAAATTCAACTTACCTCAAAATTCAAATGTTAAAATAAATATTATTGATATGATGGGGAACGAAGTATATATTTTATCAAACGAAACGTTGGAACAAGGCCCAAATGAAATAGAGCTTAAAGCATTAAAAACAAAATTGGTACCAGGAACTTATTTTGTAAATATGACAATTAATGGATTAGCTATGACCAGGAAAATTATAGAGTTGAAATAAGTGCTAAATGCTTTAATTTTACTGTCAATTCAAAATTGATTTATATATTTATCTTATAATAATACTTGAAAATGAAAAATTATACATTCTCCGGTTTAATCTTATTATTTAGTGCATTGGTTTTTGGGACTGCTTCTTATCAGGTTAAGGCTTCTAAACCGATGACGAATTTGCGACCAACCCAGCTTTTATCACATAATAAAGCTTTTTTCTTTGAAGAAAACAAAGGCCAACTAATGGATGAAAATCATAAAGTGATGACTGATATAAAGTACTCTGGCTACCAGGCAGGTGTTTATGTTTATTGCAAACCGGGTATAATCAGTTTCGTGTTTACAAAGAATGAAAATGAGCAAAACAAAATATCTGAAGCCACAGCTAGATATGATTTAATTAACAACAATGGTAATCCAAAATCGAGAATTCAAAACTCAAGATACTTATCTTCAAGAATGGATCTGGTATTAATAGGATCAAATCCATTAGCTCAAATATCCTCAACTGACCAACAGGAATATTATAAAAATTTTTATACCACTGGAAATGCCGATCATGGGATTACTAACATACATACCTATAAAACAGTCACATATATTAATATTTATCCCCATATTGACTTGATACTTAGTTCTAAAACCGGGCAGGGGATGGAATATTCATTTTTGGTTCATGCGGGTGGTAAGGTAAGTGACATTAAACTGAACTGGAAAGGCGCCAATAAAAATGAACATACTATAGATGGCGGAATAAAATATTCAAATACTCTAGGAGAATTAAAAGAAAGTACCCCAAAAAGTTTTGTAAATGGTATTGAAATAAAAAGTAAGTTTATAAATAAAATTGACTTTCATAGCTTTATAGTTGAAAATTACAATAAAAGTAAGGATCTTCTAATAGACCCGGGTCTTACCTGGGCTACTTATTTTGGTGGTAGCGGTTCGGATGATGCATGGGATGTATGTACTGACATTTCAGGTAATGTTTTTATCACAGGTTTTACGAGCAGTACAAATGGAATTGCATCTTCCGGTGCATATCAAACAACTTTTGGAGGGGCTCAGGATGTTTTTTTAGCGAAGTTTAATGGCTCGGGAAATCTTGGATGGTCCACTTATTATGGAGGATCCGGTAGTGATATAAGTCAAACTATTTCAGCTGACCCATCTGGAAATATATTTTTAACAGGGTATACCAATAGTAGCACTGGTATTGCTACATTAGGATCTAACCAAACATCCTTTGGTGGAGGAGCAGGTTATGGAGATGCATTTCTTGCAAAATTCAGTGCAATAGGAAAGCTGGATTGGGGGACATATTTTGGGGGAAGCGGGGATGATTTAGGAGTTGGGCTAAGCACAGACGCATCTGGGAATGTGTACATGGGTGGACAGACAAATAGTAATGCAGGCATCGCAACTTCTGGCGCCCAGCAGAGTACATTTGGTGGCGGAGCCAATTATGGAGATGGCTTCCTCGCAAAATTCAACAACTCGGGTACTTTAAGTTGGGCTACTTACTTTGGCGGGAGCAGTGATGATGCTGCAACAGGAGTTAGTGCAGATGCTTCCGGAAATGTTTTTCTTGCAGGAGAATCGACAAGCAATTCAGGCATAGCAACATCCGGGGCATATCAAACATCTTTAAAAGGTATTCAAGATGCTTTTTTGGCAAAATTTAGCAATGCGGGAGTACTTGATTGGTCAACATATTATGGAGGCATAGGCAATGAAGATGCAAAAAGAGTCGCCACAAATACTTCTGGAGATGCATACATTACCGGTTATACAGTAGGAAGCACAGGGCTAGCAACGGCAGGTGCTTATCAGACTTCTAATGGCGGAGGCCCTTATGATATTTTTCTCGCAAAATTTAACAGTACAGGTGGTCTAACATGGTCAACTTACTATGGAGGACCTGGCAGCGATGTTGCTTATGGACTAAGTATTGATCATAACGGAGAAGTTTTTATTGCCGGTAGTACAAATAGTATTAGTGGCATCGCTACGAGTGGATCGTATCAGTCAACTATGACTGGATATGGCGCTTTTCTTGCTGAATTCAGCAGTTCTGGTGTATTAAATTTGGCCACATACTTTGGAAAAGGTAATGAGAGTGGTGTTGGTGTTGGCGTGGACGCATTGGATAATGTGTATATTACAGGAAATACTGGCAGTGCTTCCGGTATTGCCACCTCGGGCGCCTATCAGACATCAAGTGGAGGAAGTACAGACGCATATCTTACAAAATTTGGAGGCACAGGAAATGGAATAATTCAGGCTTCTTTTGACATTTATGGTTTGAATATTTATCCCAATCCTTTTAAAGGTAATGCAACAATAAAATTCACTTTGCAGGAAACCGCAAAAGTAAATATTGGCATTATTGACATGATGGGTAATCTTGTTTACACATTTGGAGAAAAAATATTTCAGAAAGGAACAAATGAAATAAATTTTAATTCACAGGGCATAAATATTGCACCAGGTACTTACTTTTTGAACCTTACAATTAATGACCAGATAGTAAGTAAAAAAATAATTGAGTTGAAATAAAATAAGAACTTATTATCTAGGATATTTCATATCAAATCCTTCAAGGGTCTTAACTATTGTGTCAAGAATATAGTAATTACGATACCACTTATCATCCGCTGGTACAATATTCCAGGGAACGGGGTCTGAGCATTTATTTAAAATCTCATCATATATTTTGATGTATTCTTTAAAATGGCTTTCTGTGTTTTTATCTAAAGGATCATATTTCCAGTGCCTGTTTGGGTCGGATCTCCTTTTAGCCAAACGTTTCTTTTCCTCATCCCTGGAAATATGCAGATAGAATTTCAAAATGGTAGTTCCACATAAAGAAAGATGGTTTTCTGTTGCATTGATAAAATCCATTCTATGATTAATAATCTTCTTGGGTACGGTTTTTTGAATGGATGGGACAATAATATCTTCGTAATAAGAGCGATTATGTATCTGTAATATGCCTTTGGCAGGCAAATGAGGATATATTCTCCACATCCAGTCATGTTTCAATTCTTCAATAGTCGGCGCCTTAAATGAAGTAACGATGCAATCAGCAGGGTTAATATGTGAAAATACATGTTTTACAGTACCATCTTTCCCTGCCGCATCTAACCCTTGCAAAATAATTAGTAAAGCATGTTTCCCCTCAGCAAATTGGAGGTTATTAAGATCGAATAACTTTTTTTGTAATTTATCATGATTCTTCTTAATGTCATTCTCCTTTAAGCCCTCCGGGGCTTTGGTACTTATATCGTGAAGTTTAATTTTCATATTTAATTAATTTTTTTTCTCATCCTGAATTTCAAAAATAAGGAATTGCACCATATTAAATTTATAATTCATTTAATACCATGAATATCATGAATTATTTGGAATCCAAACAATTATTACCTCATTGTTGTTGAACTTTGACAATCAATAAAAAGAACATCATTATCATTTGAAAAAAACATTAAAAGTAACGGGCAAAGTGCTTGCCGTATTCATTATATTAAATTTATTAGGAGCCGGAGTATTATACACATATTTTACAAAGCACAAAAAAGAACTGATTAAAAAGGCATCTGTAGAAATTGGTGATAGAATTATGGCCTCTGTAAAGGTGAAAGATGCTGATATTAGCTGGTTTGGCACCTTCCCATATTTATCTCTCGAATTAAAAGATGTTAATATTATTGATTCTTCCAATTCATCAAATCCAATTCCATTTTTAGAAGCGAACCATTTTCTGGTAAGTTTTGATATTTTCAAACTGATAAAAGGTAATTTTCACATTAATAGGGTTTTGCTTAGCGATGGCAATATCAATTTTATTAGAGATTCAAACAAAATAAGCAATCTTCATATCCTCGATGAAGAAAATCCAAGTAAAAAAGCATCTCATCCTCCAAAACAGACCTTATTCAATTTCATGACTCTGAATAATATAAGAGTTTATTTGATTGATAAAAGTGAACAGAAAAAATATGATATTTTAGTAAAACATTTAACTTGTGAATCAGACTTTGATGATACCGTTACAAGTTTTAAAATTAACATGAATACACATATTAATTTTCTGGGGCTAAATATTTTAGATGGTTATTACGGAAAAAATAAAGACATCGAAGGTTCGTTTCCCTTATTTTTAAATTCAAAGTCTAAAATACTTACCTTAAAAAAAATAAAACTCTATGTGGATCATGAACCTGTTATTGCAGACGGCACTTTTCATCTTGATACAGCAAAGCATTTTCAGCTCGATCTCACAGCTAAGTCAATAAGCTTTGAAAATGCCCGCACATCATTGTTAGAGAAAACTCAACAAACACTCTCTATGATTAAAGTATCGAAACCTATTGATATTGAAATATCTATGCATGGCGATACAAAATATAAATCAATACCACATGTTAACCTTACCTTTAATATTAAAGATAATATTCTCACATCCCCAGGAGGAAAATTTGCGCACTGCTCCATGACTGGCAATTTTATGAATGAAGTGGATTTAAAATTGCGAAGAAGTGACACAAATTCCATGATGACTGTTACAGATTTTGACGCATTGTGGAACGGCATATCCCCTATACACTCTAATAAAATAATAGTAAATAACCTTATAGAACCAGACTTAAATTTTGATCTTCAAGCCAGTTGCCGATTAACCGATATTGATTCATTAGTGCAAAGCGATGACGTAAACCTGGAAGAAGGAATTGCAAAAATTGATATCGTATATAAAGGCCCTTCAAACATAAGTTCAAAAATTATACCTGATATTACTGGGAATGTTAGCCTCAGTAACGCAGAAATACTATATGTGCCTCACAATATGCGCCTTACCAAGTGCAATGGGTTGATTGCATTCCATCATACTGCAATTTCTATTCGAAATCTTTCCGGTAGCCTAGGTAACTCATCAGTGAGTATAAACGGCAAAGTAAATAGTATTCTTCCGCTCTTTTCTAACAGTAAGGCTGAAATGCTTTTAAATTGGGATATTTCGAGCCATTTTATTGATCTCACGCAACTTGTACCTTTAATAAGTGGAAGAAACCATAAACATCGAAATATAAAAAAAGAACAAAAAACCCTGGCAGGTCTTAGCTACGCAATCGATTCATTTGCAGAAAAATGTAATATCAAAACTAATTTTTCAATTTCGAAAATCGTTTATAAACGCTTTGAAGCTCAAAATGTAATTGCCGAATTAAGCTTAAATACACGTACTGGCTGGAAAATACAAAGTCTAAAACTGGATCACTCGGGTGGGAATATCATGCTAAACGGTAGTGTTGTACAATCTAATGATGACAACCATAAAGTATTATTAGATGTTGATATCCATAAAGTTGATGTTTCGAAAATTTTCTATGCCTTTGATAATTTTGGAATATCTTCATTTAATTATAATAACCTTAAAGGTTTAGCTAGTTTACAGGCAAATTTGCAGTTGGACCTTAATGATTCTGCGAAAATTATCCCCAATTCATTAAAGGGAGAAGCAAGCTTCAGACTTGAGAATGGTGAATTAATAGACTTTAAACCTATAGAGGAAATATGTGCCAAAATATTCCCAACACGAAACTTTAAGGATATTCAATTTGCCGAATTGAAAGATAAATTTACAGTCGCCAATTATAAAATTAAGATGGATAAAATGGAAATTGAATCTAATTTGATACACTTATATGCCGAGGGCACCTATGCATTAAGAGGAAACGCTACGGATCTCACTATCCAGGTACCTATTAATAATCTTGAAATGCCTGACTACTATAATGCACCGGAAAATAAAGGTTTAAATGCTAAAACCGGCCTTTCTGTTTTCATTAAGGCGGAGGATGATGGAAAGGGAGTGATTAAATTTAAATATAATTCACTTGGTGGCTCGAAGAAAAAGGTTAAAAGTAGCAAACATGATAAAGTTCCTTCCCCTGGAACTTGATGACATTCTAAATAATTGCCCCATTAGATATTTTTATAAAAGACGAAATTTTGCGTAGTTCTACGCATTATTTTATCATTTCCAATTTTGAAATTTGTATTTAAGTTTAAAGCGAATTTCACAATTGAAAATTGAATGTCAATTTCTACACAATATAATTTTTCCGAAGATAGCCAGATAGCAGGTAAAGAAACTGAATTTGAAAATGAGATATTGATTTTTTTTAACAAATTAGATATTCCATTAATTCAATGGCTAAAAACTGCACAAAATGTTAAACAGATTACCGATCATCCAATTCAATCTATTGTAAAACTTTGTATTGAAAGCAAAATTGAAATACCGGTACAAATAGAAGATTTGATTCAGAACACTTCTAAAATAGATACAATTTATTATCGTACAACACGAAGAGTATTATATAAAATCATTATTCAAAAACTTTACTCCTTAGCTAAGGAAATTAATCAAATTGAATTTGATAAAAAAAAAGTAGTTGATATTATTGCCGATAGACGGCAAAAGATTGGTTATCAAATTGGATTAAAGATTGATCTTCGGGTATTACCCAATCATTTGGAAATTTCGCATTCAGCATCCTAATCCTGAAATAAAGCTGCTATTTTATCTTCCCACCAGAGAATTATTATTTTTGTTGGATGCTCGTTAATATGTTGAGTCAAAAATAAATTCCTGAGCAACTTAACTGAAAGCCTGTTTTTCTTCTTCTTTTTTGGCTTTTTAAATAAATCTGTATATGTTTGTTAAATCGCATCCAGAGAACCAGGTCAATTTATGAGGAAAATTATCTTTCTGCTTTCAACTTCTGTTCTAGTTAATATTTATTCCAATATTACTAAAGCGCAACAAATTGATACAGTTTCTACTTGGTCTCTTTCAGCATATGTAGATGCATATTATGCATACTACACTGATTCAGTTGGCATTGGCAAATATCAAAAATTCCCCACAGTGTCTCCCAGAAGTAATTCAATCGGGATTAACGTGTTCCAAATAGCTGCCCAGTATGATGGAGAAAAAGTTCGCGCTATGGCGGTATTGCATTTTGGAGACATCCCCAATAGCTCCTGGTCTGCTACTTATAACGCTATCGAAGAAGCTCATGCAGGTATTAAAATATTTAAAACCCTATGGCTCGATGCAGGTTTTTTTAGATCGCATTTTGGAACGGAATTCCTTTTGCCAAAAGAAAACCTAACAAGTTCATTAGCTGTAACCACCTACTTTGAACCATTTTATGAAAGCGGTTTCCGACTTAATTTTGATCCGACAAAAAGATTGGAGATTAATCTTTTTGGTCTGAATGGTTATGGGTTATTTGAAGATAATAATAATAATAAATCTATCGGAATGGGTATAACCTATGTTTTGAACGATAATATAGGTATTGGATACACGAATTATATTGGCGATGATACCCCGAGAGATACGCTGCCTCATTTAAGATTTAGCAATAACTTATTCATAAACTGCCAGTTTAAAAAAGTTAAAATACAAGTTGGCGCTGATTACTGTTTTCAACAAAATTCCGACCTGGCAACAATGAGTAAAACTGCAACAATGTATAGTGGTTTGGCAACAGTAAAATACCAGGCTAAACCAAAATTTGCCATTTATGCCAGAGGCGAAATATTTAATGATCCTAACAGCATTATGGCAGCTTCTTTCAAGGATCAATCCGGGAACAAGACAGGTTATAAACTGTGGGGACTAACAGCTGGATTAGAATTTAAGCCATCCGATAATTCTTATATTAGAATTGAGGGCAGAAGATTACAAATGGATCAGGCTCAGGATATATTTCGATATAACGGTCAAAATCTTAATTATAGAAATGAAATAATGGTAAATATGGGTCTAAGTTTTGATCTATTGAAAGGGGTACAAACAAAAAAAGGGAATACCAGTAATGTTATTATAACCCCAAATAATAATTAATATATTGAGAATTATAAAATTATAAATATTACAAAAATGACAACATTCGACACCGGAACAACAGGCTTTATGCTTTTA
>Ga0207119_1080_pt1 | contig 15506 bp, 15 predicted proteins | sample Alteio_BWMinHeat_43_FD_153505 | JGI IMG/M metagenome (GOLD analysis project Ga0207119, IMG submission 153505) | Enriched cells from forest soil in Barre Woods Harvard Forest LTER site, Petersham, Massachusetts, United States -... | ecosystem: Environmental > Terrestrial > Soil > Temperate forest >... | reverse complement strand
ATTAGGAGAATTATATTATCAGAAAGGAAACATAGATAAGGCAAAGGAAAGCTATAAGAAGTTTCTGTCACTTGTTGGCACCAGTCCCGCAGAAAGACTTCGTTATGCTTCATTTTTATACCTGATAAAGGATTATAAAAATGCGCTGGACGAATTAAATAAGGTAGCTCAAAGTCTTCCAAACAATGTTCTGTTGTTAAGAATCAAATCATACTGTGAATTTCAGACAGGTGATTATACAAATGGATTAAATACAATTCAGAAACTGTTTACTATAGTAAAAAAAGATGCTATTATTAGTTTGGACTATATGTATTACGGTAATTTATTGCGAAAAAATAACCAGGATTCCTTAGGTATTATCAACCTTTATAAAGCAATAAAAGCCGATACAACCACTACTAATGCAGATATCTATGACTCTATCGAGAAGAGTTTTTATAAGATGAAAAAATATGCCGATGCCGCTGACGCACTTGAGAAAAAACTTGAAAAAACAAAAAATAATGTTTCCCAGATTGATTACTATACCCTCGGCAGGGATTATTTTTATGCGAGTAACTATGCAAAAGCGGACACTAATTTTGCTATGGTTAACAAATATTTTCCGACTTATGCTATTGCCTATTGGTATCGTGCCAGATGTAAACTTTCTTTATACCCGGATATCAAAGCAGGTGCCTCTAAACCTTTTTATGAGAAATTTATTGAAGTATCAGCTCCTGATGCTGCAAGATATAAGCCTCAAATTATAGAGAGCTATCAATATTTGAGATCCTATTATTATAGTCATGATGAATATGAGAAAACGAAGGAGAATGCTTTAAAAGTTAAAGAACTTAATCCTGAAGATAAAGAGAATAATGAGATGCTGAAATTTGTTAACAGCAAGATTAAAAAATAGGGATTAGTTCTCAGTTGACAGTAGTCAGTTGACAGTCACCTGTCTGAAGATTATAAGAAAACTAGCAGCAATGCTGGGTTTTTTGTTTTAGATTTTATCTAATGGTGGAACCCAAACGCTAACACAATAAACCTAAAAGTCCAAAAGTAACATTTGAGACAATAACTTATTAACTCATTAACCTAATAACTCGAGAATCAACCTACCCTATGAAGATTCAACTCTTCTGCTGTATTAGCAAGTAGTGGAACTTTCTCCAGAGCTACTAAACTCGTATCAAGACCAAAGGCTTTTTCCTCTGATAAGCTTACCTCTTTTAGGATGTCATAGCCCATCATTAAGAAACGCTCGTATGTGGATAGTTTATAATCGTAATTAAGAATACGTTGTATAACAACAAATCGGAAATCCCCTACGATATTATATTTCTTTAAAGTATCGTAGCGACTCATGATATCTACTTCCTTATTTCGAGCCAATTCCTCTACTACTTTACGAAAAAAAAGATTAACTCTTGGAGCTACTCGGAAACCAAGTTTAAATTCAATCTTAACTACTTTTCCAGGTACGAGAAAGTCTACTTTAAACTCCCTTGTGTGTGGATCATCAAGCACGTCGACGTGTACAAACCAATATATATCAGCACGTTTTGGTTGCTTGTTAAAGATTGAATAAATTATCTTTTGTTCTATTTCATTAGGATAATCAGCGCTCGTTAAAAACACAAGGTTGGTCGCATATTTCTGAATAGAATCATCTTCACTCAATTCTTTGAGCATTTCGAGATGCTTGTCAAGTTTCACAAATTCGATATACCTGTTCTTTATCTTTCTCGATTTAAACCAGGTCCACATCACGAGAACTAATGAAGAAGCAAGAATAAGTGAAACATAGCCACCGTGCTGGAATTTATTCAGGTTTGAAGTTAAAAATGAAAGTTCAATACCAAGATAAACTGTAAGAACCGTATATCTGAACCATTTTGGAAAATGCTTAAACCTCAAGTAAAAACTCAGCAATACAGTTGTCATCAACATGGTTAATGTAATCGCCAAACCATAAGCAGCCTGCATATTCGCAGAATTTTGAAAATAAATTACTACACCAATGCAACCCGCACATAATAAATAATTGATACTTGGGATATACACCTGACCTCGTTGATCATTGGGATAAATCATTTTTACTTTTGGCCATAAATTAAGTCGCATGCCCTCACTAATCAAGGTATAAGAACCTGTTATGAGTGCCTGGCTGGCAATAATGGTTGCAGCAGTAGCTATTATGATTCCTGGAAGCTGAAACCAAACGGGCATGGTATAATAAAATGTTTGCCTGCCGTTTAGAGTTTCACCCATATGCTGTAACAGCCATGCTCCCTGGCCAAAATAATTTAGCAAAAGGCAAATTTTAACGAGCGCCCAACTTCCCTGTATATTTCGCCTGCCACAGTGTCCAAGATCTGAATATAAAGCTTCGGCCCCAGTAGTACATAAAAATACAGATCCCAATAACCAGAACCCATTGGGGTTATGTAGGAACTTAATAACGTACATAGGATTAAAGGCCTTTAATACAACAGGATATTTTGCAATTTCAACAATGCCAAGAACGGCAATAGTTGTAAACCAAATAAGCATAATCGGTCCAAATAATTTGCCAACTACAGAGGTCCCAAAACGCTGAAAAAGAAATAGCGCCAACAGAATAACTATTACAATTTGGACAACAGGAATGTCTTTATTAAATATTTGCAAACCCTCTATCGCGGAAGTAACTGATATTGGTGGCGTTATAATACCATCGGCCAGCAATGCGCTTCCTCCAATGATTGCCGGCCAAACCAACCACTTCCCTCTACGACGCACCAATGCATATAACGATAAAATACCACCTTCTCCCCTATTATCCGCCCTTAGGGTAAGTACAACATATTTAATTGTTGTTTGAAAAGTTAGCGTCCAGAATACGCATGAAATTCCACCCAAAACAAGGTCATAACTAATTGCACTCTTGCCAATTATGGCATCCATTACATAAAGAGGGGATGTTCCTATATCGCCGAAGACGATACCGAGTGTGATTAGTACACCCGCAGGCGTAAGCCTGTTTAGCAGAGTTTTATGATTCATATAGCGAAAACGCCCGCAAAGATAAATTAATTTAACTAGATATGTTATTGCGTCAATAAGTTATTGTTGAATGACGGTTATTCTTTAAAATTAGATACAGGTTATAGGTTGAAGGTTAAAGGTTAAAGGTTTGCTGACGCGAAAAAAGCCAGTTTTATTAACATTGTGTGTCAGCTAACCTTTAACTTTCTAACCTTTAACCTTTAACTTTTAACCTCCACTCACCAGTCATTTTCTCTATTAATGCTATCCCTCACCCTCAAACTGTCCATTTGAGGGACAATTTTTATAAGGTTTTTTGCCGGACCAGTTATATGAACTTCAGGCCAATAAGATCCTTGCTCATCTTCACCTATCTTGCCGTGACGGGATAATCTGTCAACTGTGGTTAGCACTTTTCTTTGAAAATTTTCCTTCAGATTTCCTTTTTCATCGAACCTATTCATAAATCCAAGAGGCTGCGGGATAATTTTTGCCAGAAATATACTTTCATTTAAGGTAAGGTCAGCGGGAGTTTTATTGAAATAAAATTTCGACGCTTCGCCTATTCCATAAACGTCAGGCCCCCATTCAATAATATTGAGATAGACTTCAAGCATTCTGCTTTTAGTTGTAATGTGCATATTCTCAATTAACCATACCAGGAAAAACTCTTCCAACTTCCGATCAATTGTTTTTTTATGGGTAAGAAATACATTTTTTACCAATTGCATAGTAATAGTGCTACCACCTTGCCTAAAACTGCCATTCTGCAGATTTCTTAAAAAAGAAGATTCAATTGCATCAGCTTCAATGCCATGATGGTTATAAAAATTTGGGTCTTCAGAGCTAACCACAGCATCTATGAGCTGTTGATGAATGCCAGATAAGGGCGTAAAATTTGGATTTTCAGGACCAACAATTATCGGTCTTCTACTATTATAAGGATGGTATGTAAATTCACCGTTCAATTTTTTAAGGTCAGCTTTACCGGTACTAATTATTCTTAGGCCCTCATTAATCACTTTCGCATCAATTCTAATGCTGTCTTTTGTATCTATATTCAAGTAAAAATCAAGATGGTATCCCATGTTCCCTTCCAATGTAATAGACTTAGCCATTTCGAAAGTCCCGACAGGCATGGCATTAATAATATTTTGTTCCGGTATGGGTGAAAGTTCCAGGCGGGCATGAACTGTACTTGGAGATTTATATATATAATCAGAGCTGATCATTGCAGAAATATCATTCAAATGAATTTGACTTGTGCTATCTAAAACTAATTTTTCATCAGTTAATGTTAATGAAAAGTCTATTCCACCTTTAGCAACATTTATGGTATCCGTTGATAGACGCGGGTTATAAACAAGTACTCTTTCTGCGTTAATGCCACCCTTTAAATAAATTTTCTCTGAACCGTCATCAATATTTTCAATATCAAGTTTAAATGAGCGAAATCCAAATTCTGCTTTGGCCAATCTTTTTACAAAAGCCAGCTCATAAAAACCGGTAACATCACTCGTTACATTTAAGTGAGTTTCTAATGAATTTTTATCAAATGTACCAGAAGCAATCCATGTTTGTCTCTGACCCTTAATAGTGAGAACAGATTTGGTTGACAAACTGTTATTCATATAGTTAATAGAATCTATAAATCCGCTTACCCGCCCTGAAGAATCCTGGTATCTAAAATTGATTTGCCTGGCAATAAAATTATTTGGTATAAGATCCGAAAGGTCTCTAACATAACCCAAATACTTTTTTGCTTTTGCCAATTTACTGGAATCACCGGGTTCTTCTTCCACCTTCTTTTTATGACGTAGATCTTTAAGTTTTCCTATATCCAATAATCCACCATTGGCTATCATTTTATCCAATCGGATCTTCCCAGTTAATAATGACCATAATTTTATATTCACCTCAAGATGGTTAAACGATGCCAGTGTATCTTTTGAAGTATTTATGCAATTGAGGCTATCCATAACTACCTCGCTCCAACCATTGAGCTTATAATTTTTAATGCTTAGATCAATTTTATACTGATCTTTCAGTTTATGCTTTGTTTTAATAACAGCATAATCCAGTAAAAGGCCCTTCAGCATGTACAATACAATCCAAGCCAACAAACCAAATAGCAAAAATATAATAACGATCCTTTTTCCTTTATTTCTCAAGTATATGTAGTTCAATCAATTTTGAAAATTAAAACACTTAACCCAACTTAGTGTTTTAATACTTTGAATGGAGGTGCAAAATACAAAGGCATTAGAGGATAATTTTAAAAAGATTTGCATTTTTTTTAGAATAAAGAAGATTCCAAAAGTATTTGCTGAATTTGCAACTGTATTGATTGAATATAACCAATAATCAAATAATGAACCTTAGACTAACATTAATCAAAAATATTCTGATTTTTTTAACCCTTGTTATATTTAACTTTCAGCTAAAAGCCCAGGAAAGCAAAAATGACACAACTTATGCCATTGATAAAGAGTGTAAAGCATGCCTCGATACGAGTAAATCAACAATTAGTATCTTTAAATGTGAAAATATGTCCAGAGCTTCATGGGACAAAGAAGTGGATAAATATTACAAATTACTTTTGAGCAGAATATCTCCTAATGCGAGAGGAAAACTTAAAACCGCTCAGCAGGAATGGAAAGACTATCATGAAGATGAAATGAAATTTTCTGATCAATTGTATGGAGATAAGAACGGCGCTGACTTTCAAATAGTAAACTCCAAAAGACTCACAGAAATCATAAGACAGCGTGCAATAGAGTTAAAAAAGTATTATGATAATTATGTGGAGTAGTTAGCGTCCCAACATGGGCGTCATTGCGGGCAGAATTGATGAGGTTACGAATCAATGACGACCCGCAATCCCCCCAAAGCAACGAAGCAGACGAACTTCAAAGAGTATTTTAAACAACAAACTCACTTCTTCACCTTCTCAAAATACTGGCCGTTAAAACGATAGGTAATCCATCTGTTTGTTACTCTTGCATTATCATTGACAACTGGAAATCTAATAGTTTTACCTTTATCTTCGCAGAAAATAAGTTGATCAATTTCTCCGTTCTTTTCAGGGGCCGTTGTAAAATCGTAATCAAATCCTAAAGTATTCGTTATTCCAGATTTTGTCTTTATTAACTTTACTGTGTAATTAAGTCTTTTATTTTCGATTTTAAATAACTTAATTGCATCGTATGCGGAATGTCCATCCGTCCTAGCCGATCGATAAGCCAAATAAATTTTATTATTGTTAGTGTCAGGCGTAAAAATTTTCGAGTATGCTCCAGAGGTATGTTCATCATAACTTGTGGTAAATGATTCTTCAGAATTTATTGAACGAACTTTATCATCATTAAATTGAAATACATTTGCCCAAATTTGCATTGTGCCTCCAAGAAATGTATCCCATGAATAAATTCTGAATTTTGTGTCATCAGAAGTCGCGATTTCTAATCCTTCCTTCGAAAGTCTGGAAAATTTATAATTTATGGTTTTTGGGTACTTTGAAGTATAATATAAAAGTAACTCCATAATTTTATCATTTGCTTGGTTAATAGAATCATTATTCGTTTGTCTATAATAAAGTATCTTTTTCAAATGAACTACCAAATCCTCCTCAATCACCTTCATATCCTGCCCTTTAGCAAAAAGAGAACACAATAAAACAGATAGTAAGAGGATAATTTTTTTCATATTTACAAAGTTATAAGAAATGGAGCCATTATGATTCTCCTCCACGTTGCTTTGGGGAGATTGCGGCTTGCATAATTCTCGTTCCTCGAATTATTTGCCGCAATGACGGCATTTTAGTTTCATTTCGCGTTAGCCAATTGCCTCATTATCTCATTGTCTCATAGCCTCTACCCCACCCCCATCAACTTCCTATACAACTCTATCGCGTATAAATCCGTCATTCCAGATACAAAATCTACAGCTACTTGAATGCGTTGATAGGGATTATCGCCTTTATAATGATATTGTTGCGGTATTAAGGTAATTAATTTTTTGGCATAATAACTATCTGGATGCAATGTTGCCGGAACGAATTCGGCTAATAAACCTCCTAAAACTTTATAACCAGCAACCTCTACTTCGACAGATGATGGATGATTATATATCTTTTCGATAGATAGCGTTTCGAGTTTGTCAAGTACTGTTTTTGCTTCAGAGATTATTCCATCCAAAAGGCTTTCTTCATGATATCCTTCCAGGATACTTTGCCGATTTGATAGAAAAGCATCTGCGGATGCAGATACAAGATTATTAATAGTGATTGCTCTTAAATAGGCAAGTTTTTCATTTTTATCATATTCTGCGACCTGGGACATACCTTTCTGAATACGATCGATATTTTTCATTCCTTTCAGGGCAACATTTAATTCCATAAATATCTCAATGGCAGTAGTATAATCCACGATTCCAAGTCTATGTGCATCTTCCAGATCAATAATCCTGTAACAAATATCATCGGCAGCTTCTACGAGGTAAACAAAAGGATGCCGGGCATAAGCCATTGGTTCATCCCGATGTTCTTTTAAGTTAAAGTGTTGTGCCAGTACCCTGAATATTTCCTGTTCGCTTTGGAAAAAGCCATATTTTTTACTGGATAACTTCTCCTTATTCATGGCATTGGAGGCACAAGGGTATTTTATAAATGAGACAAGAGTAGAATAAGTCAGACAAAAGCCGCCATCCCTCCTTCCATTAAACCGGTGAGCCATTACTCTTAATGCATTCGCATTGCCTTCAAAATTGGTAAGGTCAGCCCATTCCGCTTCAGTTAAACCATTCCCAATCGATGGATTTTTTTTAAAATAACTTGATATAGCACTTTCGCCTGCATGGCCGAAAGGAGGATTTCCAATATCATGTGCTAGGCAAGCGGCGGCAATTACATTTCCTAATTGATTGTTATAAAAATCAATAGAACGCTCGTCCATTGACCTGCATTCTGGCAATGCAGTTATTGCATTCCCGATATTATAACCTAAAGAGCGCCCTACACTTGCTACTTCAAGACTATGCGTCAATCTGTTATGAACAAACACACTACCTGGCAATGGAAAAACCTGGGTCTTATTTTGCAACCGCCTGAAAGGCGATGAAAAAATGAGCCGGTCATAGTCTCTTTGAAAAGTAGTCCTTGATTCAATTTGAGGTTCCTGGGGAGGACTTTGAAATACGCCAAGCCTTTGGGTAGAAAACAGATTTTGCCACATCGTTGCAAGTTATCAAAAAATGCTGCCACCTAATAATTCAACTTAAAATATCTGCAATTAAGCTTTTCTAATTCTCCCTCAACTTCATCACTTCATCTCTTAATAAATCAACCCCTTTTTCAATTCTTTCTAATGACTTTTCAGGATCGGGAAAATGATAACTCATATAAAGTTTTGTTTTCCATATCTCGTTGATTTCCATTAATGGCATATCATAAGAATGATAAGTTGGATTATCAGATTTTAGGCCGATTTTTAGTTTATCCAAAAAGCCTACCCTTTTAAACAATATTCCGTGGTTGGCGGTGATAAAGACATAAGTTTCTCCCTTTTTCACTTCGGTTATCTTTTCAACATATTGTCCGATAAGAACGGAACCTGTGGGTATAGGAAGCATAGAATCCCCCTGAACTTCAAAAGCCCTGAATGTACCACCTTTTAAAAATGGCAGTTTAAATTTTGGGAGGTCAGAGAGGTATTCGGGATCTCCATATCCAACGGCATAACCTGCATAAGCTTTGACAGGTATAAATTCTATATTTTCATCCCCTTCATTATCAACGGTGAGGGCAAGTACCTTAAATTTTTCTTCAGGCTCTACTGCTGCATCTCTTCCAGCTTTCCCGGTTATTATTTCATCAAGAGGAACCCTAAAATAAGCGGCATACCTCTTTAATAAATCCAAAGAAGGACGGGCCTTTTCTTGTTCGTAAGCGCTAAGCGTTGTCCGCTTGATTTTGAAATCATCTGCAAGTTTTTGCTGAGAGATATTGGCCCGCCTGCGAAGCCAGATTATGTTTTCAGTTATGTCATTCATAATGAAGTGTTAGTTAAAAATTTTGTCAAATATATAATTTATTTGACAAAACAACATAATTTTGTCAAATAAATTTTTTTATGCAGAACAATCAACCGGAATATGTGAAAGGACGTGGGGCGCAGGTAAATGTAAAAAATCCATTTGCAAAGCATGAATATTCCTTAGAAAATATTGACGAATATATTGATCCATTGGAGAGCAGTACACTTACACAATACTTTAAAGAGCATCCAAAAAAGATTGTAAATAAAGTAGATAGCCCTGATCTTGGAATGATGTATTCTATGAATCCTTACCAGGGTTGCGAGCACGGATGTATCTATTGCTATGCACGAAATAGTCACCAGTATTGGGGCTTCAGTGCGGGACTTGATTTTGAAAGAAAGATCATGATTAAGGAGAATGCCCCTACCCTGCTTCGAAAAACTTTTGATAACCCAAAATGGGAACCACAGAGAATAATGCTTTCAGGCAATACCGATTGTTATCAACCGATAGAACGCAAAATGAAGATTACGCAAAGGATGCTTGAAGTCTGCCTTGAATATCGCAATCCTGTAGGTATTATTACCAAAAACAGCCTGATATTAAGAGATAAAGACCTGATCGCAGAAATGGCAAGGCATAATCTTGTAAGTGTAAGCGTATCCATTACGACACTCACTGAAGAAACCCGTCAAAAAATGGAACCCCGGACTACAACATCAACGCAAAGGTTAAGGATTGTAGAAGAATTCGCAAAATTGGATATACCTGTCAATATTATGGTTGCACCAATTATCCCATCTATTAATGATCATGAGATACCGGAAATATTAAAAGAAAGTGGAGAAAGAGGAGCAAGTTCTGCAGGTTATACAATTGTCAGACTTAATGGATCTGTTGCAGAGATATTTACAGACTGGGTTCACAAAAATTATCCAGATCGAGCTGAAAAAGTGCTTGACCAGATTGCAGAGTGCCATGGAGGCAAATTGAATGACAGCCGATTCGGCACGAGAATGCGCGGAGAAGGACAAACCGCTAAAGCTATTGGAGATCTCTTTAAAATGGCCAGACACAAATACATGACACCCAAAGAGTTTCCGCCTTATGACCCTGCCAGTTTTAAAAGATTACCTAAGAATGGACAGTTGAGATTGTTTTAGGAGGTTGTTTGAATCGCGGATTTGACAGATTTTACCAATTTCACTGTTAAGAAATCATATGACTGCCAGATGGCCTCTTGTAGAATAGGTAAAACTGCGAAAATCTTTTAATCCGTTTAATCAGTGATTCAGACAAAAATGGCCAGACACAAATATATAACGCCGAAAGAGTTTACGCCATATGACCCTGCTAGTTTTAGGAGATTACCTAAGAATGGACAGTTGAGATTGTTTTAAGAGGTTGTTTGAATCGCGGATTTGACAGATTTTACCAATTTCACTGTTAAGAAACCATATGACTGCCAGATGGCCTCTTGTAGAATAGGTAAAACTGCGAAAATCTTTTAATCCGTTTAATCAGTGATTCAGACAAAAATGGCAAGGCATAAATACATGATGCCCAAAGAATTTCCCCCTTATCACTCAGCCAGTTTTAAGAGATTGCCAAAGAATGGGCAGTTGAGTTTGTTTCAATAGGTTGTCTGAATCAGAATTTTCAGAATTTTAGAATGTCCAAAATAATTATCTGAACCATTTTAAAGCAAAAATTTGTTATTTATTTTAACTTTGATGAAATTTCCAAAAGCACATGAGGGTAGAACTCGACATAAAAGACAGTAAAGCAGATTATATTCTCGGCCTGTTAAAGCAGTATTCTTATGTAAAAGTGAAGACACTTGCTGATAAAAAAGCTGCTAAAGAGCAATTTTTGAAAGAATTAGAAGACGCCGTTGAAGAGGTAAAATTAATAAGGGCAGGAAAAAAAGAAGGCACTTTATTAAAAGACTTTCTTAATGAGCTTTAAGATTATTGCAATTGAAAGTTTTAAGCATCAGGCAAAAAAGCTCTCAAAAAAATATCCATCACTCAAAAACGACATCGGCGAACTTGAAGTTAGCCTGTCTAACAAACCTGATTTCGGAATACCAATTGGCCAAAATTGTTATAAAATCAGATTGGCTATAAAGTCAAAAGGTCAAGGTAAATCTGGAGGCTCAAGGGTAATAACTAATGTTGCAATAGTCCAAAACACTGTATTTTTGCTTTCTATCTACGATAAGTCAGAGATGGACAACATTTCTGATTTAGCCTTAAAACGATTGTTGAAGCAATTGCCTGATTAATTAATCGGAATTTTAGCTGCACTTTATCCATTCTGAAAATTCTTACATTCTGTAAATTCTGATTCAGACAAAAATAGCCACGCACAAATACATGACGCCCAAAGAGTTTGCGCCTTATGATCCGGCCAGTTTTAGAAGATTACCAAAGAATGGCCAGTTGAGTTTGTTTTAATGACCAATAATCAATAATCAATAAGTGGGTGGGATGTTATAACTCTAATTTAGTTTCGTCTCGTCTATTATCCCAGATTCTTAAAACATTGACACTTTCAGCAATTTCTTCATATAGTATATGATAGTCACGAACTATTAAAATTCTTACATTCTCAAAATCAGATGGCCTGCCAGTTTTAGGATGGTCAGCAATGATTTCAATTGCATCCTTAATAAGAAAATTAAGCTTTTTGCTGTAAGTTTTGGATTTGTTTCTATGATTCCAGTATTCTAATATGCTGAATAAATCATCTTTGGCCTTTGAGGACCAGATTATTTGTTTAGCCAATTGTCGACCTCTTTATTGACTGCTTCATTTGAATAGAAATCGCCTGATTTAATTTGATATTGAGCTTCGATTGCTCCTTTTTTCTGATCTTCGGAAAGCCTATAAACATCCTCATCTTCTATATTAATTTCAAGAAGCCTGAGCAAATCCCTCAATGTAGCAGCATCAGAAGTTTTGTTAATCTGGCTAATCAGCTTTTTTCTCAGTTCAATAGTTGACATACCTTGTTTTATACAATATTACGAAGAAATGATGTGCAAAGTTCCACAGCTTAAAAAACAGAGTATTTTTTTATACAGTTTAATCTGCGGTTCAGACAAAAGCGGAACCTAACTTTAGAATTATCAAAAAAGATCAGTTGAGTTTATTTCAATAAGTTGTCTGAATCAGAATTTTCAGAATTTTAGAATTTCTGGAATATTTTTCTAAAATTTTCAAACAGTACAATCTCTTGTTTGTCGGTACCACTTACTTCTCACCACTTACTACTTACTTCCCTACCCCAAAACAACCATCTCCTCCTCTCCTTCCACTAGCTTTACACTTACATGTTCCTGCAAGGTCGTAGCAAGGCTCATGCCTACATACGTAGGCTGAACAGGAAAAGCCAGGTGATTTCTTTGGATCAAAACGAGGCATTGAAGTTTTTTGGCACCTCCTTCCAGGAAAGGCATGGCTGCATAGGCAAGGGTTTTGCCGGTATAGAGCACATCGTCGCAAAGGATAACAGATTTGTCTTTGAGATCTCCGGGATTGGGATTGAGCTTAATTTCAGAAGCATGCAAATTATTTTTGTCCAACTTCAACTCACAAAGCTGGAGTTCAAAATCTGAAATTTCTTTTAGTTTATTATAGATTTTTTGAGCCAACAAAAAGCCTCTTTCTGCGATACCACACACCAGAACCTGCTTTTCTTCAAAATTTTGTTCATATATTTGAAATGCAAGTCTATTAATTTTTTGCTCAATTTGTTCTTCGTTCAGGATAAGGATGCTTTCGTGTGTTGCCATAATGAGACAAATTTATAGAAGGATTTGTATAAATGAGGAATTAATTTTAATTTTGCACCCTTATAACGAATATAATATAATGAAAGCGGACATACATCCAAAGAATTACAGGCTGGTAGTATTTAAAGATATGACCAATGGAACAGAGTTCCTGGTACGCTCTTGTGTAGATACAAGAGAGAAGACAACTCTCGATGGCACAGAGTACCCTCTCTTTAAACTTGATATTAGCAGCGCTTCACATCCTTTCTTTACCGGTAAAAAAGTATTTGTTGATACTGCAGGCCGTGTTGAGAAGTTTATGAACAAATACAAGAAAAAATAAAGTTCTTATTTTGAGAATAGCCAAAGCCTCGATAATTTCGGGGCTTTGATTTTTTATATGGTTGATAATATTGTCCTTTGGGACTTGCCTTTCCGCAGGCAGCTTTTGCCATTTACGTACACCCGCCCGGTTAGCCAGATTAGGGTTGGCATTCTCACCATTGCTGAAAAATATGAGAAATACTTTGATGCAAAGGTTTCCTGTCTTTCCGAAGACTATCTTCAAGGAAAATTTCCGTCTCATATAGAAGAACACAATCTTTTTATAAATGCCAATATCCTTCCTGATGCAAGCTTTGTTCAGGCGGTAAAAGGACTTAATGGAGGGAAATACCTAATTGATGGTCAAAAATTTCTTGCAGGCAACCTGGATAGAACTGATATTGATAAATTGGTACGAGGCGAATTGCTAAATCTTGAATCAGGCATACCTTATTCTTCTGCTATAGCATTAAATCATATCTGGGAAATTTTCAGTCTCAATGAATTCGAACTTATTAAAGACTTCAACTTAATTACTAAAGGCCGAAAAAGCCAGACTATCCACCATTCCAATTATGTCAAAAACTCCGAAAATATATTTATAGAAGAGGGAGCAATTGTTGAGAATACAAGCTTGAATGCTTCAGCTGGCCCAATATACATCGGCAAAGATGCTGAAGTGATGGAAGGGGCCTTAATTAGAGGGTCTTTTAGTTTAGGTGAGCATAGCACTTTAAAACTAGGCGCTAAGATATATGGTGGTACAAGTGTTGGTCCTCATTGTAAAATAGGTGGAGAAGTAAGTAACAGTGTGTTCTTTGGTTACAGCAATAAAGGCCACGATGGTTTTGTAGGTAATGCTGTCATCGGAGAATGGTGCAATTTGGGAGCTGATTCTAATAATTCGAACCTTAAGAATAATTACGAAGAGGTAAAAGTCTGGAATTATGAAAAGAATGGATTTGTGAAAACAGGGCTGCAGTTTTGTGGTTTGTTTATGGGTGATCACTCGAAGTGTGGTATAAATACTATGTTTAATACGGGTACTGTAGTGGGTGTAAGTGCGAATATATTTGGCGGCGGATTTCAAAGAAACTTTATTCCATCCTTCAGTTGGGGTGGCGCTTCAGGATTTTCAACTTATGGTTTAGACAAAGCACTCGATACTGCAAAACGTGTTATGGAAAGACGTCATATTGAATTAAATGACAATGATATAGAAATATTTAACCATATTTTTGAGGAATCAAAACAATATAGAAACTTTTAAGAATGAGACCAAAAATTATAGCTGGCAATTGGAAAATGTATACTACGCCTACTGAGGGTACCAAACTTGCTGAAGAGCTGATACATGAATTAAGAAATATTGACCTTAGCAATAAAAAAGTAATTCTTATTCCCCCATTCCTGCACATCCAAAATATTGCAGAAATGTTTGAAGGCATTGCATATACGGCAGTCGGCGCTCAAAATTGTCATTATGAGAATGAGGGAGCATTTACTGGAGAAGTTTCTGCCAGAATGATAAAAGATGCCGGTGCAACTCATGTAATTGTTGGTCACTCGGAAAGGAGGCATTATTTCCATGAAGACAATGCGTTATTATATAAAAAAGTACTTGCAGCGCTAGAACAGGGCTTAATTCCGATTTATTGTTGTGGTGAAACTCTTGAAGAAAGAGAATCAGAAAAGCACTTCGAAGTTATTTCGATACAAATCAATGAGGGTTTATTTGACCTCGCTTCTGATTTAATTGATAAAGTAATTGTAGCCTATGAACCTGTTTGGGCTATTGGAACAGGTAAAACTGCCAGCCCGGAACAAGCACAGGAAATGCACTTCCATATCAGGAATCTATTTGCAGGGCAGTATGGCAATGTAATTGCTGATCATGTTCCTATTCTATACGGAGGAAGTGTAAAACCTAATAATGCTTCAGAGCTTTTTTCTCAGAAAGATATTGATGGCGGCCTAGTTGGTGGCGCTTCTTTAAAAGCAAGTGATTTTTCATCAATAATAAAATCGGCATAGTATTAAAAAGTAAGGATGATCTATTACGAAGTTACTATACAGTCATCCGCTCCATACGCTTACGATATACTTACTGCCGGTTTAGCTGAAATTGGTTTCGAAAGCTTTGACAATGAAGGAGATTTTCTCAAAGCCTATATTTCTGAATCTGCTTTTGACAGCTACTTACTGGACGAAACCTGTGCTACGTATCAGAATCTTTTTGATTTCAAATATGAAGTTAAAAAAATCCCATATCAAAATTGGAATGAGATATGGGAATCAAGTTTTCAGCCAATCACCGTAGATGATCAAATTAGAGTAAGGGCAATAT
>Ga0207119_1079_pt1 | contig 15601 bp, 13 predicted proteins | sample Alteio_BWMinHeat_43_FD_153505 | JGI IMG/M metagenome (GOLD analysis project Ga0207119, IMG submission 153505) | Enriched cells from forest soil in Barre Woods Harvard Forest LTER site, Petersham, Massachusetts, United States -... | ecosystem: Environmental > Terrestrial > Soil > Temperate forest >... | reverse complement strand
GGAGGAACTTTGCAAAGTGTTAATCCTCAAATATTTGCAACAGGGCAAACCGATGAGGCTGATTCGGCAAATCGCAGATTGGTTGATATTGTTTGCGGCAACTTACCAAGCCACAGTGGTGTATTTCTTTGTGCCCCATCAAATGCGGCACTCGATTCTATTCCTATTTTTAATATGAATTCATGGTGGGCAGGTAAACCAGCGCCAGGCAATCAACGGAATGTAACTTTATTTAAAAGACTCCCGGATCAATCCAATTGGGCAATGTTTTCTTCTGAGGCAGCTATTAAAACAATTTATGACGGCATTAAATCTGCACCCTCCACAATTACAGAATCTCCATTTTCAGTTAGTAATGTCTATGTATTTTTAACCCGTGATGGAAGATATGGAGCTTTTAGTGTATTAGATAAACAATCAACTTATGTTAAATTCCAGTTGGCTACACAATCAAGATGATAAGATAAATAATATTTATGGAAGCCCTTCTAATTAAATTTGGAAGGGCTTTTTCATTTCTCAACCAAAAAGCAAATGAAATTACCGGGGTTACACATTTTGACCATTGTAACCTCATATTAAATTATTAAAACATTGTATATAAGCATATTAAAATAAATCTTTAGCCAATATAGCTCAAAATATGTAACCCCCTGTAACCCCAAATTAATGGTCTGAATCACTGATTAAACGGATTATGCAGAATTTCACTGTTGGGCCTAACTCGATCCCTACATTTGTTATTTATTAAATAAAAAGTTCTTTTAAACAGTGACAATCCATTAATCCCCGCCCGTACCTAAAGGATACTTTCGGGCAGGCGTTAATCCGCGATCCTTTTTACATTTTTATGCAATATCTGGCTTCATTATTGTGTTAGCTCCTTAACTTTACCCCGGATAAAAATATTTGCTCCAGCATTCCAGATAATATAAATAGGTTTGATAAATAATAACACATATTTCTTTCATTGCCTCATTCCTGTTTCTCCTCAAGGAGAAAAGGTAAATCGTAAGTGTAATTATTTATAAAGGTTAATATAAATGCAGTTTCTATACCCAGGTTTTCTATTCGGACTTTTCGCCCTTTCTATACCCATCATAATTCATCTTTTTAATTTCAGGCGATACAAAAAGATATATTTTACAAATGTCAGGTTCTTAACTGATCTTCAACAGGAACAGAAATCTAGAAATAAATTAAGGCATCTTTTATTATTGTTCATAAGGCTATTGGCCCTTGCCTGTATTGTCATGGCTTTTGCACATCCATTTTTCCCAAAGAAAAATAAAATGCAAAACCCCGGCAAAAAGTATGTTAGTATTTATATTGACAATTCTTTCAGCATGAATAGTGTAAATGCTGAAGGTGAATTGCTGCAGCAAGCGAAAAAACATGCTAATGAAATAGTTTCAGGATATAAAGAAGGGGACGGTTTTAACCTGATAACAAATGATTTTGAACTAAAGCACCAGCATTGGGTAAACAAGACAGATTTTTTAAAATATGTGAACGAGGTAAGCAGTAGCCCGGCTTTCAGAAATTTGTCCGATGTTGAAGGGCGCATGAAAGAAAATTTCAGAAAAGCAGAAACAGGCAATAAGGAAGAATATTTTATCAGCGATTTCCAGGAGAACATGGCTGATTTTGATAAAATAAAACAAGACAGCAATATCCATCTCAACTTTGTTCCCCTTGAGGCGACTAGCCATAATAATGTCTATATTGATTCTGTATGGTTTGAATCGCCTCTCTGGCAACAAAACCAAAAGAATACGTTGTATGTGAAAGTTGTGAATAGCAGCAATGAAAAAATTACTGACCATACACTTAATTTAAGCATTAACGGCAAAGCAAAAGCATTATCAAACTTCACAATTCCAGAACAAGGGAGTGCGATAGTGTCAATGATATATACCATAACAGATACCGGGATTAACAAAGGGATAGTAACACTTGACGATTATCCTATTACATTCGATAATCAGTTTTACTTTACTTATAATGTTACCAAAACTGTACCGGTTTTAGTAATAAGCGGTGGCAGTGCTAACGCAAATATTAATGCTGCATTTGGCCAGGAGAAATCATTTTCGTTAACGAATGTTTCTTCAGGAAATATAGATTATTCGACTTTCGAAAAATATGATTTTATAATCCTTAATGAATTACCTGAAATATCTACAGGGCTCGCAGGGAGTTTAAAAACCTACATGGAAAAGACCGGCAATGTTTTGGTATTACCATCATCTAAAGACATTAATCTTGAAAGCTATAACAATTTCCTGGCTCTATCCTCCTCTGACAGGTTTGACAATGTCGTAACTTCAACCATAGGCGTAGCAGCTATTGATAAGCAAAATCAATTTTTTACCAATGTTTATGAAGACATGCCTCGAAATGTGGCCATGCCCCAGGTAACAAAATATTATAAGATTCAAAAAACAAAATCGGGTAAGGACAGGGAATTGCTAAGTTTAAGTAATGGAGATCCATTTTTAAGTATGGCACCTGAAGGAAGAGGTTATTTGTTTGTTTCTTCTATACCATTTGTGGATGACTGGAGCAACTATAATCACCATTGGCTATTTTTACCCGCCCTATATAAAATGTCATTTTTTCACAATAAAGAAGAGCCTCTTTATTACATTATAGATAAAGATAATGTGGTGAATGTGCCATCCATAACGGAAGATGAGAAAAAAATATACTCTCTATCAAAAGACAATAATGAATTTATTCCAAACCAAAAAATGCTTGAAGGTACTTTACAACTATTTATAGAAGGGATGATACATACAGATGGATATTATCAACTAAAAGATAACCAAAAAGACAAGGCATCAATTCAGCAACATATATATGCTTTTAATTATGACCGCAAAGAAAGTATGATGAAATTTTTACCAGTATCAGATATAAAAGATAGAGCTAAAGAGATTGATGCTAGTATATTAAACTCTGGTAATGTTTCTCTTAAGAAACAAGTAAAAGAACTTGAAGCAGGAATAAATGTTTGGAAGTGGTTTATATGGGGAGCATTAGTATTTTTGTTGGGTGAAACACTCATAACAAGATTCTGGAAATGAAATCCATCCTTCTTAAGAATATTATCATAGTAGATCCAACTTCAGAGTGGAATGGCCAAAAGACCAGCATTCTTATTGAAAATGGCCATATTACTGATATCAACAATGAAATTACAATCCCATCTGACACAGAAATTGTTGAGGGTGCTAATTTTTATCTTTCAAGAGGATGGGTTGATTTAAGGGCTAATTTTTGCGATCCGGGGTTTGAATACAAAGAAGATATTGCAAGCGGAATGGAAACAGCAGCTTATGGAGGATTTACCGGTGTAGCCATATTACCGGAAACAGAGCCCATCTTATCTTCCAAATCATCAATTGAGTATATTATTAGTAAGGCGGCCGGAAAAATTGTCGATCTATATCCACTTGCATCAGTTACCAGTGATAAGGGACAAGAAAATCTTACAGAAATGTATGATGCAAAAGATGCAGGTGCAATGGGCTTTTCATCAGGCTATAGCCCAATTAATAATAATGGATTTTTACTTCGCGCCATGGAATATGCCGGGATGACGGGATTGCCACTGATGGTGAGACCAGAAAATAAAAGTATTTCTGGCAAGGGTATGGTCAATGAAGGCATCATGAGCGTGAAGCTTGGCTTAAAAGGTAGCCCTGTGATTGCAGAAGTAACAGAGATAAATACCGTTATAAGCTTATGTGAATATACAAATAAACCAATTCATTTTTCATGTGTAAGTACAAGAGAAGGACTGTTAGCCATTGAAAAAGCATACGAAACTGGATTACCCGTGTCTGCAGATATCTCCATACAGCATCTTTGTTTTAGTGAAGAAGATGTGCAGATGTTTGATACTAACTTAAAATTGAAACCGCCATTAAGAACGAAAGAAGATAGAAAATATCTTCAAGATGTTGTTTTGAGAAATAAATTTATATCTATTGTAAGTGATCACAATCCGCATGAAGAAGATAAAAAAAGGTGTGAATTTGAATTGGCAGATTATGGCGCAATAGGGTTACAAACCTTATTTAGCCAAATGATTTCGATCTATGGCATCAAAAAGCTTGATAATATTATAGAGATACTTACATTGAGACCACGCAAAGTGTTGGATTTACCTTATCTGCCAATAACAATCGGTTCTATTGCCAACTTTACCATTTTTGACCCTCAAAAAAGTTGGCTCTATAATGATGATTCAAATAAATCAAAATCAAGAAATAGCCCGGTTTGGAATACTAAGATGGCAGGTAAAGCTGTTGCAATTATTAATAACGGTCAAATAAAAATCCTTAAATAATGGAAACTATCTCACAAGAAAGTCCTCAACTCTCTACAAAGGACATTATTTTAAGATATGGTTTAATTGGTGCTGGGGTTTCAATCCTTATAACCACACTTTTATATGTAATTGATTATACAATGCTTTTCGGTGGCTTTGCATATATAGGAATTGTGTCAATTATTATAATTGGAATACTGGCTGCTCTTCACAAGAAACGATCGAATAATGGAATTATCAGTTATGGTGAAAGTGTAAGCTTATCTATTGGTTCATTTGCGGTTAGTGAGGGCTTGGCGACTGTATTTGGCATTTTACTATACCTGGTAATCGACACATCCCTGGTAGCAAAAATGAAAAACTTACAGATGGATAAAATGGATAAACTCCTCAGTTCCGGTGCTTTAAATAAAGAACAATATAAAGTAGCAACTGCAAGTATAGAGAAAATTGACACCAACTCCATCCTTTTTTATAGTCTGGGAGGCTTTTTAGTTTTCACGATTTTGGTTTTAATTATCTATTTGATAACAAGTATTTTCATCAAAAACGAGTCTCCCTTCAAAAACAATTCCATATAAATGGATATATCAATTGTAGTACCTTTATATAATGAGGAAGAATCTTTGCCAGAATTGGCAGAATGGATATTCCGGGTTGCTGAAGAACATAAATATTCTTTTGAAGTAATATTTGTAGATGATGGTAGTAATGATCGGTCTTGGGAAGTGATAAATGAGTTGTCAAACAAATATAAATGGGTAAAAGGGATTAGTTTCAGGAGAAACTATGGCAAATCTGCAGCATTAAATGAAGGATTCAAAGCCTCCCTTGGTGATGTAATAATAACAATGGATGCTGATTTGCAAGACAGCCCCGAGGAAATACCTGAACTTTACAGACTAATAAAAGAAGAAAAATACGATCTCATTTCCGGTTATAAACAGAAACGATTTGACCCACTTACTAAAACCATTCCGACAAAACTTTTCAATTGGGCAACCCGTAAAATGAGTGGTATTAATAACCTTCATGATTTTAATTGTGGACTAAAGTCATACCGAAGGGAAGTGGTGAAAAGTATTGAAGTATATGGCGAAATGCATCGCTATATCCCAGTTCTTGCCAAATGGTCGGGTTTTAAAAAAATAGGCGAATTAGTTGTTCATCATCAGCCTAGAAAATATGGAACTACAAAATTTGGATTCGAGCGATTTGTAAATGGCTTTTTAGACCTTCTTACTATTACTTTTGTTTCCAGGTTTGGGAAGAGACCAATGCATTTTTTTGGAACATTAGGCACATTGTCTTTTTTAATGGGCTTCTTTTTTACACTTTTCTTGATAATAGATAAATTGGCTAATCTCCAAAATCATTATCAAAGAGCTATAACAGCAAAGCCATCTTTCTACATTGCATTAGTTGCAATCATAATTGGCATACAGCTATTTACGGCAGGCTTTTTAGGCGAGCTGGTTTCCAGATCTTCGAGCGACAGGAATACCTATCATGTGAAGGATCGGATTGGGGAGTAAAATTTTATAAATCCTAACTATATCACTGAATATTTAATTAATTGTTATTTCTTGGGAATTAGCTTCCAGTGTTTTAATGATAGATATAAATACAACAACCATGATAAGGTATTGTGTATAAAATAAATACCTATCTATCGGGAATTCGAAAAAGCAAATTAGTGTAACATTTAAGATCATTATTAAACCGGAAACGACTAAAAAAATTGATAATTTATTGCCGGTTTTAAAAAAGTATATAATGCCTGAAATAAAATAGATTATAAAAAATATCAAAAATGGCCAATCGCCAAATGCAGATTTAAAATCAGCAAAATATTGCCATGCGTATTCTTTTGGATGAGCTTTAATCAAGGTTATTGCGACCTTTGTGGTAACTTGATCGATATAAATCCAGTAATCCATGTCCTTACGATGTAAGTTTTTATGGCTCAAAATATTACTTAAATATTTTACTGATGTTTGCCATGATATCAAGCTGTAAGAATGAAGATATTTGAATACTTCATATTCTGAAGTTTTAGATTTTTCATTAATGTGATATAATTCTGATTTTTTAAGACTACTTAGTACTGTATCGACTAGTCCTTGTTGAATTGTATCAGGAAACAGAGCTAGATCCTTGTCCTGGATATTGTATAATGGCATGGTCTCTAATTGTATACCAATAAATGGCGATGGCATAAATCGATTATGTAGAGCTAAATGATAAGTCCTCTCAATTAACCCAACCGATAGTACAGTAAAAACAAAAATGCCCAGGAGTGGTAAAATAAATTTTATTTTATTGGCCTGAAACCATGTTAAATATAAAATAAGGATAAACGAAATAATATGAAAAAAAGCAAACTGAGACCTAACAAGTAACAGAAGTACTGTAACAAAAAGATAGGCAATTGCTTGACTCTTGTTTTTTTCAAATGCTGATTTTAAAAACAAGTGCATAGCCCAAATAAATAAAGGGTAAGCTACACTTTCCGTAAGTATGTTATTCGCAATATGCGATTGGAAATAAGGCAACAGCAATATTATGCTCGAAGCAATAACTGATACTTGAGACAAATTAAATTGATTTTTTAGAAAGTCGACAAAACGATGCACGATAACAAATCCAATCAATAAGGCTACCAGGCCTGTTAAGAAGTAACTATGAATGGCTCCAAATAATGTTGTTATTTTAATAAATATTGGATATCCCGGACCTACCATTGGCAGCATATTTATATAACTTTGAGAATCCTTTTCAACAGTCATCCCCGTTTTAATCCAAATTCCAAAAGCTGCTAAATATAACAGCCATTTAAGTCCTTGCCACATAGTGAATTTGTTAAGCATTATTTCAGGATTTTTTATTTTGTCGGTATGCATATTTTCCATTTAATTGTTGTCAATATTAGGGAAAATATAAGTCTGTAACAAGTTTTTTCAGATATGGATTTATCATTTTCCAATTGTCTCAATACTTGCATTTTTTAAGTCTGTATTGAGTTTTTTCTTTAATTTTGACCTCGAATAATTATATAAAAAAGTTGATTATCATTCGATGCTAATGCAACAATTATTGCGAAATGTGTCATTCAACGATTATAAATAATACCACTTACTTAATTAAATCAAATTGTGAAACAAGGCCTATCAGTAGTAGTACCATGCTTCAACGAGGCAAAAAGTCTTCCAGCAGTTTTACCAGAACTTATTGCATTTATTAATGACCGGGAATATAACCTTGTTATTGTAAATGATGGGTCTAAGGATGATTCCTTAAAAATAATTGATGAGCATTTTGAAGGTCAATCCAGATGCAAGGTGGTTAACCATAAAGTAAACCGCGGATATGGAGGTGCCATAAAATCCGGAATTTTGGCTACAGAATCAATATATTGTATTACAATTGATGCGGATGGTCAACATCTTCTTGAAGATGTTGATAAGCTATACAATATAATATTAGAAAATAATGCGGACATGGTTGTTGGAAGCAGGAAAGGTCTGCAAGAGGCTTCAGCCTTTAGAGGATTTGGGAAATCAATTATTAGAAACATAGCAAAATTTCTAATGCCGGTTAATGTATTTGATATAAATTCAGGGATGAAAATATATAACGCTGAACTCGCAAAGAAGTACTTACCATTAATACCCAATAGCATGGCATTTAGCGATATTATTACCCTAGTATTCATAAATCAACGTAACTTAGTTATGGAAGAACCCATCAGGATTAAATCAAGGGTAGCAGGAGAAAGCACTATAAACATACGAACTGCTTATGACACTTTACTTGAGATTATTAATATAGTTATGTTATTTAACCCCATGAGGATATTTTTACCACTTGCTACATTCTTTTTCCTAGCAGGCTTTATTTGGGAAATCCCTATCTTACTTAGAGGTGTGGGTGTCAGTGTCGGCGCCGGAATGTTAATGGCATTAGGAATGCTATTTTTTATGCTTGGCTTAATTACGGAACAGCTTTCACAAATCCGTAAAATGTTGATAAATCAATAAGCTTTTGCCTTAAAACAATATGCTTTTTAATTCGCTCATTTTTTCTTTTTTTATGAAGACATTCCTCTAGTATTTAAGGTTCACATCATTTTAAATGATAAAAATGCAGATACAAAAAACTTAATATCAAGCAACAATATCAAAAATAATGCTGCCATCTGCAAATTAAGGAAAGTCACAGCATATTTTTTTCCTTCATCCATTAGGTTTTTAAGTATGGCAATACCTGCAAGCGCACTTATAACCATTGGTATTAATATATGCCTTATTTCGACTGAATCAAGCGTGATAAACAAATATATTGCAATATATACCAAACTTATAACGGTAAAGAATGCAAATTTCTTATATCCGGCAAAAGAAGGCCGAAACAAAAATATAAAAGGAAATATAAAAACAAAACCGGTATCTCTTAAAAACCCACGCAAAACATCAATAAGACCAAATATAAAATGCTTTATAAAAAAAGTTGGGCTCCAAAAAAGCACTTGAGTGGCTCCTTTTGGCAAAGAATTAGGACCATATTGTTTGAGGTAGTTGTCGCATTGCTTCCATGATACATAAAAATTACCATCTGTTTTTTCGCCTTTTTCCTTTTTTAAGGTCGTTAGTATTCGCCTTTGTTCCCAAGTGGCTTTAGTATTCGGATCATTTATTTTGTTTTCAAAGGCAAACCCACCCGATTTATGCAAAGAAGGATATTGTTGAAATAAAAAAATAATTATAAATGCCGCAATAAAACTAATGAAAACGCTTGCCTTTCTCCATATACCTACTTTGGTAAAGAATGAGATAAAAAATAGCGCAAGTAGAAATGCCATAAAAAAGATCAATGATAGAGGCCTGATTAGTATTGTTACAGAAATCAATGTACCTACCAGCGCAAATATTTGCCAACCGGCCCATTTATTTACAATTCTCCACATTAAAACTATTATCCACATGATGATAACGTAATAAAACATATCAGGACAAAAGATAAAATAAAAATGGCTACCCAATACCCCTAGAAGACACGTTAATAATGCGAGTTGTAAATATGCCCCTGATAAATTGAAAATATTGCGGCCAATATATTTAAGGCTCAGGTAAAACGCGAATGTAGAGATCAGGGTTAAAAATCTACCTGTAAGTAATAAGGAAAGCCCCAATTTTGACAAAGCATAAACTATTGCAGTATAGCCTACTGGGTTGCCATTTGCCACTTCCTTATAGATACCATTATCTCCAATTGCTTTCGTATAATCAACATAATATGATTCATCCCCATGTGTACCTACAAAATAGTGAGAAACTTCTAAAAGCATGATTCCAATAATCCCCAGATAAAACAATGAAGTTATAACCCTCCCAATTATTGCACTACCTCCAAAGAGTTTTTCAAACATAGGGACATTTGACTGCAAAGAATTATCGATCATATGGTTAGTTATTAATAAAGGTTATAATCACTGCGCAAAATTATACTTAATAAAAGAATATAAAACATAACCATTAAAAAGCTTTTACAATAAAAAATCTTTTAATTTCATTGTCATAACAAATCGAGACTTATAGGGCATTTTATGAATCCTATAAATCTAACTATGCCACTCATTGCTATTATTCAAAAAATGATGAAAAGAAGATAACTTTGCTAAAAAACAAAATGGTACCCTGAAAAGGCTAATTTGTAATTAAGTTTTTTAATTTTGTAAAATTGCGATAAAAAAACATTTTTATAATAACAAGAGAGTAAATGTATTATATCGTTGCAATAAATAAAATTAGATGGCTAAAAATTGGTGTATCGAATATAAACTTGATCCGTATTAAAATAAATTATTGAGAATTCATCAGAAACTACATATTATTAAATAAATAAAATAATTGGAAATTAAAATTGGAGATAAAGCAACGGCAACACGAACATTTGATGAAAATAGTGTAATTGATTTTGCAAAACTAACAGGGGATTATAACCCAATACATTTCGACAAGAAATATGCAAGCGAAACTATTTTCAAAAAACCAATTGTACATGGCCCTTTAGTTATAACACTAATTACAACCCTTTTTGCAACTGACTTACCAGGTCCGGGAAGTGTATATTTAAGCCATACAATAAATTATTTACGCCCAGTATACTTTGGGGACAAAATAACTGCGGAAGTTGTAGTAGTTGAAATTAATGAAAGTAACCATGTCTTTTTGAAAACAGTGTGTATAAATCAAAATGGGGATATAATCATTGATGGAATTGCAAGATTAAAAATATATTAAAAATGACTTATTTTAAATAAAGATTAAATAAGAAATTTTTATTTAATTACCTGATAATAAAGTTATCCATAATTTTTAACTTTTATACCTATTATATTCTGAAAGGCTTAATATTTAGCCAAAAAAATAACAAGCAGTATTCACTATTTTCAATGTTTATATTTAATAAAAAATTATTTTACTTTAACGAAAGGTTAAAATTAATCATTGTGCTTTGAACTAAGTTATTGTTATTTTTCTTTTAAAAAAGAATATTTAGTCTAATGAGAATAGTACAAATGCGTAATTAGTATGAGATCTAAAATAGATACCTTTGCAAACGTAGAAAAATTGAAAATATTGAGAAGCCTGTGATTGTATTTTGCCAAATAAAAATAAGAGAATAGAAAATAATTAAATGATAGCTTATGTCAATTAGACTACTTAAAAAATTTATATGAGGATAATTATATATTATGGAAATTTCAGTTGTTATTCCTGTTTATAAAGCTGAAAATATTGTTGATGAGTTATTGCAGAGGTTAAATTATGAATTGGAACATATAACCAAGGATTATGAAATAATACTTATTAATGATGGAAGCCCTGATGACTCTTGGGGGAAAATACTAACGCATTGCACTAATGATCAACATATAAAAGGCGTATTATTAAGCAGAAATTTTGGTCAACATCACGCAATCACTGCTGGCCTAGACATGTCTACTGGCAAATGGATAGTTGTAATGGACTGCGATTTACAAGATAGGCCCGAAGAGATTAATAAATTATATAATGAAGCTCTTAATGGATTTGATATTGTATTTGCAAGAAGGGTACGAAGGAAAGATGGATTATTTAAAAAAACGAGTTCCATTTTATTTTACAAGATATTTTCATATTTATCTGGCATTAAACAAGATGGGACCATCGCAAATTTTGGAATATATAGCAGAAAGGTTATTAATGCCATTAATTCAATTCGAGAACCTGTGAGAGCATTTTCGCCAATAGCCCGATGGGTTGGTTTTAAAAGAACTTCAATTGAGGTTGAACATGGTGAAAGATTTGAAGGGAAATCGTCATACAATTGGAATAATCTATTGATCTTGGCGATTAATATTGCTATTGCATACTCTGATAAGCCATTAAAACTGGTGATAAAATTGGGATTTTGGATTACAATATTATCCATTTTGTATAGTGTTTTTAATTTTCTTCTATATTTTTTAGGTGTTATTAAATTGACGGGCTACACAAGTTTAATAATATCTATTTGGTTTCTATCAGGGCTCATTATTTTAATTCTAGGTGTAGTTGGTTTATATGTGGGGAAAATTTTTGAAGGAGTAAAACAAAGACCCATTTATTTAGTCGACCAAAAAATTAACTTTACTAATGAGTAAAAATTATTTTCTCTTGTTAGCTATGATTTTGGATTGGACAAATTCTTCAGGACACTCAAATTCTAAACTTTAATATTAAAAAATGATATGAATAAATATTTGTCTGAACTTGATTTAAATCGTTTTGGAATAGTAACTGCGAAAGCAGATGAAATTGAAACGTACCAGGAGTTAGACGAATGCCTTTCATTCTGCAAAGCGAATAAAGTCAAATTGCTCATTGCCAGACTTTTTGCGGATAAATTGCATCTTGCTCAAAAGCTTGAGGCGTCAAATGCATTCTTGTGCGATACCATAATTTATTATGAACTTCTTCCTAAAAATGTTAAGAAGCTAAATGAAGTAAACAAGGAATTTACTATCAGGAATATAAAAGACGAAGACAAAGAAGTAGCTATTAAAATCGCTCACCAGGCATTTTCAGATTACCAAGGCCACTACCATGCAGATCCACGCCTAAGCAAAAATGATTGCGACGATACTTATGCCTCTTGGTGTGAATTAGCTATTAATAATAAAAATGGCGACTATACGGTTTTAGTAACAGAAGACAAAACTGGTGTATGCGCGTTTTTATCATTGCGAATTCATGGTGATAACCGACTTGAATTAGTATTGAGTGGGGTGGATAGACGTGTTATGGGGCATGGGGTATATCGTCGCATGATCGAAGCTGGCGTAGAGTACGGAATTTCGTATGGAGTTAACCAAGTTTTCACACACACGCAAATAACAAACTTTGCAGTACAGAAAACATTGGTTTCTCAAGGTTTTATACCTGTTAAATATATTTATACTTTTCACAAGTGGTTTGATAGCGAAGATTTTCAAATATGAATATATTGTTAAAAGGATTTGCTAAAATGTACTTTCTCTAAGTAATTGATTATACTTTTTAGAAGAATTATTAATAAATTATGGAAGTCCAAATTTGGAATAAATTTAAAAATTGTAAATTTAATATTAAGCAATGGAGTTACAAACAAAAAACCATGCTGGTATTTTCGTCAGTGTCGCAAAGCAAAATGTATCCTATCCATCGCATGGTAACGACTATTGCTTTGCTATTGAAAAAAATAGTTTCTGGTTTAATCACCGAAATAATGTTATTAAAGAGATATTGTTAAAATTTCCTTATGCTAACAATTTTGCCGATATCGGAGGTGGCAACGGATATCAAGCAAATTTTATCAGAAATAATTTTCCCGAAAAAGAAGTTTTTTTAATAGAGCCAGGTTATGAAGGTTGTATAAATGCAAGGAAATATGGTCTTGAAAATGTTTATAATATCCCTTTTCAGGAATTTGATTTTAAAAGCAATCATATAAGTGGTATAGGATTGTTTGACGTAGTGGAACATATTGAAAACGATGTGGATTTTTTAACAGAAATTGCTTCTTGTTGCGATAAAGGAACTAATATTTATATTACGGTACCTGCACATAATAGTTTATGGTCCGATATTGATAATTATTCGGGTCATTATCGAAGATACAATTCAAAAATGATTGAAATTCTTGCAAAAAAGACCGATTTAAAGTTGCTGTATAATGGCTATTTTTTTTCATATTTAACTTTGCCAGTGTATTTAATCAGGAGCATGCCATATAAAATAATGGGGAAACGCGATAGTAAAGTTATTCTTGAAAAATCATCAAAAAACCATAAATCAGGGACGTTGACAAAAGGCCTTGTAAATCTTTTAAATAATATGGAATTAACGGCTCTCCGCAATTTAAAAAAGATCCCTTTGGGTGGAAGTTGCATTGCAGTTTTTCAAGTTCAATAATTTACAATATGAGTTTAATAGTTTTCAACAAACCATATCTGACTGGTAAAGAGGGACATTATATATACCAGGCAGTATTATCGGGCAAAATATCAGGTGATGGCGTTTTTACAAAAAAATGCCATGATTTTTTTGAAAAACGATATGGTTTCAAGAAAACTTTATTAACTCATTCTTGTACTGCTGCGTTAGAAATGGCTGCGATATTATTAGATATCCAACCTGGTGATGAGGTAATTATCCCCTCTTACACTTTTGTATCAACTGTAAATGCTTTTGTACTGCGCGGTGCCAATATCATCTTCGCAGATAGCGGATCAGATAATCCAAATATGGATGTGAACTTGTTGGAGCCATTAATTACAGCCAAAACCCGTGCTATTGTCCCTGTCCATTATGCTGGTATAGCATGTGATATGGATAAAATAATGGCGCTGGCTTATAAATATAACTTATATGTAGTTGAGGATGCTGCACAAGCTATTGATTCTTACTATAAAAGGCGGCCTTTGGGGTCCATAGGCCATATGGCAGCTTTTTCATTTCATGAAACTAAGAATGTTATTTCGGGCGAGGGTGGCATGCTCGTCATAAATGACGAGCAGTTCGAAAAAAGAGCTGAAATAATAAGAGAAAAAGGGACCAACCGTTCCGCATTCTTCAGGGGCGAAGTTGATAAATATAATTGGGTGGATATAGGTTCGTCATATCTTCCATCAGATATTATTGCTGCATTTTTATTTGCCCAATTAGAAAACCTTGAAGACATACAAGCAAAACGTAAACTTTTGTGGGATAGTTATTATGAAGGGTTAAAACCATTGGCCGATAAGAATTTAATAAGAATACCATTCGTCCCTGAATATGCAACCAATAATGCACACATGTTTTATATCGTTTGCCAAAATGCAAACGAAAGACATGCCCTTATACAACACTTGAAAGACAATAATGTATATGCAGTTTTTCATTATTTGTCACTTCATAAAAGCCCATATTATGAAAATAAATATAAAGGAGCTTCTTTGCCTAATGCTGATTTCTATTCCGACTGTTTGATAAGGTTGCCAATGTATTATGAATTATTACCGGAGGAAGTACTGAATATATGTGACTTGATTTTTGCTTTTTATAAATGATTAATTCTACTTTGTTAATTTTACTCAGTTTATAATCGATATTTCACCCATTCAGGGTTGTATTATTTATTATGATATAGCTTACTGATAGCGCTACCGAAGTTATTAACAAGTTAAAATAAATTTTAAAATTTAAATAGGGCTTAAACATAATGAAAAATATTTAGTGAAATTAAATTCACTAATTTACATTATCACCACTTAGCACCTTGGTCCGTTTTAATTTAAGTTTGAGAAATATATTTTCAAAATATCTATACGATACTGCTGAAATGCCTACGGTTATAATTAGGCATAATAAATGAAGTCCCAATATTTCTATAATATTATGTCCCAAATGGAATTTCCTGAATAAGTTTACCATTGCGATAATAATTATACTATGATACATGTATATGCCATAGGAAATTTTTCCCAAGTAATGGAAAACCTTGTTTTCAAGTTTTAAAAAGGTATTTTTATTGGCTGCAACGTTTATAATTAGCGAACAAAAGAAAAATGATGCTATCTCATTGCTAAATAATTTATTATTGTAAAAGAAAATGATAATAAAAATACCAACAAATGTAATAAACTGAAATAGAGGAGAAAATACAAATTGTATTAGCCTCTTATTGTAAAAAAGCAAATATGCTCCAATTGCTCCT
>Ga0207119_1077_pt1 | contig 15943 bp, 15 predicted proteins | sample Alteio_BWMinHeat_43_FD_153505 | JGI IMG/M metagenome (GOLD analysis project Ga0207119, IMG submission 153505) | Enriched cells from forest soil in Barre Woods Harvard Forest LTER site, Petersham, Massachusetts, United States -... | ecosystem: Environmental > Terrestrial > Soil > Temperate forest >... | reverse complement strand
ATTGCCGAAACTCTCCATATAATTGAGCTACAAGAGTTTTGTTATGGGTAAGGATTAAGGTTGGCTTATTGGTTTGAGCAATAATATTAGCCATGGTAAAAGTCTTGCCACTACCTGTTACCCCAAGTAATATCTGATTTTTTTCACCGGCATTCACGCCTTTTACAAGTTCAGCGATGGCAGTTGGCTGGTCGCCGGTGGGAGAGTAGTCACTTACAAGTTCAAAATTCACGGGTATAGAACAGATTTATGCGGTGGGAAAGTTCGGTAAAATATGAAAGGGTTTTTTGATTTATGGTTTCCCTTTTTTAAAGGTTTGTATTTTTTGAAGTTGATCCACATCTGCTTTGTCTTGTAACCGACCATTGCTGATTTTAGAAAGTACCAAATGATGGAGATGCAATACCGGTACCTGGTAATTATTCAATGGCAAAAACACTTTTTGCTCCCAGGCTTCATCGAAATTGACGCCCGAAATACGGGTTAAGAAATCAACCTTGTATGGGTCTTCCCAAATTCCAAAAACGAGATAATCTGTAAAATCGATTTTTTTCATTTCATCAAGTTCGTCAGGATCAATACCTTCAGTCTTCAGCACCTCTATTAGTTTTTCTTTATTTTTATTATCCGGTCGAAGCCAAACGTCCATATCGCCTGTTGTCCTGTTATACCCGTGATAATTAACCGCATACCCGCCTACGAGTATAAATTCCACGCAGGCATCTAAGAGTTTAGTAAGCAGGATTTTATTTTCTTCGAGGATAAAATTCAATTGTGTCTGATTTTTATTTTGTTGTCCAACTTTGGGTTTTTAAGATTTTTTGGATCAAGGCCATAAAACATGATTATCATTTCCAATAAATGCGCCATACGCTGCAAAGGAGAAATGGAAGCCCAATATTTATACATTTCTTCACGCTGCTCCTCATAAGAATTAAAAAATTTAAGGTTAAGCTTCCTATAAACAGCAAGAGGTTCTTTGAATTCATCTTTATTTCTTTCTTCTATTTCTTCCATATTATTATTTTCATCTTGCATGAGATAGGATTTGCAGTTAAAACATTGATTATGCGTGGGAAAGTTCGGTAAAAATTGTTTGAATCAGAATTAATAGAATTTTGGAATGTTCTTAATGCTGAATGTCCTTTTCCTTATTTAATTCGAATTTAAAATAAATCACAACGCAATTTACGATATATTTGTAATAATGACAAATAAATTATCTTTATTTACTATTTATACATTCCGACATTCTATATTTCTGATAATTCTGATTCAGATAAATACACCTTACACGTATCCTCCACCGTTTTTTGTATTGGAATAAAATCATAACCCAGAAAATCTTTAAGACGTTTGCCATTAAACTGAATATTTTTGCTGGCTGAGGTAGCCATATCTTTAGTAACAAATGGTGAAGATGCAGTAAAGAAGGCTTTTATTTCAGCAAATATCCAAACTAGCTTAACAAGGCTTGGCTTTACAAGAATTGAAGGTGGTTGTACTTTGAATTGTTCTGCAATCATATCAAATAGCTTTTTATAGGATATATTTTCGGTAACAGCTATAAAACGCTTGTTTTTTGCGTCATCACGGTTTGCCAAAATAATCAGTGCTTTAGCTACATTACGTACGTCAATAAAAGATGTAGAACCCGTCGGATAAAATTTCAATCCTTTATAAATCGTTTTAAACATTTCCGGTGAACTGACATTAAAATTACCCCAGCCAAGTACAATTCCGGGATTAATAATGGCTACTTCAAGACCTTCGGCTTGCCCCCGCCAAACTTCCATTTCTGCCCGGTATTTTGATTCAGAATAATTGTCCGCGAATTTGAAATCGTGTTGAGAACTTTCATCAATGATTGCTCCGTCTTTCCTTGGTAATGCGGCTACAGAAGAAAGATAGGCAAGTTTTTTAATGCCTTTTTCCAGGCAGGCATTTACAACATTCATAGTGCCATCAACATTGGTTTCTATTTGCTTATCTCTCATTCTTCTATCATAAGAAACCATTGCGGCTACATGATATACTATATGGACACCATCCATATTATCAAGCAAGCTATTTAATTCGAGGATATCCCCTTCTACCCATTTTATCCGTTCAAAAGCATGTTCCCATTTTTCATCATTTGGTAAAGGTTCGAATTGAGAAAGATATTTGAATATAAACTTAGTATAAGTAAGATCAGAATTTTGCCTTTTAAGGGCCTTTATCTCAGGATTATCTTTTAGGAGGTAAAATAAAAGGTAGCTGCCAATAAATCCGGAACCACCGGTAATGAAAACCATAAAACTGAGATAAGAGATGTAATAAAGGTTCAAATCTAATATATTTGCAGAGAAGTCAGGCAGCACAAGATTGCCAAATCACGGTTCACTAATTGAATTCTAAATGGAAGTATTTGATTTTTTTATTCCTGTTGACTTGGAACGCATTAATGCCGGCGGGGATATTGATGAAGCTACCTGGTACCATGCGATTGCAAGCGCAACTGAAGGCACAAAACTTGATCTGACGGATAGGAAAATTGTCTTAATTGGAATAGAAGGGCCAAATGGAGATGATACTGCCTCTTATGAAATCAGGAAATATCTATACAGGCTGGGACGCCCGGAATATGCAGAACAGATTGCTGATATGGGCAATTTCAAATTTAACTACCAGGATAAAGACTATGAAGCGCTTGGCTTTGTATTAAGTGAACTATTGGCTGCTAATCATATGCCGATAATTATGAATGGCGCCCAGGATATTACTTATGCTCAATATCTTGCCTTCAGTTATTTAAAAGACTATGTGAACCTGGTAACATTCGATTCTCGTCTCGATTTTAATATGAGGGAAGAGAAAAAGGTAACAGCTACTAATTTCCTTCAAAGAATATTGATGAGTGAACCTGCCTATCTTTTTGGATATGCAAATGTTGGGTATCAATCACATTTTACGGATCAATCCATTCTCGATTTTTTAGAGAATCTGTATTTTGACCTCCATCGGCTTGGCGATGTACGAGCAAATATGAATGATCTGGAACCACTATTACGAAGCTCTCACTTTGCGAGTTGGGATCTTTCTGCCATCAGGCAAAGTGATGCACCTGGCACTGCAAGACCTTCTCCAAATGGATTTTATAGCGAGGAGGCCTGCTTACTGAGCAGGTATTCCGGTATTGGAAGTAACATGCGAACTATAGGATTCTATAACTATATACCTGAAAATGACCGTGATGGACAGACGGCCCATTTGTGTGCCCAAATGATCTGGTATTTTGTTGACGGGGTAATGAACCAATACCCTGAAAGCCCAATGGAAAACAAAGAAGATTTTACAAAATTTATTACTTCCATTCAAAACAGTCACTATAGCATTGTATTCTACAAAAGCAAACGGACAGACCGCTGGTGGATGGAAGTCCCAATAAATGAACAAGAATTTTCAGGTACCAACCACATTATGCCCTGCTCTTACAACGACTACTTAGCTGCTACCAGAGAAGAAATCCCGGAACGATGGTTGCAGGCGGTAAAAAAATTTACTTAAAGAAGTTGATTGCCCCAGAGGGGCTTAATGTTTGTAGAATATAGGAGTACAATATATTAAAATCCCCTCCCTCGCGCCGAAGGCGCGAGGGAGGGGATTTGTTTGCGGTGTAATTGTGTTTTCTACAAACATTGAACCCCTCTGGGGCTATTTGAAAATATTATTTTGTCCACTGTCAACTAAATCAAGCCTGCAACGCACTATACAAATACGTATAATACGGTTGTTTATCTAGTTTGGATTGAACCCAAATGCCACAATCGATATGTTTACCTGAACCAATCTGGAAAGGAGCTGCTATTTTAACAAAGGTGTTCATTTGAGCAATGAGTGCTTTATCATGCATGGGATCTGGTTTGTTGCAGATATTAGTCAACAACTTTATGAATGCCTTTTCATCTTTATAATTATCGCCTTTAAGCAAAGAACGGAACTGCCTTTTCATTTCGCCTATCCTATACGTAACATAATCAAGATTTGAGTTTTCATAATGAAGAACAATTTCTAGAATGGATATCGAAAATTGGTATTCAATTGGGAGTTTAGAATAAATATCTTTCAAAAACAACTTGGATAATGTTTTTATGGCCTCTGACATGTTTTTTTGGTAATAATAGCAAAGAGAAAGATTATCATATATTGCATATTCATAGAAGTTTACACCTTTGCGCGGAGGTAAATCAATAATTTCTTCTAAAAGAACCATTGCCTCTGGAAGATGATCAGAAGACATGTAACTTGTGACTAAACTTTGATAATAAGCCCAAATAAAATTGTCATAATAGAGACGATTATATTTATTCAATTCTTCCAGAAGAAGTTCTGTGTATTTAATTGCATAATTCCATTTTTTATTGATCATTAATGAATTGATAATCCATGTGATCATGGTAAGCTTGTGGGTATGCGTACTTTTAGTAAATAGATTTTCAGATTCAAACTCATTTAGTGCTTCAATCATGTATTTTTCAAGACGTTCAAAATCTTTGTTCTGGAATAAGATATTTCTTATACAAAAGTGAATCCTAAACTTTACGTTTGGAATTTTATAAATTTCACTTGCAATATTTAACTCTTTTAATGTTTGTTGCAAAGTCTGATCAATGTCTTCAGTTTTGCCGATATTTGACTTTCTTAATTTATAACTTACTGAAGCAATGGCATTGCTAGCTTCCATTAAAACCACGTTCTTTTTGGAGTTCTCTTTTCTTTTTTCAATGTATTCAACTGGGTTTATTTCATTAAAACTATAACTGAGTTCTATTATTTGACTATATATCAAATCAAGCAAATCGTAAAATTCATTTTGATCTGCAGTCTTCTCTGCTTTTTTGAGATAATGTAAAGAAAGTTCGTACTGCGCCTTGTATGAAAAAATACTTGAAAGCGTAATAAAGTTTATGGTTTCGATCTTTTCATCAAGATTATGATGGAGATTAAGTAAACTTTTTTCCAACTCTGTTTTTAGGCGATTTTTAAGCCTGTAAAACGCATTATTTGTCCCTTTTTCATCAGGAAACAAAATGGGAACCAGTAATTTATCGTCATCCTGGTACTTGTCAGACTTGATTAAGTCAAATAAGGTTGCAATTTTTATATCTTCCTGTCTTTGAAATCGATTGGTAAATATTTTAAAATTGCGAATCTCTTCTTTCTTGAGGTTTTTAACGATCTGTACAAGTGAATCCATTTTTGAATAGTATTTGAACGCGTAAGAATTTCAGTAAATTTAGTGCAAATTTTCAAAAACTATCCGTATCTTTACCAATATTTAATTACAGATATGAAAAAGCTTCTACTCCTTACTGGTCTTTTTATACTCACTCTTTCCTTAGCAAATGCGCAAAAGAGATGGATAATGGATTTTGGTAAATCATACATTATTAATAATAATCCAACTCATGATCCAGGATTTGTAGATACTGCTCAAGTGGGAAGTTGGGTTTATTTTCAATGGATTGCTCAAAATAATGGAACTGCAACAGGCAGCGATTCTTTCCCAGGTGGATTATATACCTTCAACTGGTATGTTTCTACAAAAGCGAATGATTGGCCCGCACCTAACATTTATGGAACCTCGACGCTTGACTTTCCGGGAACTGCATACAAAGGTTACACTGAAGCAGCAATTGATTCCATATATATTGACTCTCATTTTAAAGTTGGTCAAAAAAATATTACAATTATTTGGCCAAATGGTGGCAAGGGAAGTGGAAATGCAATAGAGGATAGTATGGATAATTCAGTACATTCATTTTTAAACATATTTGTACAAGATAAAAAAGCTGGCTCTTCTGGCATAGAAACTTCTCTTCCTGAGCATTTCAAAATTTATCCAAACCCTGTCAAGGATGCTCTGAATATAGAGATGAATAATTCAAGTAAGGGTACAGTAAAGGTGACAGATATGGCAGGTAAAGTTATCGCAACCAAGCCATTTGAAACAGTTAAAGGCGGACATGTATCATTAATATTAAATGGTGGTGCGGCCTTACCCGAAGGTGTTTATTTCATAAATGTAGAAACCAACAACTACTCAGAAACAAGCAAAATATTGATTGACAAATAAGACATAACTAATCATCCGAGAAAAAAAGCAGCCTAAGTCCAGGGCTGCTTTTTTTATGGCTAATTTTGAAGAAATAATTATGTCCTTCTTCGCGGAATTATTACTGACTATTAACCATCAACTATCAATGAACAACTAATTGAAGATTGCAATAATAGGAGGCGGGGCGGCAGGTTTTTTTGGTGCTATTCATGCAGCGCTTGAAAATCCTAAAGCTGATATTACACTTTATGAAAAAACCGGTAAACTGCTTTCAAAGCTTTTGATTTCTGGTGGTGGTAGATGCAATGTGACGAATGCCTGTTTTGAGAATTCTCTTCTGGTTCAAAATTATCCGAGGGGTAGCAAAGAGTTACGGGGTTCTTTTGAGCAATTTTCTACTTCTAATATTGTAGCATGGTTTGAGAGCCGGGGCGTGAAATTAAAAGCCGAACCGGATGGACGGATGTTCCCTGTTACCGATAGCTCAGAGACAATTGCGAATTGTCTTATAGATGCTGCCGATAAAGCCGGTGTAAAAATTAAAACCCACCAAGGGGTTAATAAAATAATACCGGTAGAAAATGGTTTTGAAATTTTTTTTCAAGATGGACATAAGAAAATATTTGACAGGGTTTTAATAGCGGCCGGAGGCGGAACTAAATTGACTTTTTTTGATTGGCTTAAGGATTTAGAACTGAATATCGTGACTCCTGTCCCTTCATTATTTACTTTTAATATTTCTGATAAGTCACTTCATGAAATGGCGGGTATATCAGTTAAAGATGCCAGTATTACTATTAATAATAGTAAACTTCAGCAGAGAGGTCCACTTCTAATTACACATTGGGGATTAAGCGGTCCTGCAATTTTAAAGTTATCCGCATGGGGTGCCAGGGAGTTATTTGATAAAGATTATAAGTTCGACGTTAGAATTTCCTGGTTGCCTGAATTGAAGGAAGATGATCTCAGAAATCAGATTTCGAATGTTAAAAATGAAAATAATAAAAAACAGGCGGGATCTTTTTCACCTTTTGGTTTTCCAGGCAGATTATGGAAATGGATGTTGTTAAAAAGTGATATTCCCGATGAAATAAGGTGGGCGGACGTATCTAATAAAATGATTAATAAACTGGCAAATAACCTCCTCCAAATGCCGATGAAAGTTGAAGGTAAAAGTACATTCAAAGAAGAATTTGTAACTGCCGGGGGCATTAGTTTAAAAGAAGTTAATTTGAAAACAATGGAAAGCAAAAAGCATAAAGGATTGTTTTTTGCAGGTGAAGTACTTGATATCGATGGCGTAACTGGTGGCTTTAACTTTCAGGCTGCATGGACTACGGGGTATATAGCGGGGAAGAATATGGCTGTCTCTGTCTGAATCGCGGATTAAACACCTGCCCGAAAGTGCCTTTTTGGTACAGGCGGGGATTAAAGGATTTCACAGTTTTGAAGAAAATGGCTAATAGCTCATTCTCTCGCGAAGCAATAACTTGATTTTATAGTAGCTCAATAACTTGCTTCTCGCCAAATCTCTTTTTCAAGAGCGGGTGTATAAAAACAGCTAAAAGGATGATTCCTGTCCCCAGATAAAACATCCAGTCAAGGTCCTTATTTTCATGAAATATTGGGATAGCTAAAAGAATACCATAAACAGGTTCGAGGTTTACAGTTAATGTTGAAGCAAAGGCCGATAAATGTTTTAGGGCGTGCAAAGCAAGCACAAATGGCAATGTTGTACAGCACACGCCTAGTATAATAAGATAAGTCCAGTCTCCTGTACCGGGATGCATATTAGTACCGGGAAAAAGATGCAGATAAAATGGCATTATTATGGAAAGGAAAATAAAACCGCTGCCCAGTTCTATAAATGTCATTCCCTGTGGATGATGATCATCAATCACCATTTTATTTAAAACTGTAAATATCGCTGCAAATAGTGCTGAAACCAGCCCTAGTATAATTCCTGTTACAAATAGTTCTGAAACATGAACTATTATAATGATACCCGGAATAATGAGTAAGCCGAGGGACAGTTCGTAAAGTTTGATTTTCTTCTTATTGAATAAAGGCTCAATAATAGAAGCCATAAAAGAGGTGGTTGCCAGGCAGCTCAAAGCGATTGAAACATTTGAATATTTAATAGATCCATAAAAGCATACCCAATGGATACAAACAAGGCAGCCAATGCCAGCAAGTTTTAATGCCCCCTTGCGAGGAGTGGTTTTAACTTGTTTTAATACCCCCGGCAAGCAAATTAATGCTAAGCAAGTAATCAAAACACGGTACCATACCAATGGAACTTCTTTTAAAGTTATTAATCTGCCTAATATGGCAGTAAATCCCCATAATACTACAGAAGTATGAAGTTGTAAATAGGCTTTTTTGGTAGGGGACAAGGAGTTTGGTGAATTAGGGATTTAGTGAGTTTGTTGGATTATTTATTGTCAGCAAATTCATTTATTATTGTTTGGATTGCAACTAGTAGAATGGGAACATCATTATGTATAGTGTCCCATAAAATATTAAGATCAACATCAAAATAATGATGAATTAGTTTATCGCGCATTCTGGCCATATCTACCCAACTTAAATTAGAATTAGAAGATTTTAGACCTTGAGATATATTTTTTGTCGCCTCGCCAATTACTTCAAATTTTCTAATAATCGCATCCTGAATCAATGAATTTTGAATAAATTCTTTTAATTCAATATTTAATGAGTATTCTTGTATTTTCTTGAGACAATCAAGTATATGTTCTAAATAAACAAGATCATCTCTAATCATTGGTAAATGATTTTTAGATCCTTATAAATATATTTTTTAAGTTTCTCATTCTTTAAAGAATTTTCGGTCACCAAATCGACCTTTATTCCTATTAATTCGGTCAATTCTCTTTCAATACCAATATACTCAATCAATCCAAATTTCTTTTTTAAATTAACAAGAATGTCAAGATCACTATTTGGTTCATAATCACCTCTGGCACGAGAACCAAATAGCCCAATCATCACAGGGTCATATTTTTTCAAATACCCAATAATTTTTTGGTTTATTTCTTCTGGGGTCATAGCTTTACTAAATTCTCCAACAAAGTTAAGGATTAGGTTTTATTAAAAGCGTGTTCAATTAAGGCCAAATATTAGGCTAAGCGGGGTAACATATTTTAATCACTTATTAAAGTTTTTTTTATAAAACTTTGTACAATAGCGATTTAAATGTAAAATAACCACAAATTTACAAAATAAGTGTAACCCCCTGTAACGCCTCACGTCTGGTGTACTTTAAAATATAATTGTATCTTCATTCGTCATTTAATTAACCGTAATCCAAATAAATCTCTAATTTTAAAACCTTTTATAGGGTATTAAACGTATCTTTAAAATAAGAATCTCCAATCTAAATCCCGAATTTATGTCATCATTTGAAGAAAAAGCTTTAGATATCGAATTAGACAAATATTTTGAAGTAAGAAAACAGACCGAAAAGATCTGCGCACCTTTACATACTGAAGATTACGTACTGCAGCCTATGGCAGATGTCAGCCCACCAAAGTGGCATCTGGCACATACCACATGGTTTTTCGAGACTTTTATTTTAAGCAGGTTCTTAGATGGGTATAAGCCATTTCATGAAATGTATAATTATATCTTCAATTCTTATTACGAATCAATAGGGGAGCGGGTAATGCGCGTGAACCGTGGCAATCTTAGTCGGCCAACAGTATCAGATGTAATGAATTATAGAGAATATGTAGATCAACACATGAAAGAATTGCTTGATACTATTAAAGATGAAGATATTCTAGAGTTTGAAAAGCTTTTTGTCATTGGTCTGAATCACGAGCAGCAGCACCAGGAGCTTTTGATAACAGACATAAAATACATTCTTGGAAATAATCCATTAATGCCTGCATATATCGAAAATAGCCAAAATACAAATGCAATTTCAAAAAGAATTGAGTTGGAATTTTTAACCATACATTGTGGTGAGCACTTAATTGGATATGAAGGTGAAGCTTTTGCGTGGGACAATGAAAAACCTGCACATACTGTTTATATTGATGATTTTGAGATTGCAAACCGGTTAATAACCAATGAAGAATATCTTGAATTTATAAATGATGGCGGCTATAGAAAGTTCAATTTTTGGCTTGGTGAAGGATGGGATCTTGCTAAATCTCAAAACTGGGAGGCCCCATTATATTGGCATAAAGTTAATGGGGAATGGATGAATTATACCTTGAAAGGATTAAAACCTATAAATCTATATGAACCCGTAACGCATATCAGTTTTTATGAGGCAGATGCTTTTGCAAGCTGGGCTGGGAAAAGATTATTGACTGAGAATGAATGGGAAATAGCAGCCAAATATTTTAATCCCAAATCTGGTAAGGGTAATTTTGTTGAGAATGAAAATTATCATCCGATTCCTATTCAAAATGAAACTCAAAAATGCCATCAATTATTAGGGGATGTTTGGGAATGGACTTATAGCGGTTATTTCCCTTACCCAGGCTATGTTCGCGAAGAAGGCGCTCTTGGTGAATACAATGGCAAATTCATGATTAACCAAATGGTACTGAGAGGAGGGTCTTGCGTCACGCCTCAAAATCATATCAGGCTTACATATCGCAACTTTTTTCATGCTGATAAGCGTTGGCAATTTACAGGAATCAGGCTCGCAAATTAAAACCATATAACCTACATGTTCCCAGAACCCCTACAAACAAGAATCGTTGAAATCGGCCAAAAAATAACTGTCAATCAGTTTGCTCAGGATGTACTCAACGGGCTTTCTAGCGAGGATAAATTTTTGTCATCAAAATATTTTTATGATGAAACAGGCAGTAAACTATTTGAGGAGATAATGAAGTTGCCTGAATATTATCTTACCAACAGTGAATGGGATATTTTTAAAAGGCACAAGAAGGATTTACTGGATAAATTAAACGGAGAAAGTTTTCAATTGGTAGATCTTGGGGCAGGGGATGCTCAAAAGACTATGGTTCTGCTCGATCATTTTTATGCACAAATTGCAGATTTTAATTATGTACCTATTGACATTAATAAAAACGTTCTGGAAGAACTTGAGGTATTGCTCAATAAAGAGTTACCGGGACTCAGTACCATCCCCGTTGTGGCTGAATATTTTGATGCGTTGGAATGGATTGGTCAGAATCAAAAAGGCCGAAAATTAGTGTTATTTATGGGGAGTAATATTGGCAACTTCAATAAAGAGGGAGCCAAGGCGTTTTTATGTGAAATGCATCGCGCATTGAATAAAGGAGATCTATTACTTATAGGATTTGACTTGAAAAAAGACCCGAGGAAAATATTAAATGCTTACGATGACAGCAAGGGCGTGACAGCACAATTTAATCTCAATCTTTTACAAAGGATTAATAATGAACTTGGAGGAAATTTCAACATTGAAAACTGGAAGCATTATGCAAGTTATCATCCTGTAAGTGGAGCGGTTGAAAGTTTTTTGATAAGCCAAAGCAAACAAGAAGTTTTTATTACAGATTTAGACAAAATGTTCTTTTTTGAAAAATTTGAAGCTATCCATACTGAGTATTCGTACAAATATTCAATTCAAGAAATTGAGGAGATTTCAAATGCCTGTAGGTTTGAAATAGTTGAAAATTATTACAGTTCTGACAAAGGGTTTGTCGACTCTATATGGAGCGTATTATAGAATAAGTTATAGTATATTCAAACTTTAATTTCTTCTTCTTTTCCTATTAATCTTTTTTAGGATTACCTTAGCATCAATTTTAGAGTGTTCACCATTAAATTCTTGTATAATGAAATGGACCATTATACTCTTGCTTGGTGTTTTAACCGCCAACTTATCATTTTCTCAATCCAATCTTTCTGAAAATGAAAAACTCTCCTCTTTATGCAAAGTTTGGGGGTTCCTAAAATATTATCATCCTAAAGTAGCCAAAGGGAAAATTGATTGGGACAAGGAATTAATAAACCATATTCCCCAGGTATTGGCAGCCAATAACAGGCATGAACTTAATGTAATTTATTACGATTGGTTGAAAAAACTTGGTAAAGTTAAAAAATACAAAAAGCTTCCTGATGACATTACCCAGGTTAAAATAAACTTTAGCATGAATTGGATATACGATATCCATGTATTTGAAGATAGCCTTGCTTCGAGTTTGTTTTTCATTGAAAAATATAGAAATATGAGGCGTAATTTCTATGTGCAAACTTATGCTTTGGTTGAAAACACAGTGTATAAAAATGAAAATCCCTATGATGGTAAACTTTATATTTATCCTCCTGTTGAGTACCGTTTGCTAGGTTTGTTCAGGTATTGGAATATTATAAACTATTTTTATCCTTATAAATATATAATAGGAACTGATTGGAATAATGTTCTTGATGAGATGATCCCAAAATTCAAGGATGCATTGGATACAATTCCATATCACTTAGCTATGCTTGAACTTGTTGGTAAAATAAACGATAGTCATGGAACATTTGCTACAAAATACACCAATAAATATTTTGGACTATATTGGGCGCCATTCGAATTTAAGTTGATTGATGGCAAAGCAGTTGTAACGGGATTTTACAATGATACACTTTGCAGGCTTGATGACATTAAAATAGGAGATGTAATATTTAAAGTCAATAATGATTCTGTAAAGGATATTATAAAGAATAACTCTAAATATATTCCAGCTTCCAATGAACCAACCAGGTTGAGAAATTTCTCTCATGTTATATTTAATGGACCAAGTGATAATGCAATTATTGTATTTGATCGTGACGATAAAATTATGACTAAGACAATCCACAGATACCTGCCTAAGCAATTGCATTACAAACCACCGGTTAAACCAGTTTGTAAAATTTTGGAAAACAAGATCGGTTACGTAAATATGGGAGTACTTGAAAAAAAACAGGTAGATTCTGTAATGAACCAAATGTTGGGAATGGATGCTATCATTTTCGATATAAGAAATTATCCGAAGGGGACACTTTATCTGCTATCGGTTTATTTAAATAAAACTCCAATGCCATTTGTCAAGGTTTTAACGCCGGAATTAAACTATCCCGGGGTTTATCGGAAATCAAATCCTCTCTATTGCGGCACTGTAAATGATAATTACTATCGCGGCAAAGTCATAATATTGTTTGATGAAACTACTCAAAGCCATGCTGAATTTACCTGCATGGCATTACAAACTGCTCCTAATGTAAAATCAATTGGCAGCCAGACGGCAGGAGCGGATGGAAATGTTTCTCAAATCACTTTCCCGGGAGGATTTAATACCCATATGACAGGTATCGGTATTTTTTATCCTGACGGGCGGCCAACGCAACGAATTGGTATTGTACCTGATATAGAAGTAAAGCCGACAATAGAAGGAATAAAGGAAGGGATTGACGAAGTGCTGCTTCGAGCAATTTCTTATGCAAGAACCGGGAAATAAAAAATTAAAACTGGACTAAATTTTGCTTGATCACAATTCGATAAACCGGATCTTTATAGCTTGAATTAAAGTTATTAACCAGTTTAATTTTAGCTAATTTTACTCCACCATTTTCGGTAAAATAATTCCATATCTCTATTTGCCTCTCATCCATTCTATTTTCAGAATTCCGATCAGAAACTTTAGCGGTTTTATAGAGTTCACTGCTTGTTCTTTCAACTTCAATCGAGATAGATGTATCTACTTTAGCCAACTGAATGATATGATCAAAAACATTCATGCCTTCTTTTTTAAATGTATGCGATTTTTTATCATCCCATATATCTTTTAATAGATTTACTTTCAAACAACCATCCCTATTCTCAATACTTATTTTGCCGGAAGTTATACCAGTTTTTAAACTGTCATTGAGCAGTGTTAATACGCTGTCGAGCACAATATTTTGTCGTGATAATTTTAATTCTGCTATGGCCAATTGTTTCTTAGTACTTTCTAATTCTGTTTGCAAATTATTGAGCAATTGTCGTTGATTTTCAGACTCACTACTTAATTTATCTGTTTGAGATTTTCCAATATTTTGCAGGTAATTAATATCATTTTGCAGGCTGCGGATTTTGACTTTGCTTTCTGTGGTATCGTTTTCAAGGATTGTATTTTTTGCACTTATTTCATTGCGAAGTTTCTCTGAATTTTCAAGGTCAGTTTTGGCCTTTTTATATTTTGACATTGAAACGCATGAAAAGCTGAATATTAGCAATCCACATATTATTATAGAAAATATACCTCGGTTTACTTGAAGATAGCAACTACGTTTTAACATGATAACAAAAATGTAAGATTGTCAATACCGCCTCCGGAACAATGGACTGAGCAATATTATAAGTCCCAAAACTACCAATGCAATACAGGCAATTTTTATAAGACCCAAAAAGAAAGCTAAAATGCCTGCCCCAATTAATATAAAGCCACCTTTATTTATCTTCGGATAATCCCGATCCAATACATGCTTTTGTAGCATATTGAATGCCGGAGGATAGGCCAATGCAGTTTGAATAATATTTTTAGTTTGCGTGCTGAATTTGAGCTTTGCCTTACTTGTATTATGTATGGAAGTCAAAGCAATGCTTTGTGATTTATTATCAGTAGGATTCATTTTTATTTCAGCATTTTCAGTCTTTATTTCCTGATGATTTACACCTGAAAGGCTTTGTTTAACTACTGGATTTTGATATACTACTGAAGAAACAGTTTGTAGATTATTTTGTTTTGATAGGGTACTCAATTGCCTGCTGCAAGAGGCAAAAAATGAAGCAAATAAAAATAAAAAGACAAGATTTGATGGGAATTTCATTGATTTTTTTAGGCAACCTTTAAGCAAAAACAGTGCTATAATTCATCTTCTTTAAATATAAAACAGAATTTGGGAATCACAAACTGGCCAATTTACTAATTCGCCAACTCACGAATTCCCGCCTGAACATACCTTTTCAGTACGGGCAGGCGCTAATTTTATCAAACTCTCACCATCCATCCATATTTGTCTGGAACGGTGAAATGCTTAATTCCTTGAAGGGTTTCAAACAACCAGTTAGCAATTTCCCATTCTTCAAACGGTGGTAATACCAGGTCTTCATCATTATATCCTATTGCTTTAATTTGAGCAATGACAGCTGCAGTACCTGCTCCGAACACTTCTTTTAGCTGGCCATTCTTATGCGCTTCAACTACTTCATCAACTGATATTGGTCTTTCTTCAACTTTATATTCATTGTCACGTAGTAAAGTTAAAATACTGTCCCTGGTCACACCTTGTAATATACAACCGTCAAGGTTTGGCGTAATTACTTTATCACCGATTACAAAAAACACATTCATGGTGCCACATTCGTGTATCCACTTATGTTCTATGGCATCAGTCCAAAGCATTTGTGTATAGCCAATCTTCCGTGCCTTTGTTACCGCATGTAGTGAAGCGGCATAATTACCACCCGTTTTTGCTTCACCGGTTCCACCTTTTGAAGCTCTTACAAAGCTCTGCTCAATTTTTATTTTAATCGGTTCAGAATAATAAGAGTTTACAGGACAGCAAAAGATGATAAATTTATAATTGTCAGATGCTTTAATTCCCACATATTCATCATTAGCAATCATGAAGGGGCGAATGTATAGAGATCCTCCTTCAGTAGTAGGTATCCAATTCCTATCAAGCGAAACTAATTTTTTTATGCCACCTATAAATATTTCTTCGGGTATTTCAGGCATCACCATTCTATAAGCAGAATAGTTCATTCGCTTTAGATTTTCATAAGGCCTGAAAAGATATGGATTGCCTTCCTTGTCACGATAAGCCTTCAATCCTTCAAAAATTTCCTGGCCATAATGCAAT
>Ga0207119_1075_pt1 | contig 16039 bp, 17 predicted proteins | sample Alteio_BWMinHeat_43_FD_153505 | JGI IMG/M metagenome (GOLD analysis project Ga0207119, IMG submission 153505) | Enriched cells from forest soil in Barre Woods Harvard Forest LTER site, Petersham, Massachusetts, United States -... | ecosystem: Environmental > Terrestrial > Soil > Temperate forest >... | reverse complement strand
CGGATGAGATTGAAGAATTAATTGGAAAAACGGCTGGTTTTTATAAAAAATTCGAGGAGAAGACAGTGCGGGAGGGAAAAGCTGCGGGCCATGCTATGTTAGATAACCTGATAAATGCAGTCGAGTTGAGTTGCGCTAAGTGCGGAGAAGCAAATAATATATCGGGTGAAAAATTCCAACAACGACTTAAAAAATGCGCCCGATGTCTCGAAACTCCCTATTGTTCTAGAGCATGTCAAGTAGAGGATTGGAATAAACATAAAGCGGTATGTAAGAAGAAATAAGAGCTTATCCGCCCTTTACTTTAAGGGGGGGATCGCTTAAACTGCCTCTAGCTTGTTTGAAACCACCTTGAAGTAAGGGAAACCATGGCCTCTGTAAAGAAAAAAAGACGTGCGAAAATCGCCCGCCACAAGCGCAAAAAGCGCAGACGCCGCGACCGCCATAAGAAAAAATAGATTTTTCGATCTTTAAAACCCCCTTTCAAATTGGTTTTTTAACCCGTTTTTGATAGGGGTTTTTTTATTTATGAACTGGAAATATCCAAAAATTTTTGATGTGCTCGTAGTCGGAGCTGGCCATGCCGGCTGCGAGGCGGCGCATGCGGCTGCCCGGATGGGGGCTGAGACGCTCCTTTTGACGATGAATTTGGACACGATCGGCAAAATGAGCTGCAACCCTTCGGTCGGGGGCACGGCAAAAGGGCATATGGTGCGTGAAATCGACGCGCTGGGCGGCCTGATGGGAAAAATCGCAGATAGGACGAGCATCCAATTCAGGATGTTGAACGCCTCGAAAGGGCCTGCGGTCCGCTCGCCCAGGTCGCAAGCCGATAAGGCGATGTATGCGCTCGAGATGAAATTCCGGTTGGAAAAAACGGAGCATCTCGAAATCAAACAAGGGACGACCGAGTCGCTTGTAATTGAAGATGGGCGCATCGCAGGAGTCGCCACCCAGGAAGGGATCGAATACCGCGCGAAAACAGTCATCATCTCTTCTGGGACGTTCATGAGGGGGCTCCTCCATATCGGGCAGACGAATTTTTCAGGAGGGAGAGGGGGCGACAAAGCGGCCATGGGGCTGTCGCCGAGTTTGGAGGCTTTAGGATTTCGATTGGGCCGTTTGAAAACGGGGACGCCTCCAAGGATCAATCGGCGCAGCATCGATTTTTCGAAATGCGAGGAGCAGCCCGGAGACGAAGGGGTCTGCTTTTCGTACGACGAGCCGGAGCCGCGGATGCCTCAAATCTCTTGCCATATCACTTATACGACCCCTGAAGGGCATGAAATCATCAAGAACAACTTGCACCGCTCTCCTCTTTATGGAGGGACGATCACAGGGGTCGGCCCCCGGTATTGCCCTTCGATCGAAGACAAGGTGGTCCGGTTTTCCGATAAGGACCGGCATCAAATTTTCCTTGAGCCGGAAGGTCTCAACACGGAGGAGGTCTATGTCAACGGGATCTCTTCCTCTCTTCCTTTCGATGTCCAATTGGATTTCATCCACAGTTGCATCGGGCTCGAAAAAGCAGAAGTGATGCGGCCCGCGTATGCCATCGAATACGATTTCGTCCACAGCGATCAGATTTATCCGACATTGGAGACGAAGCGGGTCGAGGGACTCTTTTTAGCGGGACAGGTGAACGGCACGACTGGTTATGAAGAGGCGGCGGGGCAAGGGTTGATCGCGGGGATCAACGCAGCTTTAAAAGTAGCCGGCAAACCCTCTTTTGTCATGAAGCGGAGCGAAAGTTATATAGGGGTCATGATCGACGATTTGATCCGGTTCGAGCTCACAGAACCGTACCGGATGTTCACGAGCCGCGCCGAACACCGGCTCCTTTTGAGGCAGGATAACGCCGATCTCAGGCTCCGTCCTCTCGCTTATGATTTGGGGATGGTGAGTCAGGAGCAATACGAGAGGGCGGTGAAAAAACAACAGACGATCGAAAGCGAAACCGCCCGGCTAAATCAAGTGTTCAAAACGATCAATGGAAAAGGGGTTAGCCTCGCTCAGCTCATTTGCCGGCCCGACTGGACTTATGAAGAGGCTTTGAAAGCCTATCCGGAACAAGTTGTCGATTTCGGTCCCGACCTGAATACCCAGATCGAGATGCACCTGAAATACGCCGGATATATAGAACGGCAGCAAAAAGAGGTCGCCAAGCTGGAAAACCTCGACCAAATCCGAATCCCGAAGGATTTCGATTACAATAAAGTAGTTGGTCTAAGGACCGAAGCGAAACAGAAATTCGCCCGCTTCACTCCCGAAAATCTAGGTCAGGCATCCCGGATTTCAGGGATCTCACCGGCTGATATTTCGATCTTGCTCATCGCGCTGCAAAAGAGGTAAAAAGGGGATTATGTCATCAAAAGCGTCTCTCCCCACCCTTTTACTAGTAGCTGACAACCCCTCGATCGTTTTTTGGATCAAAAAGAATTTAAGCGAATCGTTTTTCGTGATCGAAGCGCAAGACCGAGCAGCGGCCCTGGGAGCCTTGAACGCCCGGCTCGACTTCATCATCATCGATTCAAATTTAGAGAGCTACGACGCACTGGAACTTTGCAAAGACTTAAGCAAAAAAACGACTGCCTCCCTCACACCGATCTTGCTGATCACCAGCCGCCTCAAAAAATCGTACCGCGACAAGGCCCTCGATGCGGGCGTGACCGATTTCTTGAGCGACCAGCTCGATCTCGAAGAGTTGGAGACGCGGATCGCGATCGGGAGAAAAGGGGCGGCTGCGCGCAAAAAAACCGAAGAAGTCTCTTCTGTGATCCACATTCACAAAAAAGAGCTGCCGAGCGCCTATCTCAAAAAGAAATTTTTGCTCGCCAACCATGCCCTACGTCTTTTGACCGAAGCGAACAAAGACAAGAAACAGGTCTCTCTTCTTTTCCTGCGGATCGACCATTTTCAAGAACTCCAGTCCCAATTCGGACATTCGTTCGCGGAACAGATTTTGATCCCTTTTTCCGACTTTCTCACCCATCAATTGCCTGAATCCGATCTACTCGTCCCCTCTTCCGATGGGGGCTTTATCCTCTTATTGGTCAACGAGGGACAGCCGGAAGCGAAACAATTGGCCGAACATCTCCACGAAGAGGTGCAGCACCAACCTTTCTCAACTGAGAAAGGGCCTATTCATTTGACCTGCTCGATCGTTTATTCCTCGATTGAACCCAACGAAGCAGCTTACAACCGGGCTGTCGAAACCGCCTCCAAAACGCTCCGACAATCGCTCCCAGCCATGAATCTGATCCTTTCCCTGAAATCCGATGAGGAGCGCCACCACCACCCATGAAACCGCCCCTTCACATTCTCCATTTCAAAAACCAACCGATCTTCGATCAACTGCAGCTCGAGGAAGCGCTCCTGCGAGGAGACGATCGCAATTTCTGCATCGTGAATCAAGGCTCGCCGCGCGCCATCGTCATGGGCATTTCAGGACAGCCGAACCAGCTTCTCGACATTCCGCGGGTGCAAAAGGACCAGATCCCGGTGATCAAACGGTTTAGCGGCGGAGGGACCGTCGTCGTCGATGAAAACACTCTTTTCGTCACATTCATTCTCGGGAAAGAGCAATTAGATATCCCCTCGTTCCCCGAACCGATCCTCCGGTGGTCATCGAACCTCTATGAATCCTCGTGGAACATCCCCCAATTTCAACTCAGGGAAAATGATTATTGCATTGGGGACGTAAAGTGCGGGGGCAATGCCCAATACATCAGAAAAGAAAGATGGCTCCACCATACCTCCTTTCTTTGGGACTACTCAGAGAAAAACATGGATTACCTCTTGCTCCCTTCCAAGAGGCCTCGCTATAGGGGAGACCGGCCTCATCAAGAATTCCTCTGCCGCTTGAAAGACCACGCTTCCAACCAGGACATCCTCATCGAACAGTTGAAAAACGAACTTGTAAAGCGGTTTTACATTAGCGATCTCGACCCAGAAAATCTCACACCCAAAGAACATAGGCAGTCCGTTCATTGGGTACAAATCTAGGCGATTATGTCCAGCATCCAGCTTGTTTCTGGCGTTTCTATGTGCGTATCCGCTTATCTAACGGCATCCTGGCTCATTGAAGGTACGATCAGACCAAACGCGGAACCGGACCATAGGAAGATGTTGCTCTCTACGATTTTAATGGCCGGCAAAATCGCGGCCGATAGACCCGATTTAGTTTGGGAATATCCGATTGAAACTATTTTTATGCTTGCCCCCTTCTATTCAGTTACAATGGGCTTGCTAGGTCTCGGATTCTTCTGGCTTGGCAATCAATTGGTTCAGAGGGTTTCCCGTTGCGCAAGAGGCATTCAAATGGGGAATCAACACGGACATCTGCACATCTGAATAAACTCCGCCGAAAGGGGTCTAGAGCTCGGCTCAATCAACCGTGTTTGTACACGTGGGACCTCTTCCTAGAAGGGGCGAATAGCCGCGACTAGCGTCGAAATCCCTTAATGATAGCTTGTAGTTGAAGGGCTAACGTAAATCTAGAGTATCCCTTACAGCAGAGAACCGATATTGTCTCCTAAAAGCAATTTTTGCTGAAAGGAATTTATGCTGCAGACCGCCATTCAGAAAACCGCAAATTCTATACAATCAAAAATTTAGCGCTTAGAAAGGGGTTCATCGTGATCGTCACCGTGATACCCTTTTTATAGATTTTGAAGGCGCTTAAGCGCGGCAGGTATGTCGATCCCTTTGCCGAGGATGGGGGCGAAAAGGTCTCCTACTTTTTTTAATCTCGGAAGAATTGTATGGATGGTGAAATCTAAAGGGTCGAGCCCTTTTTTCACTTCTTTCCAATGGAGAGGCGTGGAGACGGGGGCGCCGGGACGAGCCCGCGCGCTGTAGACGGCGGCGAGGGTTTGGCCGAAATGATTCTGGTGGCAATCGATATAGACTTTCCCTTTCCGTTTCGAGAGCGACCGTTCGAGGGTCGTGATTTTGGGGATGCGCTTTAGGACGATCTGGGCGATCACTTCGGCGAATTTTTCGGCGACTTCGTAGGGGTATTTGGCTCCTAGTGGAATGGCGATGTGAAGACCGGTAGCTCCCGAAGTTTTGCAAACTGAGGGGACTTTGATCTCTTCCAAAAGGGTGTAGATCGCTTGGGCCGTTTCGACGACGTGGGAGAAGGGGGCCTCTTTTGGATCGAGATCGAGGATCAGGTAATCGGGATTTTCCAATTTGCCGAGGCGCGAAAAAAAAGGATGGAGTTCGATGCATCCTAAGTTCACAGCGTAAAGCAGGCTCGCTTCATCTTGGATCAGCAGATAATTGATTTTTTTGGCATCGTGATGGATGAGTTCCGTTTGGATCCAATCGGGATGGTCTTTCAGGTTTTTTTGAAAAAACGTTTTTCCTTCGATTCCGTCAGGATAGCGGCGCAGCGATTCGGGCCGGTCGATGAGATAGGGGAGGATCCATGGGGCGATCTTTGCATAATAGGCGAGGAGATCCCCTTTCGTGATTTTCTCTTTCGGCCAATAGATTTTCTCTAAATTCGTCAGCTTGGGAAGGTCGGTTTTTTCTTCCTTTTTTATCAACAGCCATTGGTTATTTTCCGCCGTTTTCATTTTGACTAAATGAAAAATACCCTTCAGTTTTTTCCCTTTCAAAGTGAAGTGGAGGGTTCCTTTTTTGAGTCCTTCCCGCATCGTTTTTTCCGAGTCGGCGGCGCTTTGCTCGTCGACTGCATAGGTCCCTTTGTCCCAAATGGACACAGTCCCTTTGCCATAGCCGGAAGGGATCGTCCCTTCGAAATCCTTATAGTCATAAGGGTGGTCTTCCACATGGATCGCCAATCTTTTGATTTTCGGGCTGAGAGATGGCTCTTTGGGGACTGCCCAACTTTTTAAAACTCCATCGACTTCAAGCCTTAAGTCGTAGTGGAGCCGCCTCGCATGGTGTTCCTGCACGACGAAAGCGAGTTCATCCCCCTTCTTTTTTTTGATTTTGGCGGAAGGCTCGGAAGAGGTTTTAAGATTTCTTTTCGATTTGTATTTAAATAAGGTCATTGTTTTCCGGCGTCGGGAAGACTGAGGAAGTCTTTGATCGCCTGTTTAGAGGCCTCCCGTCCGATTAGGGCGAGCGACTCGGTGAGAGGGATATTTTTAGGACAGACGCGGACGCAGTTTTGAGCGTTTCCGCAACCGGCGATCCCCTCCTCGCTGAGGGCGGCGCGGAGCCTCTGTGATTTTTGCAGCTTGCCGGTGGGGTTCGAATCGAAGAGGCGGATCTGCGACATGGCGGCCGGCCCCATGTAAGGAGAATCGGAATGGACTTGGGGGCAACTTTCGCTGCAGCAGCCGCAGGTCATGCAAGTCGAAAGAGTATAAAGGGCATCTTGCACTTCAGGGCTGACCGGAGGGCCGAACTCTCCGCTATCGACATAGCCGTCGACAGGGATCCAAGCGCGCACTTTTTTAAGCGCTTCGAACATACTCGTCCGGTCGACACAGAGGTCGCGGATCAAGGGAAACTTGGTAAAAGGAGCGAGGACGATCGTGAACGAACCGGTTTCTTTAAGATAAAGCTCGATGAGGGCCGTGCAGGCTTGGCGGGGCTTGCCGTTGACGAGCATCGAACAGGAGCCGCACACTTCTTCGAGGCATCCTTGTTCCCAAGCGACGGGAGTGGTCTTTTCCCCTTTTTTATTGATCGGGTTTTTTTGGATCTCCATGAGGGAGGAAATGATGTTCGCTCCTTCATGGCGCTGCAACTCGAACTCTTCCCAATATTGGTTGCCGGGGGTTCCTCTAAAAATTTTCAAAGTATAGGTGTCATGCGTGTCACTCATAAAGGCAACTGGATATTGGTTGGGACGTTCTTTAAAGTCGGCTTCACTTTTTTCGCCTGCGTATAATCCCTCTTTATCGGGTCCAAATGGCGGATGTCAACAGATTCGTAAGTGATGATCGGTTCATCTTGGGCAGGGTCGTACATCGCGATCGTCGTCTTGAGCCAGTTTTCATCATCCCTTTCGGGGAATTCAGGCTTGAAATGAGCTCCGCGGAATTCGTTGCGCAAGAGAGCTCCTTTTGCGATGACCAAAGCGATCTCCATCATCGGAGGGAATTGGCGGGCGAAAACATAAGTTTGGTTCAAATGGGTGCCGTGGTCGTCCAATCCCACTTTCTTGTAGCGCTCCCGGATTTCTTTGAGTTTTTCGATCGTTTTTTCAAGGTCGGGGTTGTCCCTTTTCACGCTGGCGAAACGGGTCATCCAATCGGCGAGTTCGTCGTGGAGCTTGTGGACGTTCTCCGGCCCAGCCCAGCCCAAGACCTCTTTTTGGATTTCCTCTTCGATTTTGAGCGCTTCCTGGAAAATCGAATCGGGGACTTCCGAGACGCTGCGAGTCAAACTCGCAATATATCTCGGCACTTCGACTCCTGTGACAAGGCCGCCGAAAATGCAGGAGAGAAGGGAATTTCCCCCCAGTCGATTGGCCCCGTGATACTGGAAGTCGGATTCGCCGACATTGAAACACCCCGGAAGATTTGTCATCTGACGGAACCGCTCCCATCGGTCGGGATCGTCGGCCGCCGGCCAATCGACCCAAGCTCCGCCCATCGTATAATGGACGGCAGGGCAAATCTTCATCGGCTTTTTACGCGGGTCGTCTCCGGTGAATTTCTTATAGATGTCGAGGATCGATTCGAGGCGGTGGTGTTTTTCAGGAGGGAGATGGGTGACATCGAGGAACACTTGCATTTTCCCGTCGATCCCCAATCCGGCTTCGCAAACGCGGAGCACTTCCCTGGAGCCAATGTCCCTCGGGACCATGTTTCCGAACGCGGGATACATCTCCTCAAGAAAATACCAGGGCTCGCCGGTGTGGCCGCACGGTTTCGTGGTCCCGTCGGGAAATAACATCTTTTTGGACGAATCGCCATAGACCCAAACGCGGCCCCCTTCTCCCCGGACCGTCTCGGAGATCAGCCTCATTTTGTCGGGTCCCGGGATCGATGTGGGGTGGATTTGGATGAATTCGCCATTGGCGTATTTCATCCCTTGCATGTAGAGCCTGCCGTTCGACGCGCCCGAGCAAAAGGTGGAGTTGGTCGATTTTTTGTAGATGAGGCCTAGCCCCCCTGTCGCAAACACAACCGCGTCCGCCTTCAAAATATGGAGCTTTAGGTTGAATAAATCGTGCATTACGATCCCGCACGCCCTTCCCTCTTCATCGCGGATGAGGCGGAGGAATTCATGGTTTTCGAATTTCTCCACATTCCCTTTCGTCTCCTGACGCCTGACCTGCTCGTCGAGAGCGTAGAGAAGCTGCTGTCCTGTAGAGCCGCCGCAAAACGCGGTCCGGTTATAGAGCGTCCCTCCGAACCTCCGGAAATCGACATGCCCCTCGGGCGTTCGGTTGAACGGACATCCCATCCGCTCCATGAGCCGCAAAATGCCCGGCCCCGCCATACACATTTCCAAAACGGGGGGCTGGTTCGCTAAAAAATCGCCCCCCTTGATCGTATCGTACGCGTGGATGATCGGGGAATCGTCTTCCCCTTTTAAATTGATCGCGATATTGAATCCACCTTGGGCGCAGACCGAATGGGAGCGTCTCACTTTGGTCACGGAGACGAGTTTGACTTTGCACTCTTTTTCAGCGAGCTTCATCGCCGTCGCCAAACCGGCGAGGCCTCCGCCAACGACAATGACTTCTTTTTTCTTTTTACCGTTCATTCAATTCCGCAAGTTGATCCAATAACTGCCCCAGATCGCCGCGATCCCGAGAAAGGCCAATAGAGCCATCCCAGCCCAACCGACAGGCAGCATCGCTTTTTGGGAACGGTAGGACAAAATGGCGCCCCAAGTGATCAGCGATGTCCAAAACCCGTTGAACGCATGGAACGCGGCAGCCAGTACAAAAATGGTGTAGAGGACTGACATGAGCGAACTCTTAAACGTATCGCGCACCATGAAAAGCATCGCCTTGCCCGGAGATGGGGCCATGACGACGACCTCGTTTGCATGGGGATGAAACGAGGAGACCTCAGCCATCCATCTTTCTCCTCCCCGAAATGCTGCGATTTCCTCCGGTCCGAAAAGCTTCACCCCAACCCGGTCAGCTACAGAATCGATTCCATCGTCCACGCTGACCTTCGTCAAATACTGTTTTTCATTCCCCACCATCGTATCCCTTGGATAGTTGATGAAACGCATCTGCACGACATGACCTACAATCCCGAACAGCAAAATCCATGAGGTGAGCCGCTGCCAAGTGAAAGCGCGGTTCCGGGAATAAGAAAATGAGGGGGTGCTCCCATCCGAGGGGAGCGAATTCGTCTTAGCGGACAACGCCCTCTTGACGCCCCAAACCCCATGGATGATGAGAGGAATGGCGATAAAAACGAACTCGATGACCTGCAAGTAGGGAAGCCGCTCCAGCGAATTGACCAGCTGGACGAACCCGCTCCCATCGTCTCCGATCCAAAGGGCCGCCTGGGAATTGACGATCAGGTGCTCGATCAAATAGAGGATGAGCCACAAACCCATCAAAGAATGGGCCCTTCTCCATAGAAACGCGCTTGAAACAGGGGTGGCCGCAGCGGTCATATTCCTCCCAAACGACCCTGGAATTGCCCAGGGGGTAAGAATTTTTTTACATCGCCGGGAACAATTTAGCAAGGAGAAAAATCGAGCGAAAAAGGACTCGAATGAGCTAGACTATTTGATAAATCACTAATTATCAATAACATACAATATAAACTTAAAAAATAAATAATAAACTAATAAATATTGTAATTAATTTAAAATTAAATTATAATATTTATATTATAAACTAAACTAAGGTAAAAAATGTCTATTCCAGCTCTATCCGCCGAAGCAGCTTATCGGAGTGAAAGCCAAGCCCTCATCGTAGAACTTCGGGACAAATCAGGTTACCCTAAAGTTCTTGCAACTATCATCACTCAGTACACTCTAAGCGAAAAAGAAACTGAAATTAGAATCAAAATAATACCAGAATTAACAGAACTCAACAAACTCATAAATAAAAGAAAAAGGATATCAAGAGATTTAAAATCTGTCATTGGTCTTAATGGATGGAGGCCCTGCGGTTTTGGCGGTTTCCTCACAAACTTTTTTATTGTGAAACCTTTATCCAATCAACAAACGGAAAATGATGCTGAAATCGCATCGCACTCAAGAGAGATGAAGACTCTTTTGAAGCGATATCGCAAAGCCCCCTTACCTTCCCCCCAAATTCTCGCTCAAGCAAACGAGATCAAGAAGAGAATTCAACAAACTTCAAACTGAATAAATTAAGGATAACGATTTTATGGCTGCCATTTCTCCTTACCAAGTTGAATTCCAAGCTGAAGCTACCCGGGTATATCAGGATCTTCACCCGGTTCTTAAAGCATCAATGGCAGATCCTTTAATTTGGATTGTGAGCGAATACGTTCCCGATAAGGAAAAAATCGGAGCAAAGATCGAAATCCAACAGATCCTATTTACAGTTAGAGCCCCCATCGCTCAATGCAAAAATTATTTGGAAAAGTGTTTTGTCTTATTCACGAAAATCCAGACATCTTCTAATCCTGAAGATCAGGCAGAGGCCTCATCGCAAATGGCAATGACGACGCCCTATGTCGAGCAAACATCCGCTGTGATCAATGAGAACATGAGCCGGTTATCGACTGTTTGGCAAACATACTCGCAATTTGGAACTTTGGATCCTGATTTGGTCCGCAGCTACGAGTCCACTCTAAAAAATCGATTTGCTTTGACACAGTGACCCTCGGCTAAAGTGGTGTAGAAACTTTAGTTGCCTATTCCCAAACCAGAAATAGCGCATTTGAAGGCTATTTTTCAGCACAAAAATAAACGGCTAGCATTTTCGAATGACGCACGGGCGACCTCTTCTAAAGGGATATTCTTAGCGATCGCGATGCAGGCTGCCGTTTCGGTGATATAGGCCGGTTCGTTGGGCTGGCCCCGTTTCGATTGCGGAGCGAGATAGGGCGTGTCTGTTTCGATCAGGAGTTGGGACAGCGGGGTTAGCCTTGCTACCTCTCTCAAAGTTTCGCTTTTCTTGAAGGTCGCAATTCCACTCAACGAAAGATACCATCCTCTCGCTAAGACCTGTTCAGCTTCTTGGACAGTTCCTGTGAAGCAATGGAGGATGGCGGGCGCGCCTTTGCGGTATTCGACGTCGGCGATGGCGAAGAGGTCGGCGAACGCGTCGCGGCAATGGAAAATGACGGGGAGGGCGCATTCGATGGCGAGATGGAGATAACGGATCAAATAGCGCTTTTGCGTCTCTTTATCGGAATGTTCGTAATAATAATCGAGGCCTGTTTCTCCTACTGCGACGAGTTGTTTTGAACGGGCGGCCTTCGCAAAATAGGGGAACGCTATTTCTCCTTCTTTGCCTACATCATGGGGCGTTGTGGCTCCGGCGTTCTTGATTTGAGGATACTTTTTTTCGAGATCAAGCCCTTTTTCCAAACTTTCGATGTCGGTGCAAATGTTTAAAATCCGTTCCACTCCAGCAATTTTGGCGCGGGCCATGATACCGTCAACCTGAGGGAGGACATCGGGCGAGCTGAGATGGGCATGGGAGTCGCAGTATCTCATAGAGAAGCAGTTTCCGAATGTTCCATTTGTGTCTTTACTTGATTTTGAATAGACTATCGCTTTTACTGAGGGTAGCGCAAGGCAAAAGAGATGTTGATATTGGCTGCTGGAAATCCCTTTATCGCTGCTTACATCCAATCCGATTGGTTTGGGAAATCGATTTTTTGGGGGCTGTTTATTTTGTCGGCCGTCTCATGGACGGTGTTAATCCATAAAAGCTGGATCATTTACCGCGTGCGCCGCCTGTCGGCCGAGCTCGCAAGTCAATTTGCGGAAAAAGATCCATTGAACTTGCCCTTCAACCCTTCTGCCAAAAACCGCTTCCTGGAAGTCCCCCATCCCTATTTTGAGATTTTCAAGGCGTTGAAACAAAAAACGCTGCAGATCATCGCGCGGAACCATTTTTTCTCTCCCGACAGGGATACTCCGGTCTTCCTATCGGAGGCCGATTTAGGGCTGATCGAATCGCAAGCGCACATGATGCTCGCCACACAGGCGAAAATCCTCGAAAAAAACCTATTTATCCTTTCGACAGTTGTCACGTTGGGGCCTTTCTTAGGCCTGCTTGGAACAGTTTGGGGAATCCTCATGACATTTTCTGAATTGCACACTCGGGGAATTGCGTCGGGCAACAGTGCGATGCTCGCCGGGCTTTCGATGGCGCTCGCGACCACCGTAATCGGCCTCGTCGTTGCGATCCCCGCAATCGTCGGATACAATTATTTAAAAAACGCGGGACGCGAATACCGGCGCGAGATGGAGGACTTTTCCCACCTTTTGATCGCCGCCGTGGAACTGCAATACCGCAAGCCCGATCTCTATGCGCAAAAGATTCCGACCGCTCCTTGAAGAAGAATCGGTCGACGAGCCGCTGATCAACCTGACTCCGCTCATCGACGTGGTGTTCGTAGTCCTGATCACATTCATGTTGATCGCTCCTGTCCTCGACATCGATCCGGTCGATCTCGCTCTCGGCAGTCCGGCCAAAAAAGAGACGTCGAATTTCCAAGCCAGCCCCATTTCGATCGCGGTCCATGCCGACAATTCGATCTGGATCCAACAAACGCGCCTGACAATGGCCCAGCTCGAAACGAAACTTCGCCAAGAAAAAAAGAAATATCCAAGGGCTGTGCCGCAAGTGGTCCATGACAGCAAAGCCTCATTTGGAACCTATCAGACGATCAAAAACGCGTTGGAAGCCGCCGGTTTCGAGCAAATGGACGTTATCCTGAAGCCGAATTGATGAAGATTTGGAAAAAATACCTTGTCTTGTCGCGCATCCAACAAATCGCAATCGCCGTCTGTTTGGTCCATCTTTTAGCCATCTTCGCGATGACGGCCCACCATTTCGCCACAAGGCGCCTGCGTCCCGCGAAGCCGATTGCCGTCAGGACTTTGCCGCCTCAGAAAGCCGCCCCCTCCTTTTCTGCGCCAGCCGTAAAACCTGCCCCCGCGCCAGCTCAAAAAACCGCACAAAAACCGGAACAGACAAGACCGAAAAAACCAGAACAAGCTAAACCGGAACAGATAAAACAGGAACCGGCGAAAATCGCTGCCAAAAAACCGGCGCCAGCTAAAACGGTGCCTAAAGCGTCTTTGAAACAAGAAAAGCCGATTCCAGAAAAAACGATTCAAGAAGAACTTGTCCAAAACGAAGCGCTTCAAGAAATCGCCAAAAGCTTGCAGTCGCTCGCCGCCGCTGCTGCTATTACTGCGGCGCCTGAACCGAGATTTGAGAGGCCCGCGCTGATTATGCCGAAGGCGATCGCTCCTTCCCAAACAAATGTCGAACCCGAGTCAAACGTTTATCCCTCGTACGAAGACTATTTGGTCGCGTTTCTTCAAGGCTCCCTCGATTTGCCTGAGCGGGGCGATGTCAGAATCAGGATCGAGATCGACCATTTCGGACACTTAAGCAACTGTGAAATCCTCGATATGAAAAACTCGAAAAACGGCGAGTTCCTGAAAAAGCGGTTGCCTGAGCTGGCCTATCCATGTTTTAATGATTTCGGAATCACCGATTTAACCCAAACATTCACCATTACATTTCGCAATGTGGAAACTCGTTAGCTTTTTAGTCCTCCCTTTCTTTCTCTTGAGCGCTGCGCCTGAATTGCCAACTGAATTGGAGGTGCGGCTCGAAACGCGCTCTTCAGCCAAACCGGTCTATTTGTCGAGGGTTTATTTAGAACCTTCCGAATCGGATTGGCGATATTTCGATGAACTGCGGGCGGTTTTGGAATTCGACTTGTCGAATTCCGGTTTTTGTTCTTTGGCCGCAAAGCAAGATGAATTGGAGAAGGCGTTCGGATTTCCCGACGTCCGCTCCTCTTTCGACATCTCTCTCTGGAAAAAAGAAAGAATCCCTTTCGCGATCGCAATCCAGTCGTTCCAGAAGCGGTTTTCGACAACCGTTTTCAACACGGAGAATGGAACCTATAAAAAATATCCCGACGTCTCTTTAAGCGGCCAGATTGAGGAAGACCGAAGGCGCATCCACCGTTTATTCGACAGCCTGCAAAAAGATATCGCCGGCGTCGAAGGAATCGCATCGCTGCGCATTCTTTACACGCAAAGAGCGCGGAACCATCAAAAAGGGGCCGATTGGGTCTCCGAAATCTGGGTCTCTGACTCAGACGGGTCCAATGCCCGTCAAATCACCCATGAAAACAGCTATTGCCTCTCTCCTGGTTTTTTTCCAAAAACGTCCCCCGATCTCGAGTTTTATTACGTATCGGAAAAGAGCGGCCAAGCGAAAATCTACCGTTCATCCCTCTCGACTCCCCATCCCCAACCATTGGTCGATCTCCGCGGAAACCAAGCCCTGCCCTCTTTAAGTCCCAAAGCGACGCAAATCGCGTTCATCACCGATGTCGCAGGCAGGCCTGACCTTTTCATCCAAAATTTCGATTCCAAAGGGCGGCAGCAAGGAAAGGCGCGGCAGATCTATTCCTCTTCCCGCGCTACACAAGCTTCGCCCACTTATAGCCCCGACGGAAAACAGATCGCTTTTGTCTCTGACAAAGACGGCCCTCCTCGCGTCTACCTCCTCAATGCGGCGGGCCCCAAAGAAACGCAACGCCCAGCCCCACGCCTCTTGACCAAGAAAAATCGGGAAAACACCTCTCCTTCCTGGTCCCCTGACGGCTCCAAGCTCGCATACAGCGCGAAAATCGATGGAGTGAGACAAATTTGGATCTACGATTTTGCAACCGAAGAGGAGAGACAGATCACATTCGGTCCCGAAACCAAGGAAAACCCCTCTTGGGCTCCCGACAGTTTCCACCTCCTCTACAACACGGAAAGCAACGATGTATGCGAACTCTATCTAATCCACTTGAATGGAGGAGAGCCAGTCCAGATCAGCAAAGGGCTCGGTCAAAAACGGTTCGCCTGCTGGGAACCGCGGTAGTTCGAGTAAATCGATGGTAGTGACTCATTTTGAATTAGAGTTCGTTTACAAAATTTGAAACGCAAAGACGCAGAGTCGCAAAGGCGCAAAAATACTTAAATCAAATTTCTCTGCGTCTTGGAGCCTTAGCGTCTTTGCGTTTAACGGTTCGCCGCCTGGGAGCCAAAGTAAATCGAGCGATCTCTTGTCGAACAAATCGCCGTTGCGTTAAATTGAACGTGAACCTTTGAGGATGACCATGTCTCGCGCCACTCGTTTTACTCTCGTCGCACTCGTTTTCGTAGCTGTTGGATGCAATCACAATAGCAGCGAAGGTTGGGAAAACTTAAAGACCGCCGGACGCTATATGGGGAAAGGGGTCGATGCGCTGTGGGGCAAAGATTACGAATCGCGGATGCTCACTTCCGATGAAGAATTCATCGGTCCCTTCGATGAGGATTTCATTCCGCTCAGCGACTCGGATTTGAAAAACGCGTTTGCCGCGACCGATGCGGCCCTCCCTCAACCGAAAGGGATTCCAGGGCAAAAAGGGATTCCGGCCCTCTCCGATTTCTACTCGCCTCCGGATGCGCTCCGGATGCTCTTCCATCCGGTCCATTACGATACCGATGACCACGTCATACGAGACAAAGCGGATCTCGCCGCGATGATGCAGCTCGCCGACTATCTGAAAAAAAATCCGAAAATTTTTGTGACCATAGAAGGGCACACGGACGAAAGAGCGTCTGCCAGCTACAATATGGCTTTGGGCATGCGCCGCGCCAATTATGTCCGTTCTCTTTTGGTCAAATATGGAGTCGATTTGAATCGCGTCTTTACTGCTTCGAAGGGCAAGGAACAGCCTGTCGCAGCTGGCCATGGCTCGGACGATTGGAAAGTAAACCGCCGCTCTGAATTCAAGATTTACGAAAGATGACCGTTTCGAAGTTCTTTTATTGCAGTTCGATCTTGGCTTTGTTGGTAGGTTCGGGCTGTTCGCCGCTGCGCTCTTCTCCCCATGATGAAAAGCATCAATGGGAGCTCACGCTC
>Ga0207119_1074_pt1 | contig 16054 bp, 11 predicted proteins | sample Alteio_BWMinHeat_43_FD_153505 | JGI IMG/M metagenome (GOLD analysis project Ga0207119, IMG submission 153505) | Enriched cells from forest soil in Barre Woods Harvard Forest LTER site, Petersham, Massachusetts, United States -... | ecosystem: Environmental > Terrestrial > Soil > Temperate forest >... | reverse complement strand
CTTGTACAGAGGGGAACCTGTTAAAGATTTTTTACAGAATACGATGGTAGATTGGGGCGTAAATTCAGCGCCCTGTTTTATTGATATAGATAAAGATGGAAGAAAAGATTTACTCGTTGCAGTAAGAGATGGAGGAGGTAAAACCGGTAATAACAGCCATATTGTTTTATACTTGAATAAAGCTGGCGCAAAACCAGGGGCGAAACCTTATTTATTATATCAAACTGATGATTTCCTTGGCTTTTCTTCTTTGCCGGTGTCAATAAGACGCCCCGTACCTTCCGGTTATCTCAACGGAAAAGATAATAAAACAGACTTGATCATAGGTAATGATTCAGGTCATGTAATGTATTTTAAAGATCAAAGTACAGGTACATCCCCCGCTGACTTTGTATTGGCACAAAGCAGCCTTAAATATTTGCTTAATGGCAAACTGACTTCTATTGATGTTGGCAGTAACAGTGCACCAACTTCAGTTGATATAAATAATGATGGTAAAACGGACCTTCTTATAGGTGCTAATGACGGTAGGATAAGTTATTACCGTTGCCTCGGGTACGGCGCCGCGCCGGATTATATTCCATACTTTCAACTCGTGACTAATACATTTGGCGGAATTAATTCTGTTCCTTTATCAGATATTGAATCAGCTCCATGTGTTGGAGATTTAAATAAAAATGGCAAACCCGACTTGCTCGTTGGTGACTATTTTGGTAATTTATTTTATTATCCTGATTTTGACACCACAAGTACCCTTTCAGCTGCGTCTGCCAACCTGGTTTATGACTATAGAACCGGGCAAAGGTATATTTATAAAGTATTCAGTGGAGAATTAAAACCGGCGGTAGCATATTTAGACAATGATAGCACACTTGATATTATGATGGGATGCCGTAGAGGTGGTCTTTTTTTTCTTGGAAGCCAAAATGATAGTTTTGAATCTATTGGGAATTCGGGCATTGCTGAGACTTTAGCTCCAAATCCACCTAAAATTTCTATCTATCCCAATCCCGCAAAAGATTTTGTGACTTTACAATATAGTAATAACACATCCGTTAACAATGCCATAATTACAATAACGGACATCCTGGGCAAGTGCCTCGTTACACATTCTTTTTCTCTTGAGGCAGGAAAAGGGAATGAGCAGGTTTCAACGTATGGTCTTCCTGCGGGTTTTTATATTGTAAACGTAGTGGATGGAGATCGAACCATTTGCAACGCTAAACTAATAATAGAAAAATAGGATTGATTTTTGCTTGTATATGTCTAAAACATAATAATGAAACTGGGTAGAGCTTGCATTTTATTGATATTGCTTGTTTTTGCAGGCAGCAAATGTTTTTCGCAGAATATCAGGCTCTATGCAAGTCCTAAGGGTGCCGATGTTTTAGATGCGAATAATGATACCATGCTGAACCCCTGGTGTGGCGGATGGTCTAATCCCCAGTTTTCGAATATTGACCTTAATGGTGATGGTCGGCCTGACCTATTTGTATTTGAACCCGGAAGCGCTGATCTCAATTCAAACCCGGATGATAAAATTCTGACTTTTCTAAATATCGGCAATGGGCAATACCAATATTACCCTGAATATGAAAGCTACTTTCCGCCGTTGCAATACTGGGCGCTTCTTGTTGACTACAATCATGATGGCAAAGCAGATATATTTACATACTCTGCCGGCGGATCAGGAATTGATGTGTATAAAAATATATCAGATAAAAATGGGTTAAAATTTAAAAAGGTAACATTCAGCACTGATGTAAATAAGGATCTTGTATGCTATACTGATAAATGGAAGGATACTTTTAATATATTTGTTTCTTACAATACCATTCCTGTAATAGCTGATCTTGATGGTGATGGTGATGTTGATATTATATCATTTGACCCCGCTTTTCTTACCGCCTATTACTACAAAAATATGACTGTTGAAAACGGCTATAACGCAGATAGTATTCATTTTGCATTCACTAATCCCACTACCTGCTGGGGTAAGTTTCAAACTACATATTCAGTAGCTAGTCCCGTAAAAATTGGTGGCGCCTTTATAGGTTGCGGGCAAAGTATGAAAAGAAACCTGCATGGCGCATCATCAATGCTTGCAGTTGATATGGACAATGATGGTGATATGGATCTGTTATATGGAAACTTATACGGAAACCAGATAACACAAATGACAAATGGCAGAATCCAGAATGGAAAAGTTAAATTGAAAACAGATTCGATAATCAGTGCAGATTCCGGGATATCCGGATCTCACAAAATCAATGTAAGCGTATATCCAGCAGCATATTTAGTTGAAGCCACTGGTGATACATTAAAAGATATTGTGATAGCTCCTATGGATGGCGCTAATGATACGCCAAATCATAAAACATTTCTCTACCGCAATACCGGAAACCAGGTTCCAGGCAACCATTTTCAACTTGTAACTGATAATTTTCTCCAGGAAACAATGCTCGATTACGGAGAACATGCCGCGCCTGCCTTTGTTGATTTTAATGGTGATGGGCTGATGGATCTTGTAATTGCCACGCGTTCAAACTTATACGGTGGATATAGCTCTGATCATCTCATGCTTTATGAAAATATAGGTACTGCAAAAAAAGCTGTTTATAAAAAAGTGGATGATGATTTTGCTTCTATGAGAAAGTATAACCTCGCTTACCTCTCGCCAACATTTGCTGATCTTGATGGAGATGGACGGCCAGACATGTTGGTTGGAACCGCAGGTGGAAATGTTATGTATTTTAAAAATGTTGCAGACTCTGGAGGCAGCCTGAAGATGAAGCTAATATCCAATATTTTTTCAAATGTTCAGGGAGGTAGTTATAGTACCCCTTGTTTTGCTCATATTAGTTCTGATTCTGTTTTCGACATTGTAATGGGAACAAATGCAGGCACATTCCTGTATTACAAAAATATAGGTAATAGTAAATCGCCGGTTTTTAATTTAGTGACAAGCAATTTTGGTGGAGTCAGAACCAATTTATACTATTGGTTGCCAACCAAATATGATGCGCATGGCAATGTTATCGATTCTATGCAAAAAATGCAAAGTAGTGGTAGATCTTCTCCTATAATTGGAGATTTTGACCATGACGGCAAATTGGATATGGTATCAGGTTCATCCTTTGGTGAAATGTTTTTTTATTTTGACATTACAGATAATTTGAATGGAAAATTTACGAGAACAGATACTGTTTTTTATAACACTTTAAAAAATACTAAAGAAAATAAGAACCTTGGGCTTATAACGATGCCTGCAGTTGCAGATCTTAATGGTGATGGGTACCCTGAACTATTGGTAGGCAATAATATGGGTGGCATCTTTTTTTATGGTTCACAGAAAGTAAAACTGGGAATAGATAATAATCTCTTAACATCACCACTAAGTATTGCAGAGTTTAATGTATTTCCAAACCCCGCTCATCAATCAATTAATGTTACTATAAACGACAATATTGATGGATTATCTAACTTAAGTATTTCTAATATTCTTGGGGAAAGCGTTTATAATAAGAAAATAACTGGAGATGAGTCGATAAGTAAACTAGATGTATCTGGGTTAAAACCAGGTTTTTATTTTGTTAGATTAACGGACGATTCTGGCAGGTCAGGTGTAAGAAAAATCATTATTCAATAAATTAAAATGGAGATATGAAAACAATTTATTTTATCCTCATTTGCATCTCCATTTTATTTACAGGTAATGCTTATTCTCAGAATATCAGGTTATATGCAAGCCCGAGAGGAGCTGATGTATTAGCGCCAAATAATAAAGATACATTACTCAATCCCTGGTGCGGCGGATGGGCAAACCCCCAAATTTCAAATATAGATTTGAATGGCGACGGGAGACTGGATTTATTTGTTTTTGAGCCGGGTGACGGTGACAATAGAGTACTAACTTTCTTAAATATTGGTAATGGCCAATATCAATACGCACCTGAATACGAATCATTTTTTCCGGCAATGCAATATTGGGCTATTTTAGCAGACTACAATAAAGATGGAAAACAGGATATTTTCACATATACCCAATCTGGTGGCGCTATGGATGTCTGGAAAAATGTTTCCGATAAAAATGGATTAAAATTTCAGAAGGTAACAGGTGATTACCTAAATTATACAGACCCGTGGGGACAGATTGTAAATATATTTACACCCGCAAATAATCTTCCTGCATTTGTGGATATTGATGGGGATGGAGATTTGGACATATTATGCCTGGATGTTTCACAGAATAATATCGACCTGTATAAAAACAATGCTGTTGAGAAAGGTTATAGTCTTGATAGCTTTGTAAATATGTTTACTAACCCTAACCAATGCTGGGGGAAAGTGACCGCAAATTCTGTTATTGACTCACCTATGTATTTAGGTTATACCGGATGTGGAAAACAGATGAAAAGAAACTATCATGGAAGTACTTCATTGCTAATGGTGGATATGGATAATGATGGTGATATGGACTTACTGTTAGGTAATTCATACGATTCTTTCGTTGTACAAATGAAAAATGGAAGAATAAACAACGGCACAAAGAAATCAAATAATGATACTTTGATAACTGAAGTGAGTGCTGTTGTGGGATCGAAAATTGCGCCATATTTTGGATTATATCCGAATGCTTATCTCGCTGATGTAACAGGTGATAAACAACCTGATATAATTATTGCGCCATTTTTTCAAGACAGATCGCTTTCAGCAGCAACACACAAAACCTATGTTTACAAAAATACAGGGACTACCCAAGGCAATCGTTTTCAATTTGTTACTGACAATTTTCTCCAGGAAACCATGCTCGATTATGGCGAACACGCTGCCCCAACGTTTGTAGATTTTAATAATGATGGATTGATGGATCTTGTAATTGCAAATAGGGCAAACCCTGATAGCGGATATCAATATGACCACCTGATGCTTTATAAAAACATAGGCACAAAAGAAAAAGCTGTTTACGAAAAAGTAGATGATGATTTTGCATCTATGAATAAGTTGAAATTGGCTTTCCTTGCACCAGCATTTGCTGATATAGATGGAGATGGCAGACCTGATATGATCATTGGAAGAAAGGACGGTAATCTAATGTATTATAAAAATATTGCTGACTCCGGAGGCACACTCCAAATGAAGCTAATTTCTGATAATTATCAGAACATTAAATTTCCAGGACGCAGTACGCCTTGCATGGCACATTTAAATAGTGATAGTTTATTCGATCTTGTGGTTGGCAATCAAAATGGTAACATCACCTATTATAAAAATACAGGGACTAAATCTGTTCCATTCTTCAAAAAAATGACAGATAGTTTTGGCTCAGTGCAAACCAACTTATACTCCTGGTATATAGATGGGCCTAATGATTCAATTTTACAAAAAGACCAATTTGGAATGACTTCTCCTGTGATTGCAGATTTTGACCATGATGGCAAACTGGATATGGTATCGGGATCTAAATATGGAGAAATGTACTTCTGGTTTGATATTACGGATCATCTTAACGGGAAATTCACAAGGACTGACACTGTATTCTATAATACATTAAAAGGAGCCAAAGAAAATAAATTATTAGGTTACTATACAATGCCTGCTGCAGCTGATTTAAATAATGACGGCTACCCTGAACTACTGATTGGCAACAATATGGGAGGCATTCAGTTTTATGGATCTAAGGTGGTAAAACTTGGAATTGAAACTACAAATAAAGATAATTATGCTGAGCCAGATTTTAGATTATATCCCAACCCTGCTCATCATAATTTTAATGTTTCTTTCGTTCAAAAAGATGGATTAACGTATAATCTTGAAATTTTTAATACGCTCGGAAAAGAAATATATTCTCAAAAACTGAATGAAGGCCAACCATTTCAGAATGTAGATGTTTCTACAATTAGCCCTGGCGTTTACTTTGTTTCAATTCGTGATAATACAGGTGGGTCTGGCGTTAAAAAAATTGTAATACAGTAAGTTATAATGTAATTTGAAAACTATTATCAGTTGCCTTATTTGTGTATTGTTTTCAGGAATTACAAATACTTTTTCCCAAAACATAAGACTCTATGCAAGCCCGAAAGGAGCCGAAGTATTGGCTCCAAATAATAAGGATACTTTATTGAGCCCTTGGTGCGGTGGCTGGGTCAATCCTCAAATATCAAATATAGATCTGAATGGGGATAACAGGCCTGATATTTTCGTTTTTGAGCCGGGGGCTAATGGAGATAACAGAGTATTAACTTTCCTTAATATCGGCAATGGACAATTCCAGTATGCACCTGAGTATGAATCTTTTTTCCCAAATATGACCTATTGGGCTCTCCTGGTTGATTATAACCATGATGGGAAACCTGATATATTTACGTACTCTCTTGGAGGTGCAGCAATGGATGTCTGGAAAAATGTATCAGCATGGCAAGGATCCAAATACAAATTACAATTTAAAAAGGTGACCAGAGACTACTTGCATTGCACGAATCAGTTTGGTCAAACTCAAAATTTATATGTTACAAGCGCTGGTATACCTGCATTTGCAGACATTGACGGTGACGGCGATATGGATATATTAGCCCTTGGCGTAACAGGAAATTGTATTGAAGTCAATACGAATGATGCAGTCGATAGTGGATATAGCCTGGATAGCCTGCATTTTTTTATTACTGCTCAAAACTGGGGAAAAATATCGGCTACATCAGAGCCGGACACTTTACCATTTTATCTCAATTCTGCATTCGGTTGTGGACAACAAATGAAAAGAAACAAGCACGGTGGTACCACTTTACTTGCAGTGGATATGGACAATGACGGAGACATGGATATGCTTGTCGGCAATCAATATGACTCTCTCCTGGCTCAGTTACAAAATGGCAGGATTAACATTGGCGGTCCTGTCCATAAAAAAGATACGATCAATAAGGAGACAAATGCTATCATGGGATCACAAACAGTACCGTACATTGGCTACTTTGCCAGTCCGTACCTGGTAAATGCTACTGATGATACTTTAAAAGACATTGTCGCTGCTCCTTTTTACCAAATTGCTCCTCCACCTTTCACTTATAATACAGCGCCACCTACACATCACACTTGTCTTTATAAAAATACAGGAACCGGTTTAGGCAACCATTATCAATTGGTGAATGACAATTTTCTCCAGGAATCTATGCTGGACTACGGAGATCATGCTGCACCCGCATTTGTCGATTTCAATAACGACGGATTGATGGATCTGGTAGTTGCAACCAGAGGAAACCCTGATAATGGATACCAATGGGACCATTTGCTCCTTTACAAAAATATTGGTACTAAAGATAAAGCTGTTTATCAAAAAGTAGATGACGATTTCGCAACTACTAGTAAACTAAAATTGGCCTATCTCGCTCCTACTTTTGCAGATATTGATGGTGATGGGCGGGTTGATATGTTACTCGGTACACAGGATGGGCGGCTGATGTTTTTTAAAAACATAGCTGATTCAGGAGGGACATTGCAAATGAAAAAGATATCCGACAATTTTCAGAACCTCAAATTTCCCGGTTTCAGTACCCCATGTCTTGCTCATATTAGTAATGATTCTTTATTCGACCTTGTTGTAGGTAATAAGCGAGGCAACATTTACTATTATAAAAATGCGGGATCAGCGACTTCGCCACTTTTCAAACAAATAACTGACAGTTTTGGCCACGTAAAGACTAATCTTTTTTATTGGTATGTTGACACCCCCACTGATTCAATCCTCGAAAAAGACTCTGTGGGAATGTCAGCCCCAATGATAGCGGACTTTGATCATGATGGCAAAATGGACATGGTATGCGGATCCAGTTATGGTGAAATGCTCTTCTATTTTGACATAACTGATAATCTGAATGGGAAGTTTAAACGCACGGATACAGTATTTTATAATACCTTATTGGGCGCCAAAGAAAACAAATTTCTCGGATCAATCACTATGCCTGCAGCTGCTGACCTTAATAACGACGGCTATCCCGAATTACTCATTGGCAATAATATGGGTGGCATAGAATTTTATGGTTCCAAAATTGTAAAACTTGGCATTGAAACAGTGAATCAAGAAGAATATACAGAGCCTGATTTTAGATTATATCCAAACCCGGCACATCATAATTTTAATGTTTCATTTATACCTAAAGATGGATACCGCTATAATCTGGAAATTATGAGTACGCTCGGAAAGGAAATATATTCTCAAAGACTGAATGAAGGCCAGACTTTTCAAAATGTAAATGTTTCAGATATTTCTCCTGGCGTTTATTTTGTTTCTATTCATGATAATAAAGGTGGCGCTGGTGTAAGAAAACTCGTGATTCAATAATTCCTTTGCTTTCATTTTACAATTTAATTCTTTCCCTAAATTAGGGTGGTGTTAATTTTATCGGGAATGAATTGAATGTACATCCATTTCTATCCTGAACCCGCACCCAGTAAGTTGATGAGTAATCACTTACAGTATAATTATAGTTATTAGCGCCTGGGATTTCTATGTTATCTTTATACCATTGATACGCAGGATATAACGCTGAAGTAAACACGGTATTTTCTTTTGTTCCTTCAACCGGAGTTATCGTCGCAAGGTTGGAGTAAGCAAAGCTATCTACTACTGCCTGCCATGCAATTTTCTTTATTATAGTGTCTAATTTATGTTTGTAAAAAGGGCCTTTATCATTCAGATTTATAGAAGGTTGATGAAATATTACGCCAAATAATACACAAGCTCCTAAATAACTTCCTGCCCAGCCCGGATGTCGACCATCAGCTTCGTACAGATAAAGTGGATTATATGGTTTTTTGGCTATATAAGGAACTTTGTCAATAATAGACATCCACGCTACGCCCACCGGGGCAATAATATTATTAACACCAGGCATACTATTAAGGTACTGATAATTGGCTAAAATACGTTTGATCATTTTTTTAGTATTATCACCCGGAAACTTTGCTGGAATACCACCTTTTAATTCCCATCCGGCAAAATAAACGATCTTGACACATGGAATGAGTTTCTTAATACTGTCCTGAAATATCACATTATTTTTAAGCAGTGGAATCGGGTGATCTAAAGAATCAAATTTGCCAAGTGAATCATAATAATATCTCTGATTATCCTGAATTACAACATAATCCCACTTTTTGGAATTGATCACTTTCCAGCAGAATGGATCATTAATAAAATGATTCACCGATTTTCCTTCGACATAATACAAAGATATATTAGCCCTCAATCCCGCGGATTTAGCCAATTGGTTTAGAAGGTCAGGCATGTTATGTGAAAACACAAAACTATTGCCAATAAAAAGAATTTTTACAGGGCTTGATTGGCTGATTGCGCTTAACGGCATGGCCAATAAAAACCACAACTTCAATATTTTAATCACGGTACTACCTATAAGTTTTTTTGTCCTAACTAAAATGATACTGAACAAATATAGGAACTTCCCTCTAAAGAATTAAAAATAATGCCTTCTTACTCAATTATTAAAAGTATAAATTCTAATATTAAATTAGATTCTTATCTTGGCAAAATCTTTTTTTTGGATTTTTACGTACATAGCATTAAGATAATCCGAATTTAATGTGACCCTAATCAAACATTTTCAATCAATAGATTTTATTAACTATTGAGTAAACAGCAACTAACAACTTCGTTTGTGTTTGAATTTGTTGAGTAAGCTGCCCCTGAATATGGGGCAGCTTTATTTTATTGAGATAATAGACAAAGGCAATTTGTTAATTTGTCTTTCCGCTGTCAACTGTCCACTGTTCACTTACTGATATTATTTTCTCCGCAGTCTCTTTCCCAACTCTTGATTGACCTTCTTTAGTAGATGCGCCTATATGGGGAGAAAATGAGATATTGGAAGCTTTTAATATCTCTTCATTTACGAATGGCTCACCTACAAATACATCAAGCGCTGCAAATCCTACTTGCCCGTTTTCGATCGCTTTTGTAAGTTCTGTCTCGTCAATCACGCCCCCACGAGCAGTATTGACTAAAACAACCCCTTTTTTCATTTTTGCAAATTCATTGGTAGATATCATTGCCGGAGTTCCACTTTTATGAGGCACATGAACACTGATAAAATCACTTTTATCAATAACTTCTTCAAAAGAAATCATATCCATTTTAATAACCGGTATTGGTTGAAAAGGCAAATGATCAAATACCAATTCTGCATTTTTAATAATCAGGTCACTGGCTATTACTTTCATGCCGATCCCTATTGCTATTTTAGCTACCTCCTGGCCTATCCGGCCAAAACCAATAATACCCAGAGTTTTGCCTCTTAATTCAAATCCTTTCTCGTATTTCTTTTTGAGTTCCTTAAAATCCTTTGCTCCATTAACAGGCATTTCCCTATTTGATTCAAAGAGGAAACGGGCTATGCTAAACATATGCGCGATAACCAATTCTGCAACAGAAAGTGTTGAAGAATTTGGTGTATTGGATACCTGAACACCAGCCTCTTCTGCCGCTTTCACATCTATATTGTCAATACCCACTCCTGCTCTTACAACAAGTTTTAGCCTGGTAGCATTCTTTAGTATTTCTGCATTTACTTTAGTGGCGCTTCTTACTATGAGTACATCAAATTCATTTATTCGCCCAGCTAATTGATCCTGTGGAATGCTATCCGTTATTACCTCAAAGCCAGCTTCTTCCAGCAGCAATTTTCCATCATTTGCTATACCATCATTTGCTAATACTCTCATATTGGTTTGCGTATTTTTTTTCAAATTCCTGCATTACATTTACTAAGTGATTTACACTTTCAATCGGCAAAGCATTATAAGTTGAGGTCCTGAAACCACCAACCGAACGATGGCCTTTTATTCCTACAATATTATTATCCTCAGTATATTTTAGAAACTCTTTTTCAAGCTCAGGCTTAGTCATAATAAATGTCGGGTTCATTAAGCTGCGATCTTCAACGGCCGTAGTACCCTGAAACATAGAGTTCCTGTCGATTTCTGCATATAGAACACGTCCTTTTTCTTCATTGCGTTTTTCCATTGCTGCTACGCCTCCCATTTTCTTTACCCATTTCAAGGTTAGGTATGAAAGATAAATAGCAAATACGGGAGGTGTATTGAACATTGACTCCCCTTTAATATGCGTACTATAATCCAGCATGGTAGGTATTTTTCTGCCAGATTTCCCAAGGATATCTTTTTTAACGATGACCATTGTAACACCTGCAGGTCCCATGTTTTTTTGTGCACCCGCATATATAAGTGCATATTTATTCACATCCACAGGCCTGCTGAATATATCCGAACTCATATCCGCTACTAACGGTATAGGGCAATCAGGAATATGATGCATTTGGGTACCAAATATGGTATTATTAGTAGTGATGTGGAAATATGCCGCATCAGTTGGAATCGTATAATTTTTAGGGATATAACTGAAGTTTTTATCTTCAGAAGAAGCTACAATATCCACTTCTCCAAAAAAAGTTGCTTCTTTTATAGCATTACTTGCCCATGTACCGGTTTTCAGATAAGCTGCCTTTTCATTAACAGGTAATAAGTTATAAGGCACCTGGCAAAATTGCATACTAGCTCCACCTTGTAAAAAGAGTACAGCATAAGCATCACTTACGCCTAACAATTCCCTGATCAGGGCTTCCATTTCTGCCATGGTTTCTTCCCATTGAGGGGTGCGGTGCGAAATTTCCACCACGGACATACCCATAGCTTTAAAGTTTTTTAGCCCTTCCATGGCTTCATCAATAGCTTCCTGAGGCAAGATAGCCGGCCCGGCACTGAAATTATGAACTTTGGTCATTGATTGATAAATTTGATTGGTACAAAGGTAGGAATTTGTCTTGAGTAGTGAAACTTGAATAACGGGGCCCCGAATTACTTTTGCATTATTTTATCTCTAGTTGCACTCGTTTTCCAAGTCCTTGTTCAAATATTTTGTATAATGTCGATAGTTGTATATCTGATTTTCCATTTTCTATTCTTGATATGTAACTCTTTTTGGTTCCAATCTTTTCAGCTAACTCTTGTTGGGTGAGTTTTGCTTCCTTTCTTGCTGCTTTTAATGTTTCACTAATTAAAAACAACCTGGCCTTTTCTTCAAATTTTTCACGTTTAGTACTCCCTTCATTTCCATATTTTATTTCAAGCAATTCTTTAAAATTAGTTGCTTCCTTTATATTTTTCATTGTCATTATTTTATCCCTTATTTTCAAAATATTTTTGCTTTAATTTTAATGCCTTTTTAATCTCTTTAGGTGGTGTTTTCTGCGATTTTTTTTTGGATGCCATTCAACAAAATTATTAGATTTCCTTTATCAAAAAAACTAAATATCCTGTATATATTACCCGCATATTCAATTCTTATTTCGTAAAGAGCATCTGTACCAGTTAGGTATTTAAAAAACTTTTCAGGAATTTGGGGTGTATTCGAAATTATATATAATACTTTATCAATTTTGGCTTGAATCCGGGGATTCAAGTCAACATAAAATTCTATAAAATAAAATTCAAAGAAAATTAATTCTCTATTCATATTTACAAAGGTAACTAATTAGTGAACAAATTTGTTCCATTTATCTTATATTTAGAAAAATGTATAATCTGTGAAAGGGATTCATAGAAATCTCTCATCACTTCTTTCTACCTTTGAACCTATTTTAAAAACATAGTCTCCTAAAAATAAAATGAACGACCAGTTAAAATTAGTACGAGAAACGCTTTTGGAATGTGCAACTGAATTCGGCACACCACTTTATGTATACGATGGTAATAAAATTATCGACCAGTATAAAAAATTGGTTACAGCATTTAAAGGGATAAAGTTCAGGGTGCATTATGCTTGCAAGGCGAATACAAATATCAATATCTTAAGATTACTCAGGAAAGAAGGATGTGAACTGGATACTGTGTCTATCCAGGAAGTTCAACTAGGAATAAGAGCAGGTTTTAAGCCTGAACAAATAATGTACACCCCTAGTGGTGTAAGTATTGAAGAGATAAGCGAAGCAGTAAAAATTGGGGTTAATATTAACATTGATTCTATTTCCATCTTAGAACAATTTGGCAACACCTTTGGCAATAAAGTGCCGGTTTGTATCCGCATTAACCCGCACATATTGGCTGGAGGCAATAGTAAAATCCAGACTGGCCATATTGATTCTAAGTTTGGCATTTCTATACATCAAATGCCACATGTGCAAAGAGTTATTAATCTGCATAATATTACGGTGAATGGCCTTCACATGCATAATGGTTCTGATATACAGGATGTAACTTCATTTCTAGATGGTTTTGAAATTCTATTACATACCGCAAAAGAATTTAAAGACCTAAAGTACATCGATTTTGGTTCTGGATTTAAAGTGGCTTATAAAGAGAAAGATATGCCCACTGATGTTGATGAATTAGGCAAAAAAGTAGTTGAAAAATTCAAAGCATTTTGCAAAGAATATGGTCGTGAATTAGAACTCTGGTGTGAACCGGGGAAATATCTGGTAAGTGATGCGGGTTATTTATTATCCAAAGTAAATGTAGTAAAACACACCGTTTCAACTGTTTTTGCGGGAGTGGATTCAGGTCTTAATCATTTTATCAGGCCTATGATGTATAATGGTTATCATCGAATCGAAAACCTGTCTAATCCCAAGGGATTAAAACGTATTTATTCTGTTGTTGGAAATATTTGTGAAACAGATACTTTTGGCACCGATAGAAAAATAAGTGAAATTCGTGAAGGTGATATTCTTGTGCTGCTCAATGCAGGTGCTTATGGCTATAGTATGAGTAGCAATTATAACAGCAGATTCCGTCCTGCAGAAGCATTATTGCTTGACGGCAAGAAATATTTGATCAGAAAAAGAGAAGAAATGCATGATTTGTTGAAGAACCTTGTAGAGGTTGAATTCTAATTATTTGAGAATGTGGGAATCTAAAGGTTTTCCTGGATTAATATTAAGTGAAATAACAGGTTTATTAGTGTGTCAGCAAAATTTGCACATTATCACATTATCACATTTGCTAATTCTTTCTCGCCATGTCTTTTGATTCTTATAAAAAAGGATTCTCTATCTATCTGCAGGTTGAAAAAAATCTCTCTGGCAATACAGTTGAAGCATATATTGATGACGTTAATAAACTATTCAGTTTTTTAGAATTTAGTTACGCCGGCGCTTCTCTTTCATCTGTAAAACCAATTCATTTATCATCTTTTATCAATTGGATCGTTGATATAGGACTGAGCGCAACCAGCCAGGCGAGGATAATTTCCGGAATAAAAAGCTTCTTCACCTACCTTCTTATTGAAAATGTGATCCAATCTGACCCTTCTGAATTATTAATAACGCCAAGAATAAAACGAAAACTACCTGAAGTTCTCAGTGTGGAAGAAATTGATGAACTCTTTAAACAAATAGACCTGAGCAAGCCGGAAGGCCAAAGGAACCGCGCCATGCTTGAAACACTATACAGCAGTGGTTTACGCGTATCTGAGTTGGTAAACCTTTTAAGTTCTCAAATACATTTTGAAGAAGGTTTTTTAAACGTAATTGGCAAAGGCAATAAGGAACGATTAGTGCCTATTGGAAGTGAAGCACTAAAACACCTTTCGATTTATGGTAAAGAAATCAGGAATCATATTGATGTTAAACCTGGTTTTGAAGGAGTGTTTTTTCTGAACAACCGGGGCAGAAAACTTAGCCGGGTTATGGTGTTTACAATTATTAAAAACCTGGCTGCATTAGCAGGTATCAATAAAAATATAAGTCCGCACACATTCCGACATTCCTTTGCTACGCATCTTGTTGAAGGTGGCGCTGACCTTAGAGCAGTACAGGAAATGCTTGGCCATGAATCAATAACTACTACTGAAATATATACGCACCTGGATAGAAATTATTTGAAGGAAGTAATAACAAGATTCCATCCAAGATCGTGAGAGAGGAGTAAGTAGTAAGTGATAAGTAGTGAAAGTAAAAAAACGAATGGCATTCCATACCGAACCTGCGAAGTTTGATATTTATTTCTCTATTTTTGCCCAGCTATGTCAATTAAATAACAAAACAACTACAATAAGGAGACACACACCACTTACTTCTCACCACTTACTACTTACCAGATGGACAATATAATAGAAGCCAAAAATATCTCAAAAAGCTATGCAACCAAGCAGGCTCTCAGAGATATTAACTTAACAATACCAAGAGCGGGCGTTTACGGATTATTAGGTCCTAATGGAGCCGGGAAAACTACTTTTATTCGAATCTTAACCCAAATTATTGGCCCGGATAGTGGGGAGATCCTTTTTGATGGCATTCCAATAAAACGAAGTGATATTGAAAGAATGGGCTATATGCCTGAAGAACGTGGACTTTATCGAAAGATGAAAGTAGGTGAACAAATTGAGTATTTTTCCAGGCTTAAAGGAATGACGAAAGCACAAAGCTATGAAGCTATAAAATACTGGTTTACTATTTTTGACATCAAAGACTGGTGGGGCAAAAAAGTAGAAGAACTGTCAAAAGGAATGCAGCAAAAAGTACAATTTATCGCGACTGTAATCCACAAGCCTCCATTACTAATTTTAGATGAGCCTTTCTCCGGTTTTGATCCTATAAATGCTGAGATAATAACTCGGGAGATCTTAAAACTCAAAAATGAAGGCACAACAATTATTTTGTCCACGCATAGACTCGAATCAGTAGAAGCATTATGTGATCATTTGTCTCTGATTAATAATTCACAAAAAATTCTTGAAGGTGGCGTAAGTGATATCCGTCATCAATTCAAAGAAAATATGTTTGAAATTGTGATGGCTGGCAGTGACTTAAACATACCTGACGGCACTGACATTGGTTTTGAATTGTATACTAAAAGTAAAGATGATGAAGGTAATGAATCTTTACGTTTCAAAACAAAAACAGGGATAACTGCTAACCAGATTTTGCAAAAATTTATGCCTGTTGGCCAGATAATTTCCTTCAAAGAAGTATTGCCAAGCATTAATGACATTTTTATCAAACTGGTAAAAGAACAATCTAAATGAACAAGA
>Ga0207119_1073_pt1 | contig 16353 bp, 12 predicted proteins | sample Alteio_BWMinHeat_43_FD_153505 | JGI IMG/M metagenome (GOLD analysis project Ga0207119, IMG submission 153505) | Enriched cells from forest soil in Barre Woods Harvard Forest LTER site, Petersham, Massachusetts, United States -... | ecosystem: Environmental > Terrestrial > Soil > Temperate forest >... | reverse complement strand
CGTTACGTTTGTCGACGTCGTACACTGTTCCTTCGCCCCGCCTCATTGCGACATCCATGCCGGGATTCAGCGGCGCTTGGTTCGGACCCGATGAACTCATTAGTCTCTCCGTGGATATGATCGAATCTTCGCTTCGATGCCACCGATTGCCATCATGCCGCCGGTATGTACACGCTGGAAACTGCGTCTCTGCTCTGTTGTAGCGTTGGAGCGTCAACAAGTCGTAACAAAATATTTTGCTCGCTTCCGACCTCTTTCATGAGCTCATCCATTTGCACGGAAAGATGTAGAAGTCCGGTCAGTTTATCTTGTGAGTCGAAGATTCGCCGGGAGCCGTCCGGCACAACAAGCTTTTGTGCTTCAGTTTTGTTGTTGTAGAGCCAATCAAGATAGCGCTGCGCTTCGGCGAGAATTCGCAGTTCGTATAGAGAGCCCGCCTGCAGTGATGCAAGATCCGCGTGATAGAGAATCGCTGCAATATCATAGCTGCCGAGATTTATTTTTGTGCCCTCCTCCTCAGCGTCGCTTTTCACGTTCTTGCAAAGTCGGATGGCTTTTTTCAGGCTCCCAAGAGCTAGGACATCCCGATCAGTTACACGCTTGATGTGCAGGAACGGAAGATTGTCTATTGTTTCTGGGACGGATCGATCGAGAATTTTCACGCCGCGATTCTGCTCGAGGTAGGTTGCCTGGTATTCAATGGTATCGTGCCAGTGAGAGGGGACTACATCTACTGGGCGCGCCAGCGAACCTCCGGAGAGTTGAATTGCTTTACTACCAGATGTATCGACGGTGACGGCAGGATAAGCGGCCTTGAGGATTTTCTCGCTCTCGCGCCGGAGAGAACTCAGTACCTGGAGCGATGTTTGGGTACTGGGATTTTGATAGAGACCCGCGCGGCTCCGCACCCCGCTTGTCGCATAGGTAAAAAAAGCTGTAGTAAGATTTAGCAGGTCAACATCGCTTACACCCCGAATGTGTGTGTTGAGCGGCACGGACCCCTGCAGGCGAAACTCGATGCCAAAGCCTGCCGACGTTAGCCCCTGATGCAATTGACGTCCAACCCGCTCCGCCGTCTCGATGCTGATTCGGGTGTACTCGGGGCTGACCTCCTGCATAGCGCCTAACGCATAGCGCGTATTCGGTTTGCCAGCTGTGGAGCGCTTCTGATAGGCCTCCGTGATCGCACTCTTGCGTATGAGTTCAACGGCATCATCCGTGCGGACGCGGTTTAAGCGATCGGTGCCGCTACGTCGCGCGTTCAAGCTCGTCAAGCGACGATTGATGTCTCGCGCCATTTTAGTGTGCCCTCTTGAGGCGCATGCGGCCGAATGTATTGCGCCCGTGCCCATTGAAGTACTCCCCGTCCGCAGACTTCATATCTTTTGCAAAAGTGATCTCGGCGAATCCGCGGTGAGCGCGTAATTCCGGCTGCCCAATTTTCGGATCGTTTTCGTAGTGATACAGGAGCACGCAACCGTCGATGTCGTCGCGCACTATGGCGGCAGAGATGCTATTCGACCCCGATTGCGCGGTCTTAAGCCGCACGCGTAACTTTTCCCAACTCTGCGTTATGGTGACGGTGCCGTGCCATACGTATCTAACGGTGCCGTCCTCGTTAATCGTCTCTCCGTGACACACCCACTCGCCACGAATATTCGGGACCTTAAGCCAGCGTGAAATGCCGACCCAGCGCCACGCGTAGCGGTTGAGGAGCCAGTACAGAGCTGCAAACACCGAGCCCGCGCCCAGCAATGACAAAACCTCTGGCGGCAAGTTTGCTGGGAGCCCAAATTGACGCGCGACATCTATGAGCGTGAGCAGCAGAAAAACGACGGCGCTGGAGACGCTTGCGGACAACAGGGCAAGGTAGCGGCCAACCTTCACACGATTGGCTCCCCCCAAAATTGCGTAGTCATGGTCTTGATTCATGGATAAAACTCGCCAGCAGGCCGGTTCCAGGGTAAACTTAAATAATTGGCTCCAAATCTTAATTGGCTTCATTATACAGAGCCAATTTAAATTGGCAAGGCTTGAGAGCCACATCCAGCGCAGGAGAACTTACAGATGCCCGCAGGAAGAAGACCAAGCACAGTAAAGGCGCCCACGAAACTCGAGCGCGCGGAGAAACTGCGAGAACAGATTGTTGGCCTCGCGGACAGCCTCTTAAATGACGGGTATGGATCGGCGCTGCCGCCACCGACAGCAGCCGAGCTGATTACCGATCCCATGCAGGACCCAAAGACGCACGGGTGGATTGGCCACGTCCAAGAACCGCTCGGCATATACATTCAGCGCGTCAACGTGAACCAGAACTTCTCGCAGCGCCCGCCGTTCGATCACATCACTGATTCGATCTACAAACGGCTGATACGCGACTTTATCGAAGGCGCCGTCATGCCGGAATCGAAGGTTGCTGCGTTGAGCCGCAGCGCTCATGACCGGAAAGCCCAGTCGCTTGCGGAAATGGACATCGACTACTCAATCATTGATGGTTTGCAGAGACTCTATTGCTTCTGCATCGCATTGCTGCTCGTTTGGCGTCGTGCCGAACTTATCAAGGATGGCTCTATTCCTGCCGAAGCTTGGACCTATTTTGCTGACCATGTAGAAGCGACAGGAGAGCCGCGCACCGCCACCGAGCAGTTGCTCAAGCGCGTTATCCGGTACGAGATCTTTTATCAGATTGATCTCGGCGGGCTCCTTCACTACATGGTTACTTTCAACACCGGCCAGAGGCGCATGAGTTTGCCGGTTCAGCTGGAAATCATGCAACGTCCGCTCATTATGGAACTGGAGCAGCGCGCGAAAATCCCTGTTTGGCATGAGATCAACAAAAGACCCGGCATGCAGCGGCCAAAGGATAATTTTGCTGCAGCGGATTTGGTGCTTGCGACCCAGGCCTTCATTACGAATAACGCGCAGCTTACTGCCAGCACTGAAGCCGAGCGGTTTCTCAATGAGGATCAAGCTTACTTAGATAATGTTGGAGACATCAACGACGTCGTGCATACGCTCAAACGCATTGCGACGGAACTGCATCCCCTTATGACTCGCGTGTACGCCAACGACCCAACTCGGCGCTTCATACTTTCCAGCGGCGGCACGTTTCTGCAAAGTCTTGTTGCGGCCTGCGGATATATACGCAATCGAAACGGAATGAAGATGCTAGATAGCGCACTCGACAGACTTGAGGCAATACTCAAGAATGGTGACGAGGATCCATTGAGCCTTGACAGCTACTGGAAAGCGCTTGCCCAAATCACCGCCTCCCGCGGCAAGGCCACGCGTCGCCTGGTCTATGACACCTTCCTAAGGTTTTTTGGGGGCGCAACCGGCGAACTGGAGTGGCTCGACACGGCCGCACAGATCTAAAAACCCTAAGGCAACGATTCCATGTAGAAAGTCCCTGCTGCGGGCTGAGAATCCCGCCCAATGCGGTAGCAGTCTGGGCCTTGTGCGGTTATCTGGCTACCTACTCTGGGCAACGAGCTCTGTCAAAAACGAACTCAACGCCTTGCTTGGGTCATCCTCGTCCGAGACGACCATAGTAATTCCCCAATGACCCAAGATTTCCTCTGCAACTGGGTTTGGTCGATTGGTGAACAAGTACGACTTGGGCCGCGCGGAAGCTAGCGTTTGTCCGGACCACATCTTAGTGAGCTTGTAAAAAAGGAGGCGGATATTGATGTCCGAGATGCTATGTCCAATGAATAGCACAGAACTACCCAGGACGTCAGACCTAAGCTTAATGTCGAGCGGCGTTTCAAAGCTAAGGCGCTCGAAAAAACTAGTCTCGTCGAGCACAATTGAGGAGTCGTCGTCAAAGTCACCGTGCAGCTTGATGATCTGCCGCAATCCATTGCTTACCTTAACCAAGTCGGCGACGCTCGCCACTTTTGTATACGGCATGCCGTGTGCGTCATGAGCCAATTCCAACCATCGATCGTAGTTGGTCGTATAGATTTTTGGAAAGTTGCCTTGAACAATCAAGCGGTGGATATCAGAGGATTTGATACTTACGCTCGGCTTGTGCCACTCCCGATCCATCCAGCTCCGAAGCGGCCCAATGCTGCCTGTCTTCCTGCGATAAAACTCTGCAAGTGCCAAAGCGTTTCCATAGGTCGCAAAAACGTCGGGATCGTATCCGAGTTCCTTGGCGATCTGGCGTATTAGCTCGCTCCATGTGGGCAAACCGAGGTTTTTCGATACGCCCGCCCCAACGAAGAGAATCAATTTTCCGGTTTGGTATGCTTCTCGAATTTCGCTCACGCAGAAGTTCCCCTTGTGAGGAAGGCCGCAAATTTGTCGAGCGCTTTTCGTCGCATCGAAATCTCGTTCTTCTTAGAACCGAGTTCTGCAAATGTTTGGTTCTCACCAACGGGTATAAACACGCAATCCCATTGGAAGTTACGATTTCCCCTAGGCTCCTTTGGAACGTGTCCGGGGATTTCGCCATCAAAATAATGAACCAGCTTACCATCGCAGTAGCCGATGACTGTCTTTGCAATTAGTCGTGGACTTGAGAGGTTTGAGACAACTTCTGTGAATCGATCAGCTAGTAAACTATCCCAGAATATCTGGGTGAGGCCAGCCGGCAGCCCGTTGAGACCCTCGATGTATAGGCCGGTGTGTTCAACAAAAAGTGGTCTGCCGATCTCGTGAAAGGCTTTAATCAGCTTGTCCTGCACCAGCTTCCTAACATCGTTCGTCTGCAATTCCTCTATTTTAATCGCCGTAGGGATTACCTTTACGCCAACAGGCGCCAAGATGGCCGTAACTTCTTCGAGTTTGTGTTTGTTACTTGAGACGAATCTTATATTCATGGCGCGAAATCCAAGAAGGAGTATTTCTTAGCTACTTCGAACTGTGACTCGAGAAATGTAACTTCCACCCCTTCAGATAGCGCGGTATCGTAGTCATCGTTCAAGCCACGCTCGTGAATTCCAGGATTATCTGAGCAGATAACAAAAGGAACTCCGCTCCGGAGAAAGCCGCGCATAGGGTGCGTCTCCGTGCTCTTAATCGCACCCGTTAGTCGATTGCTAATGGGGCAAACCTCCACGCACACATCTCGCTGGGAGAGTTCTTCCATAATCTCGGGGTGTGACGCGGCTGCGGTACCATGACCTATTCGGTTCGCTCCAAAGCTTCGCACTGCGGTTAGGATATTTTCTGGCCGCCCTGTCTCCCCAGCGTGAATGGTGATGCCCAATCCATACTTCTCTTTGGCAGCTCTAAAGAGATCAGGAAGCTCCTCCGGAATGGATGTCTCCTCGTCACCCGCTAGATCGATACCAACAACGTCCACGGGACAACTGAGTGCTCGAAATGCGCGAAGAAGCGTGTCGAGGTGCACCATGCTGTAGTCACCGCGGGTGACTGTTAGCACAAGCCCCCGAGTGATTCCGAATTTTTCTGCGCTCGACGAAGTGGCCTCAATTAGCCGTTGAAGCGCTTCAGGCACTGCGCAATCCTGAAGCCCTGCCAAGTACAAAACGCTGCTTCGCAATTCCACAAAATCAACGTTGCTACGGCTCAGAGTTTGAAAAGCGTCATCACACATGCGCCGCAGATTCTCGAGCCTGGTCGGAATTTTCCTTAGCACTTGCCAGGGTTTTAGATAGCTGCTCAAAGATGAGCATGGTTTTAGCCGGGCAAGGTCTCCCCCTAAATCAAATCCAGCAGGTATCTCCGTTGTTTCGTCTTCTAAAACTGAACGCACTGCACTGGCAGACACTAAGCCGTTCAAGTGAACGTGGAGCTCGCCCTTTCGGATACGAGCAATGCGACCACTGCGTTCCGACGTTTCCATGCGTCCTTGCTCCGAGCAGCGTATGTGAGAAAAGCCAACGAAGTCGATCAGCAACATACATACGCACAATCCAGCACGCTTTGGACTGCGTCACATGCTCAGGATTACCAAAACCTTAACTGACTTTGAAAAGCGTCCGTCCCAGCCAGGGAGCGCATTCGATAAAAGCGTAATCAGCTCGGGTCGAAAGCGTTTCGCCGAGGTCGCGAAGCCCATCGATCCTTTTTTCACGCCGGCGGGGTCAGGCAACCTGTGCTAGAGGCTGTAGGGACATGCGGTGGGCTGTTGGGCAGCACATCGCAAATGTAATTTCTCATTCCCCGCAAGCACTTGGATCGCATGAGAGTAGGTTCGATTCGAGTTTACTTTGCGTCGGCGCGCAGAACTCGTTGATTTAACAAGTGAATTTTGAGGATATGGTGGGCCGTGTAGGGATCGAACCTACGACCAATTGATTAAGAGAAACCCGCTCCAAGTCCTCTTTATCCCTTCAGAAATAATCACTTACATCGCGCAAAGTGTGCCACGATCTTGCCGGTTACGTCGTGGTAAGCCATTGAATTGCTACGAATCTGTCTCCTTCAATGGCACAAGCACGGACGCAGTAAGGTCGGGCGAGCGTGGCGTTGATGGGGGGTCATTAAAGAGCGCGGCCCTCGAGTCTGGCCGGCACCGCTGCTTGAGGCGGGTACGCGCGACACAAGGGATCGCCAATAACCAAGTCTTCCCATCCCACTAAAGCAGAGGCGGCGTAGAAACTCTCTGCCAGCGTCCAGCCCTTCGTATAGCGGTCAAACAGGATGCTGGGGGCGGCGATAGCCTGTACCAAAGGTTCATCGACATACCCCTTCACACCCGTCACTCCTTGCGCAATCAGATCGGCGATCGAGCTCTGCCCCCCCGTCGCCGGCAGGAACGTGCGTGCACTCGTCGAGACTGCGGTCTCCGCCAAGGCGCCGGGTGCAAATCGCAGGGAGTGATAGGCCGCATTGTCAAAATGGCCGTCGTTACTCCCCCAAGACATATAACCCATGAGTCCCGCACGGCTACCGATGAAATGAAAAGACCGTTCGAGTTCTACGGGTATCCCACGTGCCATCAAGACATCGGCGGCATGCTCCATATCGGAATTCAGATCCCCAAGATGCGCTTGCTCGCTGGTGATGCTCACTTCACGGCTTGACGATGAACCGCGTTCAGACAAGATGCTGTAAGGCTGACGAGCCTTATCGGTCTCTCCCAGTTCTGGCGCCGCATTGAGAAGTATTTCGCCACCCGGCGGTGCGCCGCGGTGCCAACGCTGTTCGGCCTGCAAGCAGCGCGTCGTGAGCGCTAACGCGTCGGCGGCCGTATAGCCATCCAAGCGCGTGACCAGGTAGCCCCCGAATGTTGCATGCGAGAAGCGCTTCTCGCTATTCCAAAACTGATTAGCCCACGCGCGTGCACGAAAGCGCTGTCGAAACAACTTCAACCAGTCGGCGTCATATGAAGTTTCCGCAATCTCGACCTGGATAACATGGGGCAAACTGCCATAACCCAGCGCGGCAAGGCGGCTGTCCAGTGAGAACCGATCAATCACGTTGGGTTCTCCGGCACCGTCAATGCGAATCGGGATCCCCTTGGTGAGCACAATGAAATCTATTCCCGGGTGTGCCGCCAAGTAGGCCTGGATGGGCGCTTCGATGTCCCGACGATAGGCGTCAAGATCGATTGTTTCGATTTTCGTCCCCACGAGATCTCGGACCCTAAGATTGGGATCGGGCACCTCATGGCCAGGGACGGAGGAGTCCTTGCAGTGGAGGGTCAGGAGATGCTGCGCGCCGCGGCGCCGCGCGTAATCCCGTGCGAGGGTGACCGAAATGGCGCTGTCACCGTTTTCCACGACGAGGACGCGGTCGGCATCGCGACTCGGAGTTGCCTGTGCTCCGACCGCCCCATATATCAGCATCATAGTGACGGAAAAGACGGAGATGCGGCCTTGGCGATTCATCCGTCGTATTCTATTGTGACGCATGGGAGACGAATCCCATGACCTCAGCGGGCACGGGCGCGTGAAACCCCTTGTACAGAGATCGTCGGAACAATAGCGCTCAAGGAATGGCATTGGGTCGGTCGTCGAGAAAAACCGGTTGCGTCCAAGCTCGTCGTCCGTCGGAATCCGTAACCGCTGCGCGCACGTAGCCCTCGTCGCCCTTTACCGTATAGTGAGGGGCTAGACCGGTCACCTGCGCGAGCACTCGGCCGCCACTGCCGATAAAGCGCGTCGTGAACAGGACGTCTTCTCTTTGGGTGGTCGCCTTCCACGCCAGCGGTTTGGATAGGGTTATCGATATTTCCTTGCGATCTGCACGGTACTCCGCGAGGGTGATGCCGGTCGACGCATAGAAGTGGCCACGTCGCAGTGCGTCCAAGATCGAGGTCAAGGTCAAGCTTGGCGCTTGTACCACGATCCATGCGTGACCGGGTGTCGGCGCCGTGGGATCGTCGAAGTTGAGGTAGTCATGCGTGTCATCCGAGGCCACTCCCCAAACGGTTTTTCCTTCGCTCAGCAGGCCGTCCCACAAGGCTTCGAAGGACGGCACCTGCCCGCCGCCTTCATCGACGCCGCCCAGCGGCCCAATGGACGGGAAGGCATTCCACACTTCGAATAGGAACGGGCGAGAAATTTTTTTCAGTTCCTCGAGCCGCACCCCCCAACGCCCGGTCGGATGATTGACCTGCGGGATGCCCCCGGCCTCGTAGATCGCATCAATGTTTGAAATGTAAGCCTGCGCAGGTGACCTATCAGTTGGCGCGTATTTGCGATAGGCGTCCCCCAGCAGCATTTGGGGCGGAAGCTCTTTGGGAAAACCTACCGGATAGATGACTTTATCGGTGTTGATGCCATTCACATGAGCCCAGCGGAAAGCGCCGCCAGGCACGGCGGGCGCGAGGCCCTGCGTCACTTCCTGGCCGCTGATGACGAGAAATGTTCCCTCTCCCCCCAACTCCTGATTGAGCGGCTCGACAGGCGTCAGATGCTCATGATCGGTTATGACCAAGCACTGATAGCCGTGTCGTTTGTACCACTGGGCCGCATACTCAGCCGAAACATTGGCGTCCGAATTCGGAAATGAAGCGGTGTGGGTATGCGTATTGCACCGATACCAATGTTGTGCGGCCGGCGCCGCGTGCGCCGCGGCGGTCAGCGTGATCGACAACACCGCCAACGCGGCATTCACCGTGCGCATCTGCCTCTCATCTCTGATCAAGTGCCATCGCTTAATCTCACCATCGATAGTTTGCAGCCATGCCAATCGTCAAAGGTCGTAAAGTGTAAGGAGCCCCGCCGTGTGGATAGAGAGACTGATTATCCAATAGTGGCAGGCTGTTGAGCACGTTGGTGCCGTATAGCGAGATATCCCAGCGATCCCACGTGGCCCCGACATGGACGTCGAGCCGGTTGTAGGCAGGGTTCGGTATGAAGGTGGCGTTGTAGTTTGGTTGGCTCGGAAGACTCGCCTGGTAGGGTCCGGGGTTTCGACTGTGGTATGTGTCTACCAACCGGACATACGGCCGATATTGCCCTACCGTGAAAGTGTACTCTGCGGTCGGCGCCACAATCCAAGGCGCAGAATAGGGATTGGTCTGCTCGCCGTTGACCACAGAGGGTGTGAGTCCGCTGGTGAGCGAGACGGTATTTCGCGCGTCCGTATAACCCAGATCCAAGCCGAGCTTGAGGTTTTCCGTCACCAGGAAATTGCTCTCGAACTCGAATCCCTTGCTGACCGCCTTGCCTAGATTGGTGGTGAAGGAGGTTGAACAGGCCGGGACGGTGAGTGTCTGCTGGACATTGTTCCACTTGATATAAAACCCGCTCCAATCCATCTGGACGCGTCCTTCACCGAGCCTGTTTTTCGATCCCACCTCATAGCTCCACACTGAATCGGCCTGATACGTGAGGGGCAGGCCATTTTCGATCCCAAATTCCGCCAACGCGGCTGCGCAGGCAGGAAGAACGGCCAAAGGTGGATTGACACCGCCGATGCGATCTCCCTTCGTGGCGCTGACGTACAGCAGTTGGTTGGCGTTGAGCTGCACATTGAGGCCGATCTTCGGGTCGGTGACGTGCTGCGATTGTTTGCCGGAAGTATTAAAGCCGGCGGGCCCTCCAATGGGTCCATCCTGATAGATGTCGTACGAAGTGCTGTTGTGCGCGACGCGCAATCCCGCCACCACGCTAAAGGGTCCGTAAAAGTTGTATGTTATCTGTCCGAAAACGGCTTTTTGCTCATCCACCGTGTTGGGCTCTAAGCCCAGATACCCGATGCCCCCCGGCAGCAAGCCCTGGCCGAAGACATCCTGCACCGACGGGAACCCTGCAGCGACCACCTGCCCCGCAAGGTTCGCATCGTAATAAAGTTGCTCGATGTACTGTCGTGACTTGGTATACGCCAGGCCCACCGTCCACTGCAGAGGGCCGTCGATTGCTGACTGCGCACGAATCTCTTGAGCGAAAATGTTCTGAGCGGAGGAATCGTAGTTGGGCGCCGCATCGCGTATGTTCGTCGGCCAGCCCAGTCCAAAAATATCAGGTATTACGGGGCTGAAATCGGAGAGTTGCAGCGAGCTGCTATGGAAGAAGGAGGTATTCGAGATCACATTCACCGGCCCAGTATCGAGCTCTATCTTCAATGAGGGCAGCGAGAATCGGTCACTCTCCCAAGTCGGCAATATGTTGTGATCCACAAGACTGCTGCCCCGGGTATAACGCGGGTTCAAGCTTGCCCAATATTGAGTGAATACGCTGGGGTAACTCGCCGATGTCGCCGGATCGAACAAATCGGCATCGTTTTGATAGACGTGTTGGTAGAGAAGAGCCGGTTCGATCTTGAGCATGGAGATCGGCGAGAATGTAATGGCGGCACGGACCACGTCCATATCTCGCCAGTTGGAGTTTGAGTAGTCGTAACCGCCGGGCACGGCGCTTTCATGATCGATGTACCCGCCCTCGCGACGATGCCAAGCACTGATCCGAAACGCCAGCACATCATTCACGATGGGACCGCCCAACGCGACGCCTCCCTCATAGCTCAGCGCACCGTCTTTGGTGTACTCGATACGAGCGCGAGCAAAGCCACTGAAGTTTTCCAAGTCCGGCTGTGGCGTGATAAAGCGAATGAGTCCGCCCTCCGCGCCGGCTCCGAAAAGGGTGCCCTGTGGCCCCCGAAGCACCTCGACTCTCTCCAGATCGAAGACCAATGGCGTCAGATTACCCCCGGTGATGTCCGTTACCCTGCTCTGGATAGGGGTGTCGTCGATGTAGATAGCGACGGGCGGATATCCCTGGCCACTGGCGATTCCACGGATGAATATCGAATTTTTAGTAGATCCCGCAGTGGTGGCAAAGTCCACACCAGGGGTGAGATTGGCAATGTCGCCCAGGTCATACACATTCTTCTGCTGCATGGCCTTCTCGTCGAATACGGCCACGCTGATGGGCACATTTTGCAGCCGCTCCGCTCGCTTCTGGGCTGTCACTATCACCTCTTCCAGCTCAGGTTGCTTTTCTGCGGTCCCGTGCCCGGTCCCAGAGTTCGCCTGCGCATCAAGCTGCGAGTCGAGCGTAGAGGGCGCCAACTCCGAGGCTGCCGTAACGTATGAGCAGGTGAAACTGAAGACGAGCGATGAAACAATCGCGACCGGAACAAAGGCCCTACCCATGACATCCCCCATAGACAAAATACTTACCAAGCGGACCACGATGGCCAGTTTGTGGCGTTCATCCGCGCATCCCAATAGAGCCACGACGTCCGGTACGATGGCATACCACTTTTGAATGTGTCAATTCTTGGTGGTCGATTCATAAAACCTTCATACTTGCTCGCCCTGACTGGATCCGATGTGGCGACGTCATCGGCCGCGGTCAACGCCACAACTGCTGAATATTTGTGTCGCCGCAGCCCTGCTGCCTTGAATTAGATCGGAGTGTCTCGAGTTAGGCGAGCCTCTGCGGCGTCACCTTAATTGTATTGTTAGATCCCGGTCCCCGAGTTAGGTAAAGCGATACGTTGTTGAGTCATTTGTTCGACTCTCATTCAGTTTCTCATCCGAGCGCCGCGAGGATCGAACGGGGATGGCGCGATCACGTTGCAGGACCGTCGTTCACCAATGATGGATAGCTCCAAACGCTGACCGACCATGGCCCAATCCGCATCCAAGTAAGCCATGGCTAGACTCCGGGACACCGTGTATCCGTACGCGCCCGATGTCACATAGCCGACACATTGATCGGCCCGCCAGATGGGTTCACCGCCCACCGCGTCGGCGTCGATCGCGTCAATCTCGATCGTCACGAGTGATCGGCGTGGTGCAGCGGTTTCTCGCTCCAGGCGAACAGCTTTCTGACCGATGAACGGACCCTTATCGTACGCAATGAATCGATCAAGACCGCACATTCTTGGAGTTTGCGCCCAGGTGAATTCACGGCCCCAGATGCCCACGCTCTTTTCCATGCGAAGGCTTAAGGCCGCGTTGTATCCCACCTGCGTCAATCCCAGACCGCGACCCGCGTCCACCAGGCTCTCATAAAGCGTGGCCTGCTCGGTGACGGGCACGTTTAATTCGTATCCCAGTTCGCCAGTTATAGACAAACGCGCCACATGCGCCTGCGTCATTCCGACGTCCATGACGCGGCAGGAAAAGAACTCGAAGGTATCTTTGGAAACGTCACTGATCGCCAGCCGAGCCAACAATGCTCGCGCGTTCGGCCCGAAGATACTGAATCCGCCTACCGTATCGGCTAGATCCACGAGGTTCACCCCTTCCGGCGGTAAGAGCTCCCGCATCCACCGAAGGTGCCAGCAGCGCAGGTGATATGAGCCCATGAGCCACCAAGTCTCATCGTCCCAATTGAAGACTGTGAAATCGCCGATCAAACGTCCGGAGTGACTGAGCATCGGAGCGAGTCGCGCGGCACCTCGATTCGGCAATTTGGCTGCAAGTACCTTATCGAGCCAGCGCCGTGCGGCCGGGCCGGTAATCGCATACCTCGAGAATCCGCTGATGTCGAGGCATCCCACCGCCTCACGTGAAAATTGACATTCGCGCGCCACGATGTTGTGTGCTTCAGAGCGGCGATGTGAGGGTGTTTCGGTGAAGTCGGTGGGCGCAAAATAGAGAGGAACCTCAAGACCCCAATTCACCCCCCAACGGGCGCCCGATCGGTTCAGTGCGTCGTGGGCGCCGCTGCGGCGCAGAGGCCGCCCGGCCGGCAGTTGCTCGTTGGGGTAACTGAGAACAAAACGTCTGCTATAAAATTGTGCGGTCGTGGCCTTTAAGTAATTGCGATTGGCTGCAAAGCTGCCAAAGCGCGCGATATCCACTCCAAAGGCATCCACGCGTGGCTCCCCTTGAACGATCCATTCAGCCAACGTGCGACCGATCCCACCTGCTTGGCTAAAGCCGGCCATGACGCCACACGCTAGCCAGCAATTGCGTACACCCGGCGCCGGCCCCACGAGCGGATTGCCGTCGGGCGTGAAGCTGATCGCGCCGTTCACCCAACGTTTGACTCCTGCCCGCTGCACGCTCGGATATCGCGCAAACCCCATCGCAAGCTCAGGCGCTATACGCTCAACGTCCTCCGGAATGAGCTCCATGCCGAAGTCCCAAGGAGCGCCCTCGATGTTCCAGTGTCTCGGATTTGGCTCGTAGGTGCCCATCAACACGCCTTGGCCTTCCTGGCGAAGGTAGCTGGATCTGTCAAGGTCGACGATGATCGGCAGCTCCCTCGACAGATTGGCGATCTCGGGAATCGGCTCCGTAATCAAGTAGTGATGCTCCATGGGAACGAGCGGCAGATCCACTCCGGCCATGAGGCCGACTTGCTTGGCCCAGAGGCCGGCCGAATTCACAACGTGTTGAGCAACACAGGTGCCTTGCTCCGTCACGACAGACCAGGTCGCGTCGGCTCGCTGCTGCAAGTTAATGACACGATTTCGGAGCATCACTTCCGCGCCATGTTCTTTTGCTGCGGTGGCGAACGCATGCGTGGCGCCATAAGGGTCGAGATGGCCCTCATTGGGGTCATAAAGACCACCTAAGATTCCACGGATGTCCGCAATGGGGCACAAGGCCTCAATCTGGGCTGGTGTCAACAGCTGAATCTGTGTCAGTCCCATCGATTGAAAAAGGGCCCATGACGCTTTGAGCCATTCCCATCGCTCCACGGTTCCGGCCATGGTGACGCCGCCCGTCATATGAAGGCCGATCGCTCGCCCGCTCTCCGCCTCGATCTGTCGGTACAGTTTGATGGTGTAGTCCTGAAGCATCGCAACGTTCGGGTCGGAGTTGATCGAGTGAAACCCAGCAGCGGCATGCCAGGTGGAACCGGCTGTCAGTTCAGAGCGCTCGATCAATATTACGTCGCGGTATCCGAGGCGGGTGAGATGGTAGAGAACACTACACCCGACTATCCCGCCCCCAATGACGGCCACTTGCGCGTGCGATTTCATCAATACCCCGTGACAGATCGTTGTCGCATGAGTATTGCTGGTTCCCATCGAAGTGAATGAGGCAATCAGACGCAACCGTGAGTGTTTCGGGTTTGCGCGCCAACAGGTTCAATGAATCTGACGTGCCTTACTGGGGAGAAATCCAAAGTAATCGCGAAATGCCGCGGCAAAGCTTGTCTGGTGCCGGTAACCAATCGAGTGAGCCACTTGTCCTACCGACATTTGCCGGCATCGTAGTAGCTCCAGCGCATGCTGCATTCGTCGCTCGATTTGATATTCAAAAATGGTAACGCCATAGCGAGATTTAAAGGCGCGCTTGAGCTTCGATTCGCTCATAGCGACGGCACGGGCGACATCGCAGATGTGAACCGGATCGTTCAAATGGCTCCCTAACATGCGTCGCGCCTCTTCGAGCTGGCGAGATTCCTTCCCATAAGGCGCCTTCGGCGCCGACTCCAGACTTCTCGCCTGGGTCAATGCCAGGACTTCACATAACAGCTCGAGAGCCTTCGCCTCCGCATAGAGCAGTCGGATTCCTCGGCCATAGGGACAATCGAGAAGACTTGTGCCCAGATACAGTAATGTGGGTGACAGCTCGGCTTGTCGATACCACACGCGATCGGGCGCCGTCTGGTCGATTTCCTCTAACAGTGGCCAACGATCGATGCCGTTTCGCCGAGCAAGCTCCGCCAGAATTTGCGGCTTGCAGAATAGCGTCACACTTGCATCCTGGTATCGCGGTAACAATCGCTCCCAGATCTCTACACCGGGCGGCTGATACATCATCAGTAGCGTAGGCCCTGACACGGTCATTGGGCTCAGAGAACCAGGCAACTGAATTTCCAGGATACCGGACAACCTCAAATGGAACTCCACCAGGCCCTCCCCGGGCGCCCTCTCGACACACGGCGTGTCAAACACGCCGGACATGGCGACAAAGTAGAACTTTTGATCGAGTCGGTAGAGCTCCCACGTCCCATGACCCTGGCTGCGAACGATGGGAAAGCGTGCACCCTGTAGATGGCGCTCCGGATTTTCGGCGATTAGCTCGCCGCGGTTGATCTGCCGCAAGTCGGCAAACAAGTTGTTCAACGTACCGGCCGATCGATTGCACACAGATTCGTGCCGATAGAGACCGATGGCAGAATCACTCGAAGCTTGATTTCTCGGGGTTCTCACAAATGCAGGCCTATCGATACTTGGCAATCATATACCATCCGAGAGGGCCGCCGCGGGATGTGCGATGTCGCGCGTAGGTAGCGGTGCGAAGTCTTCAGGTCTGCCCGAATCAGCGCACAGAATCTGAGCCGCAATCGCCTTCTGAAACTGTAGTGAAGTCGCCTCTTGAGCGGGAGCAAATTGGCCGCCGGTGAACGCCGGGGAATGTCGCCCGCGTTGCACTCTTTCCACGACCTTCACATCCTCTGAATTGACGTCCGTGATGAAGTCTGAGTTCCTGCGTCGCGCGGCAGCGAGAGATTGGTCGAGCGCATCGTCGCCAACGAAGAAAAATTCTACCCGCTCTCGCGTGCGCTCAACCGACTCGGGCAGAACAAGAATCGAGAAGGTCATATCGGGGAGCGGGCCTAAGATGAGATTAGGAAGTGCCACCAACGATTCGTATCGCGAATAGTCCCGCAATCCCCGCATCATGGGTAACGTTGCCCCGCCAATGCGCTCGCCCTGATAACCCGTTCCACCCTGCCCCAGGTATGAGTGCCCGCCGAGAATTTGGTAGTGAGATTCCATCGGATTGACGCCGTTCAACCCGCGATGCACCCACGGGAGATGATAGCTCTCGACAAAGTTTTCGATGATGATCTTCCAATTGGCGGCCACCGTCAGATCACGCCTGAGAGTCTCATCCCTGCGCAGCTGCAGCCAGTCAATTCCCGCGAAGCGCTCGGCGACTGGGCGGATCCAAGTCTCAAATGGCGGTGCTGTGCCAGACAAATTGATGAACACATGCCCTGCCCATTCGGCCGAACGAACGGTCCGCAGAGCAAGCTTTTCCCGATCAAACACTTCGCATTCATGCCGGCC
>Ga0207119_1072_pt1 | contig 16410 bp, 19 predicted proteins | sample Alteio_BWMinHeat_43_FD_153505 | JGI IMG/M metagenome (GOLD analysis project Ga0207119, IMG submission 153505) | Enriched cells from forest soil in Barre Woods Harvard Forest LTER site, Petersham, Massachusetts, United States -... | ecosystem: Environmental > Terrestrial > Soil > Temperate forest >... | reverse complement strand
AGAAAAAGGGGTCTTGGCTTCAGAACAAATAACGGAGTCTTAACTGATGTCGATCGGGCCTGTTCCGACCGTTGAAACGGCTAAGGTGGTCTATCTTGTCGAAAGACGTCCTCCTCACGCTGAATCCACCCATCCTTTGCTGGATAAAATCAAGCACGCGGCCGGAGCGGCGATCGCCCTCTTCGGACTTATTTTCCTTACCTTCGCAGCCGCGGCCTTAATTGGGAATCTGGTCGGGCTGTTCGCATTTACGGCTGGAAATTTGGAGATGGCGTTTATGATCGGTATGGTAGGAACTGTGTCTGGGTTCAATCTTTCCACCAAGGGCAATCAAGCGGCGGAGGTTTATCTCGGCCCCCTCTCCGTAACCGTGTAGTGAACCACAGAAATAAAAATAGTGGGGGAAGCCCCCACCCCCCCCCATTTTTTAACCACAGAGGCTGCGCAAACTTTTAAAACGTCCGGGGGACGTTTTAAATGAGGAGCAGGAGAGCACAGAGGAGGGGACCACCCCAATGATGATGCATCATTGGGTGCGGAGGGCTGCCCTCCGCCTCTGTGTCCTCTGTGATCTCTGTGGTTAAATTTCTTAATGGGGGTGCGGGGGCTTCCCCCGCGATTACTTATAATCTCTGTGGTTCAAGAGTATGTTGAAACGATTATTTCTCTTTTCGGTGGTTGCGAGTGCAGGGTTTGCCCAATTCACGCAGATCCCGTTTGCGCCGAGAGTCACTGCCGATGATTTCATCTTGATTAGGCCGGCCGAACCGGAGCCGCCTCCCAAACTCCGCCCTCTTTTGACTCCTGCGACTTATAAAATCGAATGGGACATCGATATGTCTCCTTATGCAGGCGGCGAAGACCTTCTGTTCGCGATGCGTGTTTTAGAAAAACTCGAAACGTACCTTTTGGCTAAAAGCCCTCTGGCTTATTCGAAGGACATGTACGCCCGGACTTGGCGTTTGACCGAATTGTTCATGATCTGGCTGCCGGTCAACTATTTTACGATGGTCGCCCAACATGAAATCTTCGGCCATGGCTACCGGATCCGTGATATTGGCCCTAGAACGGGGAAGGTCAGGGGCTATTCGTTTGGCACTCCGCCGCCTTATGGCGATGGGGGCGGGGCTACTTCTTATTCATTCAATGACAGACTGACAACGACGCAGGAGACCGCTATTTCGATGGGAGGAGTGGAAGCCACTGCCTTATTGGCATGGACAACGAAATTGAAATGGCTCGAGTCGGGGCGGATCGATCCCCGTCAATCGGTCCTCTATCTTTTATCGGAGCACGATTTGAACCTTTATATCGGCTCTTTAAAGGCGGCAAAGGACCAGGACTTAACTGGCCACGACATCAATAGTTATATCCACTCATTGAACTATACCTATCCCGACAACATATTGAGCAAAGGGCGGCTCCGCTCTCTCTCTTGGATCAATTTGGCCGACGTATTTACATTCTATGCGATCTATTCTTGGTTCCACTATCTCTCTTCGGGAAAAGAATCGAAAATCCCAATGATCGCCTCTTGCTATCTCCCTGGACTTAGGCTCGGTTTGACCCCTTTCGGCCCTGAAGTTTTTTTTGAAAATTTTTTCGTGCGGAAACAGCAGCCTGTATATGCCTATGTGAAAGGAGGTCATCACGCGAAAAACAATTATTTTGGGGCAGGGATCTATGCGCCCCGTCTCTATGGGGCCGGCAAATGGGAATTCGGAATCCGGTTCGACCTATGGAGGCAGCCGAAATTGCTGCTCCAACCGGGCGCTCTCCTGATTACGGACATCGATTTCGATATCGCTCCCTCAGTGGACAATCCCCTTTATCCCTATTCGCAAAGGCACGCGATGCGCTTTGGCGCAGCCGGGTCGGCGATCGCCTTTTTCAGAGGGACGGAAAAATGTGGATTCGAAGCGGAACTCGGCTACAAGGCGAAAGGCTTTCTCCCCGGATACTCTCTGAAAGCAATCCCTGTGGCGCGATTAGCTTTCACTCTTTTGTTCTAATTTTCCTCTAACCTTTTCACGATCTGTTTTAAAACGAGATCGATATTGCTTTTGATTTTGCCGCCTAGCAACCAGCGGACCGGCCAAGCGAAAATCCCTTTGATCTGCACATCGTAACTGATTTCAGACCCTCTCTTCGTCGGTCTGACACTATGAGTAAAAATCAGCCGGACAAAAACCGTTTTCCATAGAATGGAAAAACTCTTTCCCGGGACTACGTTTAGGATGAAATAACGGAATCCCTTTTTCCCGCCCGTAGTCAATTGGCGCGAACGGCCCTGGATCCCAGACTGAAGTCCTTTATTTTCTTGCTGTGGTCCATGCAGTTGATGGGCGCGCTCCCAGGCTTCCCAAACTTTTTGCGGAGAGACCCTTGCTTCAATGACTTGTTCCATAGGTTTGAAGAATAACAGGTTTTTCTATAAAGCGGAATTATGAAGGAAAAAAAGTTTCTATGGCTCCCCTTTTTGGTCGCTGTTGTGGGATTCGCAACCGGTATCGAACGCCCTTACAGCGGCGTGCATTGCAACCGTTTCGAAAAAGGGATCTACGCATGCGCGGAATGCAGCCTGGAACTGTTCAAATCGCAGGATAAATATGACGCTGGCAACGGCTGGCCGAATTTTACCCAGCCCATCGCATCGAAAAATGTCTACTTCCTGGAAGATCGGACCCTGTCATTCAAACGGTACGAGGTCCTTTGCCGCGGCTGCCATTCCCATCTCGGCCACGTTTTCAACGACGGTCCCCCTCCGAAACATTTGAGATATTGCATTAATTCCATCGCATTAAATTTTAAAAAGGATGCATCATGCCTCTAAAGAAAGGCTCCAGCAAGGAAGTCGTCAGCGAAAATATCAAGGAATTGATCCACTCGGGACACCCGCAAAAACAGGCCATCGCGATCGCGCTCAGCGAAGCGAGGCGGACGGGAAAGGGGAAAGCCCCCGCTCGAAAGCCTAATCGGAAGAGAAAACCGAATAATAACTAGGACTGGCGGATTTAACGGGAAGGGCGTATGGTGGTTATAAAAAACCCCTTGATGCCTATGTTCCGAAATATTTGTTGGCCTGTTTTTCTGTATCTCATTGGCTACCACCTCTTTTTATTGATCGCTTTGCCGATCTATTTCCTCTCTCATACCCCTTCGGGCGCCCTCATTGCGATTTCAGCCGCGTTAGTCTTTATTTCAGGGATCGCGATCACAGCCGGCTACCACCGCCTGTATTCGCACAATTGCTATAAAATCAACCCTGTTATTGAAGCGGTTCTTCTGTTCTTCGCGAGCCTGGCGACCCAAGGGAGCGCTCTCCGCTGGTGCCACGACCACCGCCTCCATCACTCGTATGTAGACACAGACCGCGATCCCTATTCGGTAAAAAAGGGGCTTTTCCACGCCCACATGCTGTGGATGTTTTTCAAATCGGAAGAGATCGACCCGAAAGTCGTCTCCGATCTGATGCGCAAGAAAATCCTCGTCTTCCAACATAAATATTATGTCTATTGCATGCTCGCATCGAACATCCTCGTTTTTCTCGCAGTGGGCTGGCTTTTAGGGGATTATTTAGGGGCGTTTCTGTTCACCTGGTGGGTGCGGCTCTTCTTCCTCCATCATACGACCTGGTGCATCAATTCTCTCGCCCATTATTGGGGTTCGAAAATGTACAGCCAGGAACATTCCGCGGTGGACAATTACCTGATATCACTGCTGACATACGGAGAAGGATACCATAATTACCACCACACCTTTTCTTACGACTACAGAAATGGGATCAAATGGTACCACTTCGATCCGGCGAAATGGTTGATTTGGACGCTGCATAAACTCGGCCTCGCTTCAGACCTGAAGAAAGTCAACAACTACCGGATTGCCCGCCAGCTCGTCCTCGAACACAAAGATCAATTGATCGCTGCTTTGAAAGCATCGTTTTTTTCCCATAAGGAAGCTTTGGAAACAAAAGTGACGGAGCTCTCAAAAACATTGGCCGATAAGCTTTCAGATATCCAAACTCTTCTTGAGAAGTACAAGAAGGTCCCTCGCAAAGACCGGGAATTGATGGCTCAAATCCGCTCTATCAAAAAAAGTTTGAAGAGCGATTGGAGAGAGTGGCGCCAAGTCGTTAAATCAATTTCCAAAAACGAACTTATTAAAGTTTAGAATTATTTGAAAAGTTGATTTTTATTAATTAAAACTCCTATTTTATTAGCAAAAAACAAATAGGAGATTAATTATGTCAGCTATTTCTTTAAATGCGAATCCCGTCCCGATTCGCGAATCAGCTCCCCTTTCCACAGCGCCAGCGCAAGACCGCACATGGACCGACGTAAAGATCAAAAGAACATGGGCTGCCTCCGCGGCAGGCATCGCGTTGACCGCAGCCATTGTCTGCACCGCTTTCGCTTTCACGGCCACTCTCTGGCTGTTGGCCGCGGCGATTCCCCTCGTTTTAGCAACAGGAGCCTTAGTTTGGTATTGCTCTTCAACCGTCGATTACGAAAACCCCGAAGAATTAGCGAAAGTACGCGGACAAGCCCTCAATATGACCTTGCCGGAAATCATACAGAAGCACGGTATCGACAATCTTTTCCGCTACTCGATTTTGTCGCCCAAACAGTTCGAAAAGGCCTATTCTTCCTATGCCAAAACGATGAATATGCGACAGCTTATCGGCTACTATGAAGCAGTTGCCGCAAAACTTGATCTTCTTGATTTGCAACACTCCGGTTTCCATGTGCCTGAACCGAAACTCTGGAAAGAGAAATTCAGGGACGAAACAGCTCATTTGAACTGTAATGAATTCCTCTCTTACTATCCAAATCCAGATGCGCTTTTGAAACATAATATCATTTCGAAAGAGGAACGGGAGATTTTATCTGAAGCCGAGAAAGCGAATGGACTCTATTCCGGCCAGGAAGAAGAGTGCCGGACGGAATTCGATAAACGGACTGAAAGAGAAAGAGAGATCCGGGAAAAAACCAAAGATTTAGCCCTGAGGTCATATTACGCCTACGAAGATTATGACTATGCTCTCAACCCGTATCGGAGAGATTTAAATGTCATGGAACAATCTGCCAAAGTGAAAATCGAATTCGAAAAAGCTCGTTTTGCGCAGCTCAGTCAACCTACAAACGACGAAGAGAGCAAACAGTATGCTCAATCGAAATTGCGCTGCGAGAATGCATGCGCGGACATCCGCAGAAGACTGAATTTTGATAAAGCGTTTCTCGTGGCGAACTATGAAAGGGCAAAAAATTCCTATAACATGAACATCTTGTCGGCAAGGGAGATCCGCGATCGAGCCTATTTGCTCGCTGACGAACAATACACTTTCGCCACAAAACCTGTCCGCGATGAAATCGATGCGAAAATCGCTAAGTTCGCCGAAGAAAAAAATAGAAAATTGGCTGAGATCAACGCTCGATACGAGTCATTTCGTCATGCAAATCGGCAACGAGTTTCTGAAGGACTTGAGGCTCGAGCGGTTTAAAATACTGGGCCGTGAAAAACCGGAATGTGAAAAGCAAATGGCTGTCCCCCTCGAATCGGGGGAGATAATGGAAATGGACGTGGGGCACGCTCTGCCCCGCCTCCCGGCCGTTTTTTTGTAAAAGAAGCGAGCCGGTATTGTGGTAAATGCTTTTTACGGCCGCATCGACTTTTTTGATGATTTCCCCCATTTCGGCGATCTCTTCGGGAGAGAGTTGTTCAAACCGCTCCACATGCCGGTTCGGGATGACCAATACATGTCCTTCTACCGCCGGCTTGTAATCGACGACCGCCCGGGCCCCTTTCCCCTCGTAAAAAGTCTGGGCGTTCAACACCTCTTCATTGCAAAAAGCGCAAGAAACGGACTGCGAAGGAATTTCTTCAAAACTGCAGAGAAATAAGGTCCCCGCAATCAAGGCCGAAACAAATATTATGGATATAGATTTTTTCATGCTTTTACCGAGTGACATATATATCCGATTTCGGGTATAAATTTCAAAGAATCAGACCGGAAATTTTTTGAATGGCGTCTGGAGACAAGTCTCCAATTGCCAGATGGCGGGAACGCATTTGGCCCCTTCACTCATACGAGCTCAAGAAAGTCCTCCCTCTTCTTTTCATGAAATTTTTTATTTCTTTCACCTATGGCGTCTTGACGACGATGAAGGACGCGTTCGTCGTAACGGCCAAAGGCTCCGGAGCGGAAGTCATACCGGTCTTGAAGGGGTGGATCGTTTTGCCCATAGCTTTAGGAGCGACTCTCCTATACTCTAAGCTGTCCAATGTCTTCCGCCGGACGATCCTTTTCTATGGGATCATCCTCTTTTTCATGGGTTTCGTGTTTATTTACGGATTCGTCCTTTACCCGAATATCGACGCCCTTTCCCCTCATAAATCGGCCGATTGGCTCCTCGGCATCCTCGGCCAGGAGAATTCCCATTGGGTCTCCGTGTACAGGAACTGGGTCCAGTCACTCTTTTTCGTGACTGCCGAGCTTTGGGGCAGCGTCGTCATTTTCCTCCTTTTCTGGGGATTCGTAAACCATATTTGCAATTTCAACGAAGCCAAACGGAGCTATAACCTATTCATCGCAGGAGGGGACCTCGCGCAAATGTTCACAGGCCCCTTGGTCTGTTATTTTACGGGCAAATTTTTGGGAGCTCAATTCGGACTCGCCTTGAAAAGCCTCGTCCTCTGTGTCCTCGGCTTTGGCGTCATGATCATGCTCCTTCATTGGTATTTGACCCGCCGCGTCCTCAAAGATAGCAGGCTCTATCAACCCGAACACCAGAGCCAGCCCATAGACCAAAAGACAAAACTTTCCTTGATCGAGAGCCTGAAATTCATTGCCCGTTCACCTTATCTCCGCTGCATTGCTGTGATGGTGGTCGCCTACGGCCTTGTGATCAACCTGACCGAAGTCACTTGGAAGGCAAACTTGAAGCTAGCCTACCCTGATACCGGCTCCTATCAATCGTTTATGGCATCCGTGAGCACATCAGTCGGGGTCTGCTCCTTTATCATCACCCTCTTTTTCAGCGGCCTGATCATCCGCTTCTTGGGCTGGCATTTTTGCGCCCAGCTCCCCCCTATCATTATCGGTGCGACTAGCCTCATTTTCCTTTTATTGTTCCTCAATCCGGAATGGCTGGCCCCATTGACCGGATCGTTCGGGACCTCGCCTTTGTTGTTGATCGTCCTTTTCGGTGCTTTCCAAAACGTGATCAGCAAAGTGATGAAATACGCCTTTTTCGATTCCACAAAAGAAATGTCTTACATCCCCCTCGATCAAGAATCAAAAGTGAAGGGTAAAGCCGCGATCGATGTCGTCGGTTCCCGCCTCGGCAAATCGGGGGCGGCCTGGATCCAGATCGTCCTCATTCAGATCGCCGGCACCGGCTCCGTCCTCTCGATCACCCATTTCCTCCTCCCCTTGATCGCCTGCACGGTCGTCTTCTGGATCCTCTCAGTCCGCTCCCTCAATAAAGAATTCGCTGAGAAGAAATTCGCCGCTAGCTAAATGCTAAATGATGAATGCTAAATGCTAAATAAGTCGGGGCGAGGCGCCCCCGCACCCAGAAAAATGCTAAATTCTAAATGCCAAATGCTAAATAAGTCGGGGCGAGGCGCCCTCGCACCCAGAAAAATGCTAAATTCTAAATGCTAAATGCTAAATAAGTCGGGGCGAGGCGCCCCCGCACCCAGAAAAATGCTAAATTCTAAATGCCAAATGCTAAATAAGTCGGGGCGAGGCGCCCCCGCACCCCAGATAGATTCACCTTACTCTCTATTAAAGTTAAACGTGGTTCAAAAATCAGTTCTGTCTTCGTGAGGCAGCAAAAAAACTCTGAGTTCCAAATTTGGAAAGCTGGTGAGAAGTCCCGAGAATTTAAGCGTTCAGCTTTTTGGGGGGCGGGGGGCTTTGCCCCCGACTTATTTAGCATTTAGCATTTAGAATTTAGCATTTATTGAATTCTTTGATCCATTCGACCAGGAGAGAGTCGAGCCAATGGAATCCGTTTTTGCCGGAAGGTTTTCCTAAATAGCCCATATGCCCCCCTTTCTTGGTCTTGAAAAGGTTGACGTTGGGGGGAAGAGGAATGTCATCGAGAGAGGCGGAAGAGATGATCGGATCATCCTCGGAGAGGAGGATCCGGCAGGGAATGGCGATATCGGGGACGTATTGCGCTGAACTGCATTTGCTATAGTAATCCTGCGCATCCTTGAACCCGCAGTGGGGCGCTGTATAGATCTGGTCGAATTCATAGATTTTCAGGTCTTTCGGAAGATAGACCGGTTTCAAATCCTTGAATTTCTTATGGCGGTAATAGACGTCCTTGCGCAAGAGGCGGTAGAAGTAACTTTCGTACAACGCATTTTGGGGATCTCCCAGCATTCTTATGCTCGAGTAGAGGTCCACTGGCGGACTGATCGCGATCACACCGACCAAAAAAGGGTGGGCGAGCGTGCTTAATTCTCCTGCGAGCTTCAGGACAATGCTGGCTCCGAGAGAAAATCCGATAAGGACGATCGGCGATTCGGGGTGTTCTATTTTCAGTGCCTTGATCGCTTCGAACACATCTTCGCTTCTGCCGCTATGGTAAATCTGTTTCGCGAGCCCTCTCCCCGATCCGCAGTTGCGCATATTGAAACGGGCGGCCCTGATTCCGATCGGTTCGAGCCGCTTGGCCATCCTGACGAGATTCGGCGACTTATGGGAGCCACATAGGCCATGGACAAGGAGCACCGTCGGATCGGTTGGCTTCCATTTACGGGGCGTGGTGATTTCCAAAGAGAGTTTATCTCCGTCGGGAAGAGGAACGAGCTTTCTATGCGAGGGAGGTTCGAATAGGAAATTGAAAAAGGAACTGATAATCGTCTGTCTATGCGGGTCTTCAAAAAAAGGGAAAGGGTCGAAAGGGATTTCCTGACTCATAATTATCAACTTCCGTAATCATTATATTATTTATAATTAAGTTATTTTACAATTAAATACTAATAATTAAATCGATAATAGCAATTTTATCTTATTTACGAGACGACACAGAGAATGGAAAGCCCTTAACCAGAGGAATATCGTAGAAGACTACCAACGATTCTTCCCCAGGGTTTCTTCTTCCGATGCTCGCATTCGACAGATGGTAAAAATGGATCCCGAGACGAACCCAATCGGTGAACTGCCAGGCGAGCTCGATCCCCGACCGAAACTCCAGAGGATATCCCAAGTCTTTGCCGCTCCCCTGCGCGTAGTACCCTGCCGCGAATCCGGGAGCGAAAAGGAGGTGATCGAAAAACAACAGATCGAAGTTGATCCCCGCGTAAACATACACAGACTTTTTCGCAGTCCCCATAATCCCCACTAAGGGACGGAATTCCAAGTAGCGGTTGGGTGATTTGAGACAGTTGAGATGAAATTTGTATTCGGCGTCGAATTCGAAAGTGCGATGTTTTTCCCGAGTAAAATCAAAGACTCCAGCGGCGAAAGAAAGATAATCGGGAATGTATGCGCTTTCTGCGGCTTTTGCGGCGAAGAGCAAGATAAAAAAAAGGAAATTGCGCATAAATTCCTTCTTTACCCTCCTTTCTCCCCTTTCGCAAGCGGCTTTATAGTCAAAACCTATACAAAAAAAAGAGATCTTGATAAGCTCCTTGCAACATTTTAATTTCAACTTAACAGACAGGCCTTGCCAGCAAACGAAACAATCAAGTTCATCAAATGAGGGACAAATGAATAAAAGACCTTCGATTCAGTCGTTTAAATCGTTCGCGTTACTCACCTTTTTAGCTCCTTTATTGTTGATCTCGAGTGAAAACCCGTCTCATGTCCCCGTCGCTTCCAGAGAGATGAGTTCAGGAGCGCAAGAACAGTTCCAGAACCAGATAGAAGAGCAAAAGGAAGAGTCTGAAGCGGAACCCCTTAAAAATGAAGTCCGGTGCGGGTTCGTCTTCGACCGCTATCCCTCTATGAATTATTCGTCGACGGTTCACTGGCTGGCCGGCGCGTCCGCCCAGGGCGATGCATTGGAAATCGAAGACGGTTCGGTTTGGAAAATCAGCAGCTACGATAGTTATAAGATTTTGAGCTGGAGAATGGACGATCCCATTTTAATCACCCAAAACACCCGGTGGTTTTCAAGTTACAATTACAAGATCGTCAATCGAGCGACCGGAACTTCAATCGAAGCCAATTTATTCCTCGGGCCTCTCGAATTCGGCCTCTTCACTAAATACGTCGAATTCATCGATTGGACCATGGGAGACGTCGTCCTTTCTGATGGAACCCATTACCAAATTTCGAATTACGATTCTTCTCTTCTCCGTGATTGGGAAGCCGGCGATGCAGTCATTGTAGGATATAACAGCGGCTGGGATTCAAATTGCGAAAGCATTTTGATCAATGTGAATATGAATCACTTTATCAGAGGAAAACAATTCTGATGAGCTTTGGTATTCCAGACACTTTCACTGACTCCAAGCTCTTTGCTTTTTATGGTCCTCCAGGAAGCTACTTTGAAAACCAAGGTTCGCCGCAAATTGATCGCCGCGACTCCACTGGAATTGATTCGCTCAAGAGGCCAATCCCCGAATTGGGGGATGCACCTCTAGGAATGGCTGAATCCGCAAACCGTACCCGATCTGGATCGGATCCTACAACGCCTATCGGACATAAAGCGATCCCTACATATGTTCCGGCAGCGAGACCCACGATGTATTCAGCGAGTTCTTCCGCTTCGTCACTTTCTTCTGCTTCTTCTTCCAATCTAGTTTCCAATCTGACTTCCAAAAATGAATCGCGCTCCCTTCCAGCGCGACGGCCCCGCTCCTATTCTGTAGATTTTCTTACAGAAAAAGTTTATCCAAGTCCCAATGCATCGCAGCCTACGACTCCCTATGAGGAATCTGCGATTGCGATTCAAAAACGAAAAGAGGCGGATCAAAAACTGCATGAGTGGGGAACTTTTGTGCACAAGCAACATTCCTCGACCACTGATAAAGCGGATATCGAAACAGAACCTTTGGAAACTACGGCCGAATTTGACGATTACGATGACGATGCTAGTTTTCTAGCCCCTCGATTTTTCCTCAGAGAATCGCCCGCTGATTCAGCCGATATAAGCAATTCTGAAGAAGGAGGAGCAGTATGGTGAATGAAGCGCATGGTTTTAGACACGCCCATCTTTCGATCGTAATTCACCATTCGGAAGCAGCTGTGAACGGGACTCCGCCTACCCGATATTCTACATCTTCTTCAGAACACACAACGCCTCGTTCAGCAGCGGGTATGCTTTTCAATGATCATCGGCATCACAACCGGCATCCTGCGCGAGATATTCCTCTTTCAGCGGATGTCCGCCATCCAAAATCTCCAGATGAAAAATCTTTAACGCCTCCGCCTAGCAATCCACAGCCGCATTCCGCTGCGGCGGTATTTTCCAACGTCCATCCTCAGCTCAGGCTGATCCCGCCAAACCGGCCCGCTCCAATCCAAGCGGCTGGACCCAATGTACAAGGATCTTTGGATGCAAAAACGGGCACTCCGCCGCCCAATGACCGACAAAATCCATGAATTGTTGGAAATGCGCAAAAATCGTCAGCGAGATTCCAGTAAAAATCGGCTTTCGGGCGGTATGCCCGCACTGCGGGGTCGATTTGCATGTGTGCAAGAACTGCCGCTATTATTCGCTCGGAAAGCCGAACGACTGCGCGGTTCCCGGAACCGATTATATCCGGGACCGCGAAGCCTCTAATTTATGCGAAGAATTCAAAGTCAAGATACCGGAGAAAATCTCTGGATTCGGCGAACCGGCGATGGAGAAGGCGCGCCGCCTGTTCGGGATCGATGAGCCTGAGGCAAAAAAAGATTTCAATTCCCTTTTTAAAGAAAACCCCCCCAAAGATCCCGAATGAAAAAAACCATTTTTATTTTGATTGCTGCAATCGCCGCTGCGCTGCCGGCTGAAGAGATCCGCATCCCCGAAGAATTTATGATCACCGAGCGCCTCTTTTCTCCCATTTCGACCTTCGATGTGAGAACCGATCTAGCCCCTGTCGCCGTGGTCCGCAAACGGATCTTGTCTCTCACTTCCGCTTTTGATTTAGAAGACCCGTTTGAAAGGCCCATCGCGACGGCCCAATCTCGGTTTTTCGCTTGGGGCACTGTTGCGGATGTCGCGGAACCGAACGGAGAAAAAATCGGTTGGATCGAAGAAGACGTCCTGCGGATCATTCCGTGGGCGGAATACCGTGTTTTCAACAAGGACAGTCAACTCGCCGCGATCGCGCGGATGAATTTTTGGGGAACCTCTTTTGAACTCTTCCATCCCGACCATCCAGAAGAAATTTATGCATCGATCAGCCGCCCTTTCATCCGCATTTTCCGCGATGATTGGACCGTTCAAATCCGGGATCTTTCCGTATTCGAACAAAATATCATCGACCCCCGCCTTCTGATCCTTCTGGCCGTCTTTCAAACCGACAAAGACGCCCGCGACCGTCTTCGCTCCGACATCCAAGAAGCGCTCCGCCTCGAATTGAGCGATTACAACACCAGCCGCTTGTAAATGCTAAATGATAAATGCTAAATGCTGAATTCGGATTTCGCCACGCCTACCTTATTCTCTGCAATTTTTTCACAAGCTCTCTGCGGTTTATTTTTTGTCATGTACTAAGCCTTTCGCTCGACCCTTTCTCTTGAATGCAGTAGCATGAAGGGATGGCCGCACCCAAACCCGAATTGACTTTTTATCGCCCGAAGAGGGCGAAGCGCTGCCCGATCCCTTTATTCATCGCCCCCGTGAAAGCCGGCTTTCCCTCTTTTGCCGATAACTACATGGAGCAGAGCCTTGATTTGAATGAACATTTGATCCAGCATCCCGCTGCGACTTTTTTCGTCAGAGTCGAGGGGGATTCGATGCGGGGGGCCGGGATCCACAAAGAAGACGTTCTGATCGTCGATCGGGCGATCGAGCCGTCGAGCGGCAAAATCGTGATCGCGGTGATCAACGGCGAATTCACCGTAAAACGGATCCGGATCGACCAAAATCAAGTCTTTCTCGAAGCTGAAAATCCGCAATATTCCCCGATTCAAATCGACCCGAATTGGGATTTTCAAGTCTGGGGGGTGGTCACCTATGTCATCCATAAGGCCAAATAAAAATTTATTCGCGCTCGCCGATTGCAACAATTTTTTCGCCTCTTGCGAGATGGTCTTCAATCCAGGCCTAGACAAAAAACCGCTGGTCGTTTTGTCGAACAACGACGGATGCATCATCGCTCGTTCGCAAAAAGCGAAACAGCTCGGGATTAAAATGGGAGAGCCGGCCTATTTGTATCGCGAAAGGGCCAAAAAGGGGGAGATCCAGATGCTCTCTTCGAACTTCACCCTGTATGCCGATATGTCGCAGCGGGTCATGCAAACGCTCTCCTCATTTTCTCCCGACATCGAATTGTATTCGATCGACGAAGCCTTCTTTCTTCTCGAACCTTCTTCCGATGAAGTTTTACGAAGCCGTGCGCTTGAAATGCGCCGCAAAGTCAAACAGTGGACCGGGATTCCCGTATCGATCGGAACAGCCCCCACGAAAACGCTCGCGAAAATCGCAAACGAAACGGCGAAAAAAGACAAAAATGGTGACGGGGTTTGCGTGTTGACCGATCCTGTTTCGATCTCAGAAAGACTAAAAAAGACCGCCTTGGAGGACATTTGGGGAATTGGCGCGAGGCTCTCCGAAAGGTTGAAGAGAAAGAGGATCTATACCGCGGCTCAGCTTGTGGAAGCCGACGATGTCTGGATCCGAAAGCTGCTCGGGGTCACCGGTTTTCAGACGGTCTTGGAATTGCGGGGCACGCCCTGTTTCCAACTCTGCGAAGAACCAGGCAAAAAGAAAAGCATCGTCTGCTCCCGCTCTTTCGCAACCCGGATCGAAGACCTCTCTCTTTTGCAGGAAGCCATTGCCGCCTTCGCTGCGAACGCCGCCGAAAAACTGCGGGAACAAGAGAGCGTGGCCAGTTTTTTATCGGTATTCATCGCCGCAAGCCCATTCCAAGAGCCGTATGAGTCCCGCTCCTGCCATATCCAGATTCCGAATCCCACTTCGTATACTCCGGAATTGATCGCTTTGGCGAAAGAAGGGCTGTCGCAAATCTACCGCTCCGGATGCAGCTATAAAAAAGCGGGCGTCCTATTAGGGGATTTCTCCGACAGCGATGCCGCCCAAACGGACCTCATCACCCCCTCTTCCGATACAGACAAAAAAAAGGAAGCGATGAAAGTCATAGACAAAATCAATGCCAGGTATGATAAACCCTCGCTTCGGTTCGCCGCTGAAGGGGTCGACCAACATCCAACCAGTAGATCTTGGAAAAGCGCAGAAGCGAATATTAGGGCGAATGTTTCTCCCAAATTTACGACGAGCTGGCACGATCTGTTAAAAATTACGTAGCCCGGTGTCTAATTGCAAAAATTCATCTCCTTATTTGCGTCCAGATTTTTCTGCATGGCAAAGCGCGGAACGCGAAGCCTAACTTGAAATAAGTTGCTGAGCGTGAGCGCAAAGCCGGGCTGGAAAAGATGGACCGAAGAATGACTATGGATTTATTGCAATTAGACACCCACAAAAAGTCGTTGATTTCTCAGACTTTTTCACTTAGTCTCCCGATTAGAGAAGGAGCAGGCTCATGTTGGATCGTCTTTGGGATTTTTTTATCGAAACTTTGATGGTCCTTTTCTTACCGCTTGTTTACACCTATAACTTCGTATCCACCGATTTTTTTCTGAATTTTTCTGCAAAAGAAGCGGCTGGTCTGGAATATGTCGGAAATCAGCTACTGTCTCCTATCCAATACTTGCTCGCCGGACGGTCGGCTATCGAACGTCCAGACGGAACGATCGAATTCGTTCAAAGGTTCGATTACGAAAGCGATTTTTGGAAAAATACAGCGACGAGCATCGCCGCTCTCCCGCCCAGCATCATTCTCGGCTGCGCTGTCAAAGGATTGAGTTTTTTCAATGAAGAGACCCGGAAAAGACATGCCGCAATCAAGGCAGCCTGGGAATCGAAAACGATTTTTCAATCCCATTTTGACGCTTATCGAAAAGTTGGGATCGACTTAAAGGACGTCAGCGAAGCAGAATTTTATCCATCGCAAGGCCATTTGCGGGGTCCGGGAGAGGAAAACTATTTGAAAGAGGAAAAACAACTCCTCAAGGAAATCATCTCCTTGCTTAACCAGGCGCAAATTACTTGGTGGGTCGACTGCGGGACCTGCTTGGGTACGTTCCGTTACGGAGGGAGCATCCCTTGGGATGCGGATATCGATATTGCCGTCCTGTCTCCCGACTTTGAGAATGTGCGCCGTGCCTTGAACGAGCTCGACCCGGTTAAATACTTGGTCGAAGATTGGTCGTCCCGCGCCAATCCGCAGACCTACTTGAAAGTGTTTGTTCGAGAAACACATTCGCTCATCGATATCTATCACTTTGAAATCCTGCCGGAAAAGCGGCAGATCCAGTACATCCTCTCTTTAGAATCCAATTTATTTTTTCCCGAATGGTGGAAAATCAGGGAGCGCCGCTTCAAGCCCCCCGTCTCATTCGATACCGTATTTCCTTTGAAAAGAGCGAAATTCGATGGAATGGAGGTCTTTGTACCCGCTGATCCCGAAAAATATCTTCAGAGATATTATGGACAGAACCTGGCCCCGGCCAAAATTTTCGATCCCGTCACAAACCGATACGAAAAAGACCTAACCCATCCCTATTGGCAGCGCGCCTACGCTCATTGACAGAAGATCACTCTTAATACCGTGAACGTTTGCGGTAGTTACCCAGTTCCCGATGAACCTAATAATTGATTGATTGAATTTATGGTATGTAAGATATAATGGATCTTTATATTTAAGGATATTCCCATGGAAAAAAAGAAGTTCCTCACGGCCTGGATGATCGGTTTGATCAATGTATGCGCCGTTTGCAATATTAAAAATTTTCCTCTTCTCGCCGAATACGGACTCGCGGTCATCCTCTTTCTGGCCCTCTCTTCAATTTTGTTCTTCATCCCGGTGGTCCTCGTCTCCTCCGAACTCGCGTCGGCATGGGCTGACAGGGGGGTATATACATGGGTGAAAACGGCTTTGGGGCCCCGATTTGGGTTTCTGGCCATTTGGTTCCAATGGATCGAAAACGTGATTTACTACCCTACTATCCTCTCGTTCATCGCCACGACCTTCGCCTACATTTTCAATCCCAATTTATCGAACAGCAAGATGTACGTCATGACGGCAATCCTCATTACTTTCTGGTCCGTGACTTTAATCAATTTTATGGGAATGCGCGTCTCCGGATGGCTCAGTTCGATCACTGCCCTTTTCGGGACGATCATCCCGATCGTGCTCATCATTTTCTTAGGGTTT
>Ga0207119_1070_pt1 | contig 16581 bp, 19 predicted proteins | sample Alteio_BWMinHeat_43_FD_153505 | JGI IMG/M metagenome (GOLD analysis project Ga0207119, IMG submission 153505) | Enriched cells from forest soil in Barre Woods Harvard Forest LTER site, Petersham, Massachusetts, United States -... | ecosystem: Environmental > Terrestrial > Soil > Temperate forest >... | reverse complement strand
ATGGAGTTGCAATTTTGGAGGGTTTACATCAAACCAACCTGAACCAATAGTGTCACCAAATTATACCACGACTTATTATTTATCAGCGAAATATATAACAACCGGATGCACGGCTTCTGATCAGGTTGTCGTAGCGGTTGAGCCTTTGCCCGATGCACGCTGGAAAGTAACCACGTCTGATGATGGCACGGCAAATTTTGATCCTAAAAGTTTAGGACTCAAGTATTATCTCTGGAAATTTGGAACAGGTACTGATAGTTCTGTTGTAGAAGGCCCGGTTTTTAATTATAAAATGGATGGCTTATATAATGTTAGCCTGTATGCAACTAATGCCGACGGGTGTTCATCACAGTTTGATTCAAGCCTTTTAATTCATATACATAACTCTGGTATTAATGAAAGCAAGAACAATATTTATAATTTCAATCTTTATCCAAATCCATTTCAAAAGGATGCAACCATCGAATATAGTTTAGAAAAAGCTTCTGATATTTCAATTATAATTTATGATATTACAGGCAAAGAAGTTGGAACTATATTAAGAACAAGACAATTGCAAGGTTCCTATCATTTTGATTTCAATACAGAGAACTTTTTCCTTAAATCAGGATTATACTTAATCAAATTATCTATTGATAATCAAGGCATTATTAGATATTGTATTAAAAATTAAGGCGCGTTTTTAACCTTGTCCAAATTTTCAAAATATTAATTGAAGTTATTATTTGTCAATTAAAATATTCTTCTGGCTCAAACGACCTCTAATTATAAGCCTCTGAACCAGGTGAATCAATTAATAAACCATGCAAACAATCCTAGGAGCAAATGGCGTTATCGCCAACGGAATCGTAAAAGAACTTAATGCCAACAACCATAAAATAAGGCTGGTAAGTCGTAATCCTAAAAGGATAAATACAAAAGACGAACTTGTTTCTGCTGATTTGCTAAATCAAGAGCAGGTAATGAATGCCGTAAAGGGCTCTCATACAGTGTATCTTACGCCGGGGCTTACTTATAACATTAAAATTTGGCAGAACCATTGGCCAATATTGATGCAGAATGTGATAAATGCCTGTAAAGAACATAATGCCAGGCTTTTGTTTTTTGATAATGTGTATTCATATGGTTTGGTAAAAGGTTGGATGACGGAAAGTACACCCTTAAACCCTGTAAGCAAAAAAGGGGAAGTCCGTGCAAAGCTTTGTGATATGTTAATGACAGAAATGAAGAATGGATTGCCCGTGATTATTGCCAGGGCCGCAGACTTTTATGGTGATACTTCTCCATTGAGTGTAATGAACGAACTGGTATTTAAAAATATTGCAAAAGGCAGTAAGCCGATGCTTCTTGTTAATGATAAAACCAGGCACTCACTTACTTATATTCCAGATGCGGGGAAGGCTGCCGCTATGCTCGGGACAACAGATACTGCCTGGAACCAGGTATGGCATATTCCCACGGCAAAAGATCCATTGACAGGCAAGCAAATTGTTGAAATTGCAGCGGAAATAGCTAAGGCAAAATCAAATAAATATTTTGTTTTGCCCAAATGGATATTAAGAATCTATGGATTATTTGACACTAACGTAAAAGAAAGCGTTGAAATGCTATACCAGAATGAATATGATTATTTATTCGATAGCTCAAAGTTTGAAAAAGCTTTTGGTTTTGAACCGACCAGTTACAGAGACGGAATCAAGGAGACGATTGAGGGGTATAGAAGTTAGTATTATTAACCTATAAGGTTTGATGCTCGGTAGCTTCCTAAAACCTTGCAGGTTTGGGTTATGTCACACTAATTATGCACAAAATTCCCCAGCCCCCTTTCACAAAGGGAGAATCCAAATAATGATTCCTTTCCTAAATTGAAATGTGACAGCTTTTAATCTACTATTAACAACCAACAACGATCAACTAACAACTAAAAACTTCTTCGCCTCTATTTAAAAAAGCTAAACCTTCCGGTCTTATACTTCTTCTCCCCTGCTTCTACTCTGAAGTCTAAATGATTTTCCATTGGGGGAATGGGACAACTATACTCATGGTTATAAGCACAGTATGGATTATACGCTGCATTGAAATCAACTTCAATATCATTACTTCCGGGGTTGCGTTGGAGATCAAGAAACCGACCGGAGCCATAGGTTTCTTTTCCACTGGTTTCATCCGTAAATGGACAAAATAATTCATTTGCCGCTTGCGGATCTTTCATTGATTTGGCATTTTGAAAAATAGAAAGTTTACATTCTGTTCCATTCAAATCAAATACCACTTTACCAAGATTAAAATAGGCTTCGGGAGCAGAATTGCTTACGGCCATCCGTACTGGTTTTGGAGTATCAAGTAGTTCAAGATGCCCTTTTACATCATATTTTATATCCGGATTGAAGTATGGTAATTCAGATATTTCTCGTTTTGCCTTTAAGTCAAAAGGTGATTGATTGCTTACCTTAAAAAATGAATCTTTAGAATACCGTTCCTTCCTTATTTTTACATGATAGGGATCGTTGTCGTCCATTTTACACGATGCTATAGAAGCAGTCATAACTGCAAACATCAGGACAGAATAAATATTTTTCATCATTATTTTATTGTGGTTTCCTTCACCTGCTCCACATCATTTTTGGCGCCTCTACGATGCACGAAAGTAACTACTCTGCAGCTATCGGCTACCCAATTACTCGGTAATATGGTCGAAAAACTTACCCGGCAGGTTTTACCAGCCGCGGGACCATTAGCTATATTTAGTCCATTCCAGGGTTCTATCATTTTCCTTAATACATGTTGAAAAACAAAGTGTGAATCAACATTAGTTGGAGTAAGTTGTAAGCCAACCATACCGCTTTCAATAATAGCCGCCGAATAATAAAAAGTATCTGTTGATGCCTTGGTGAATGTTACATTTTGTTTCAAACTAAATATGCGACCGGCAGGATCATAGGATTTGCTGAAACTATCAATATTTGCAATAGTTGGCAAGGCAAGTTCAGATGTTGTGGTGCTTGGCCAAATAAAATCTGAAATTAATGAATTTGGATTTCCAGAATATATTTTTCTATCCACATCTCCTGTTGGCAATCCCGTGACATTTGATGCTTCCAAACCCAGCAAATCATCACCGTGTTTAGTTCTTAGATCAAATGATGAGAAATAAGGATTATCAAGAGGTGGGGCGCATTGTATGCCTAAAACTGAAACGCGTCCAGGATTTGTTTCAACTACTGTTACGCCCCTTGCTTGAGCACGAGGACAATTATCGCACTTTTCACCCGTAAAATCTTCGATCAGTACATTCTTTGGTTGAGCTGCTGGAAATGTAGCAGTTAAGAAAGTAGTGTCTAGAACCAATTGATCATATATTCCATTTGGTGGGGTAAGATTTACCAATGTATTTACCTCTTTGCACCCGGTGCAACCATTTAGCATTACCACCAAAGTAACACATAAAAAAACACTATATATTTTTTTCATAACGATTTGATTTAAAAATTGGTTGTAATCCCAGCTCGTACACCACTGAATGCCGGCTCTACCCTGCAAACACCGCCGGTACAAATAACGCCTGCCACTTGTTTTGCATAACCAATAGTGAAGCGTGTCTGCTTTTGTGTATAGGCAAAAAAGGCGCTGTAATAGTTGATTTTATCCGCAGTTGTGTGAGACGGAATTATATTATACATGTCAGATATAGCAAATGAATATCTCGGGGCAAGGTTTAGTTCCACTAATGCATAAGCATATGAACCACTGTCTTGCTTGGTTGATAAATACTGCAACTCAAATCTTATAGATGGCCTCAATGGCACTTTGCCTTCACTCACGTCGGGGGATATTTTATTAGGATCATCAAGCCTGATACTCATTTCAACAAATGGGGTTATCGTATGAACTACGTCTCCCGGGTGCCCTTCATATACCTGGAAATTATAAACTAATGATTGTATGCCAAATTCACCTTTTACCCTTTTGCTGAATGTCTTGATGTATTCCCCAAATATTTCCCGGTATAAGGCAGTCCCATTAGGTAAGTTGATATATGAACCGTTTACATCAAAAGAATTGTGTTTGTCTATGCTATAAGTAACGTCTCCCTGGATTCCCTGTTCTCCTTGTGCCTGGGCAGATACACTATATAATGCAGGCAGCCTTAAAGAATTTTGCCTTGATAGTGCAGGCAGGTAATCCATAATACCATCAAGTATTGTGGCATAAGGAGTTGTCCTCATAATAAAGGAATTGATCTTTTTGTACTGAAGTGTTATTCCAAACCCATAAAATGAATAATTAAGCCCGGTATAAAAAACATCTCCCGGCAAATTTTGCAAAGTCACATCATTAGTTGTCGGATCCGTAATAAAGACCGCTTCTTGCGATTTTTTAGCATATTCGGTATAGAGGCTAAAGTTCTTAAAAGTGATCGTATTATAAATAGTACCGGCATACATATTGTACATGGGGATAAACCTTTGGGCATAAGGCAATGTATTGATTTCATTCGCCAAGGTATTCATCGTAGCCTGGTCTAGAGTACGATTCAGGAAGCCAACACCGGTAAGAAAACCTACATTCCCGATTCCCCATATTTTTTCGCTGTTTATACCTTTCATTACCTGGGGCCAAACGCCAAAACGGTTTTTCTGTTCACCGGTAAAAGCTTTAATCATAAAACTATCATTTGGGGTATATTGCACTCTCACACCCAGCATCGCATAGTCGATACCAATTAACCTGTCCTCATAAGCTCTGAATAATATTCCACTCCCAAACTGGTCATAAAAATGCCCGGCAGTAAATTCCCATTTATCAATTTTTTTATCAATCTGGTAGAAAGCAAGTCCTTGTGCTGTATATGCTTCTGATGGATTTAATAAAGGTGAATTATTATACAAATCAAACCTGGTGGTAAATGACCATCCATCAATTCTATAATTCAATGTAAACCATGCCTCAGCTGATGATTTTTCATGAAGGTATTGTGTGGTATTGGTTCCGATAACTGTATCACGATCATACACGGTAGTATTGATCATAACATCTCCTGATAAATGTCCCTTATCATCCTGGGCCTTAGCAAGGAAGGAACCAAAAATAAATAATATGATAATGAGCTTTTTAAGCATTGGATTTTCTGATTATCTGTTTAGTAATAACTTTATATAAAAGATCGGTTTCTTCATTTTCTCCCTCAATTCCATATCCGTAAACATATTGGAAAAAACATCCTGGAATGTTTTGCTGGAATTTATCCTATTCACGACAAAGTTAAACAACCATTTGTAAGTTGTCAACTTTTGCATGGTATGGCTCAGTTTTAATTCGTTCCAGAGCTTCTGATACATGATTTGGTCATATTCGTGTAAAAATTCTTTAGAATAATTTCCTGTTTCTACAGCTTTCTTTGCAATTCGGGAAGCTACAAGACCACTAATAACTGCATTTCCTACGCCTTCACCGGTAAAAGGATCAATAAGTGAAGCTGCATCACCAGTCAAAATAAAATTATTTCCGGTAAGTTCTCTTTTTTTTGAACCGAATGGTAATCCCCATCCTACAATATTCCCTTCAAGAGTAGCATTTGCAAAACGCATCTTCATTACCGGATGATTTTCAATGATATTCAGAAGTTCTTTACGAAGGTTTACTTTTTTCTTTTTAATATCGGCAGATAACATCCCCATCCCTACATTGGCGCCACCGCCCGGCAATGGGAAAATCCAAAAGTAGCCCGGCAACAATTCTTTCATAAAATGAAGTTCGAGATAGTTTTCGGGATGTAAACCACTTACATTGTCATAGTATGCCCTGATACCCCCACAATAATGTTTATCATCCTGTTCAAATCCTTGCAGTTTTCGTTTAACGACAGACCTGGCGCCATCTGCCCCAATTACTAATTTGGTTGTTACAGTTTTTTCTTCCCCATTATGATTGATGGTTAAAGAAACATTGTCACTATCTGTATAAGAGGCATTTTTAAGTTCGGCATTTTGCCAGATAGTACAATTATTAGATTCTTTTAATTGATTAAAAAGAAATGCATCAAAATCAATACGGCGAGAAATGAAACCAATAGGAAGTTCGCTATTTATTTTAGGAAAAGCAATGTCAATGCCTTTGCCATTAGGGGCAGTAAATTGTATGCCATAGGTTAGCAGAGATTTAGTAGAATCAAGTCCAAATTCTTTAACGGCTTCGGGTTTTAATTTAGCAATTACAGTGAGCGCTTTACTGCTTATCGCATCACCACAAATTTTATCCCTGGGAAACACATCTTTTTCAAGAAGCAGATGTGGTATTTTTTCATTTTCTAGAAACAAGGAGGCAGTAGCCCCAGCAGGACCGGCCCCCGCTATTACAATGGGATAATGAATTGAAGCCAAAAGATAAATTTAGCTTCAAAGATGAAGATTTAGCCCTTGAAAAGCAAAGGATATAAAATGTTTTTAGACAAAAAAGCATTTGAACGTTCTTGCAAACATGTATATTTACAACTTAATATTAAAATTCATAAAAGTATGAGAACTAATTTAAAGCACATCCCCGGTTTTTTATCCCTGGTATTAGCGTCTGCATTCATCATCTCATGTTCCAAACCAGCACCAACTCCTACCCCAACACCCGTCCAAAAAACTCCCGCTACAAGTCTTCAAATTAGTGTGAATGATGTATCATCAGGCGCTTCTACTCCAGCAATAAACGCAAAAGCTCAATTATTTAAAACGGATCTGGACAGGCAAAATAAAACAAACCCTCTTACCACTTTAGTTACTGGAGATGCGAATGGGAATGTAATGTTTGATTCTTTAAGCGCTATAGATTACTATTATAATGCTTATAGTAATGATTTAACTAAATCAAATGGACCGGCAGGGAATCATACTACTCCATTAACATCCGGTGTTTTGAATAAAAGAAGCGCCAGCATTAAGTAGAAAACTAAAAATTATAGCCATAAACCGCTTGTTTTAAACCAATAAAAAAATAAATCAAAATAAATATTTGTGAATTGAATTCATCATTGTAATTTTACCTTTGGAAAACAAAAAAGGGGGAAACAATGAAGATCAAATCAAAATTCGGCATTTTGGTGATATCACTTGCTGCGGCAAGTTCAATTATCATTTCGTGTTCTAAACCAGCTACGACACCAAAACCTGCTCCGGCAGCGCCATTAACTAGCCTAACAGTGAATGTGCATGATGCTTCCGGCATTCATTCAGTGCCTACTCCAAATCCAAAAATGCAATTATTTAAAACTGACAATGACCGTGCCAACAAGACAAATCCAGCATCAAATCTTAGAACAGGGGACGCAAATGGCAATATAACCTTTGATAGCCTTGATGCCATTAATTATTATTATAACGCATATAATACCAGCATGACATTGTCCAATGCAACAACAGGGAATCAGACAACACCATTAACATCAGGGGTTGTAAATACCAGGACTGCTGTTGTGAGATAAATAGTGAAATTTGTGATTTGTGATTTGGTTCTTAATAGGGAAACATCTTCGCTTCAAAAGATTCGGCCCTATTTACTTCCTACCATTTACCATTTGCTACTTACTCCTTGCTCCTTACTCCTCTTTATATCATTCCCTCATCAGCAAAGCTATAATAGCCTTCATTTGTAAAGATGACATGGTCTAATACTTTGATGTCGAGTTGATTTCCGGCTTCGCAGATGCGCTTTGTGATGGCGATATCGTCTGCACTTGGGCTTTTATTGCCGGAAGGGTGATTGTGACAAAGGATAATGCTGGCTGCCAATTCTTCAAGCGCTGGTTTAAAGATCATTTTATTATCAACGATTGTACCTGCTACCCCTCCCTGGCTTATTTTGACATGCCTGGTAATAAGATTAGAACGGTTTAACAATAAGATATAAAACTCTTCGTGGGGTTGATCTACCAGGTAAGGATAAAGGTAATCATACGCATCTTTACTGCTCCCAACTTTCTTAAGTTCAGCCTTGTCAGAGAATTTGCGCCTTCTACCAAGTTCGAGCGCCGAAATAATGGTTACTGCTTTTACAGTGCCAATACCTTTAATTTTACTCAGTTGTTTATGAGAGTATTTTGCGAGCTTTTCAAGATCGCCACCAACTTCTTTAAGGAGTGTTTTAGCAACATCAACCGCCGTAGAATCCCGGAAGCCAGTCCCAAGTAATATGGCAATATGCTCTGCATCAGTCAGGGCAAGCGGTCCTTTAGCCAACAACTTTTCCCTGGGTCTATCCTCTTCAGCCCAGTCCTTAATGGCTATAAAGCCATTAGTATCACTGGCCAAGAATAGGCCGCATTACGAAAGGTTATTAACGAACTTAGCCAGCTTAGACTTCTTGTTGCCAGCATTATTTTTATGAATAACACCTGTTTTAGCCAACTTATCTACCACCGAAGATACTTTACGGAACAGTTGCTGAGCCTCTGTTTTACTAGAAGTTAATCTCAGTTTTTTGATCAGGTTACGTGTCGTTTTCATTTGATAACGGTTACGTAATCTGCGTACAGCTAATTGTCTTATTCTCTTTATCGCTGAAGGATGATGTGCCATCTGTAAATTTTTAAAGGCGCAAAGATATTATTTTGTTTTGAATAATACAAATAAGTTGCAAAGTTAAAGGTTGGAGGTTGAAAGTCGGCTGATACAAGAACTTCTTAATGATTACAAATCTAACAATTATTATACCTCTTTATAACAGAAAATGCATTTAACGAAGTTTTATATTTGACATAATTATGAACCGAAAAGCATATTTTTGTTGTTAATTTACAGGAAGATATTTCAAAAATAGATTTTATTATGCAAATTCAGGTTGAAATAGGTTTTGAAAAATTGATGGAAATAATAAGACAATTGCCGGCAACAAAATTATCTTTAATAAAAGAAGTGCTCGAAAAAGAGACAGCTGAAGATACTAAAATTCAAGATATTGAAGGATTTTTATTAAAAGCTCCGACTTTTACTAAAAATCAGATAGCTGCAATTTCTAAAACCAGGAAAGAAATTAATCAATGGAGACAGCATTAATTTTAGCTGATACCTCCGTACTTATAGATTTTTTCCGAAAATCAGACAAATCAAATTCCTACTTAATCAATTTGATCAAAAAGGGTCACGTTTTTTCAATTTCTGCCATCACCGAATATGAAATTTATTCAGGCACTACGGGCGAACAAAAATTATATTGGCAGGATTTTCTTAAAATAATCGAAGTACTGCCATTTGATAAAAAAGCGGTTAAAATAGCTGTTGAAATAAATAATGATTTAAAACGGAAGCGAAAACAAATTGATATTGCCGACTTATTTATAGCCGCAACGGCAATAAGTAATCAAATACCTTTGGCAACTCTAAATACTAAGCATTTCGAAAGGATTGAATCACTCAATTTAATCACAAAATAAGGCGTTCTGCTCCTTTGGAGCTGAGTATTGGAGGGGGGGGTGCTTTCTTCAAATTGTGATGCCCAAAATGGGGCAATTGACTAGAATATTTTTATGGTATGGTTATAATTTTATATAACAGCTATTTTGGATTTTGTTATATTCATAAAACTTCCTATAGACATCCTTGATCATTTCTTTTGTCCAACCATCTCGAGATATTTGATGACATATTTTTGAATCGCCTTCATAAAAAATCAACTTCAAAGTACCACCATACTTTCCAATTGTACCTAATAACATTCTTATTTTCTTTAATTCCAAGGATTTTTGAAATTCTTTATTTCTTAATAAAAATCGTATATTAACTTTTTCTCCATCTTGAAATATTTCAATGATTTGATATCTTGAAGCATTAAAAATATAAATCAAATAAGAGAACAAAAAACAAATTAAAATGCAAATTGAGATCGTCTCAATAGGATAATTCGCAAATAGTGGCTCTATTTCAGTTAAACCAATTGATAAAACCGAAATCAATAAAAACAATATAAATATAAATATTGACGGCAATATTCTTTTAATATAACTCTTTCGCTCGACCTTAATTATCAAATTATCCGATTCCATTACATTTTTTTTTAAGAAGTCACTTTTCTAACGATCAAAGGTTCAAAATTTAAAAATAATAATTCATATTAATTTTGAATTAGCCAACCTTTAACTTTCAACTTTTAACTTTTAATTTTTAACCTCGTCTCAATCCTCACTCCTGCTGCCAATGTCTTACTTACCGGGCATTTATCGGCAATGGCTATCAGCCTGTTTTTTTGATCTTCTGTGAGGTTGCCTTCCAGTTCTATTTCGCGACTAATGACATCCAATTTGCTATCAACTACTTCACAGTTTAAACAGTCTTCGGCATGTATCTTTTTGTGGCTTAGATAGACTGTTACTTTTTTCAAATCCATTTCTTTATGTTTGGCATATAGTTGCAGCGTCATCCCTGTACAGGCCCCAAGTGCGCTCACCAGCAAATCATAAGGCGTAGGTCCTTTGTCCGCACCGCCTTCTTCTTTAGGTTCGTCTGAAATAAAAGTATGGCTATCCGTTTCAATATCCGTAGTAAAGGCAGAATTCGAAGTCCTTGTTACAACAGAAAAATTTTTCTCATTCATTTTGCTAATTATTGTTTTAGGTTATTAAACAAATTTGCAGGTTTTTTCCTTAATTTGGTATCTAATATTAATTTTAAATGATATGAGGGCAATTTGGACAGGATCAATAGGTTTCGGTCTGGTAAATATACCTGTAAAACTCTACAGCGCATCAGAAAGCAGTTCACTTGACCTACACATGCTCAATAAAAAAGACCTTTCCCCAATCAAATATCAACGGATCGATGAGGAAACAGGTAAGGAAGTAGCCTGGGAAGACATCGTAAAAGGATATGAAGTGGATGGCGAATTTATAATATTGGAGGATAAAGATTTTGAGCGGGCCAATGCCAAAAAAAGCAAAATTATTGAGATAGATAATTTTGTACCTGAAAACGAAATTCCTACGACTTATTATGAAAAACCATATTACCTGGAGCCGGGAAAAGATGCGGCACATGCTTATGGGTTGCTATTAGAAGCCCTGCAAAAATCGAAAAAAGTGGGGATAGCAAGTTTTGTAATGCGGAACCGTGAATCACTGGCCCTTTTGAAACCGTTGGATAATGTCATTATCCTTAACCAGATCAGGTTTCCTGAAGAAATAAGAACGACAAGGGGCCTAGTACTCCCAGACAAGAAGGATTTCTCAAAAAAAGAACTAGACCTTGCCTTAAACCTTATTGATCAATATTCCACAAAGCTTGACCTCACAGTTTATAAAGATACTTATACTGAAGAGCTTATGAAACTGATCCGTATGAAAGCCAAAGGCAAAATGCCAGAAACACCAAAACTAAAAGTAGTACCTACCAAAACCACAGACCTCATGAAACAGTTGCAGGCCAGTTTAGAGAAAAAGAAGAAAGCAGCGTAATGAATAGTTAAAAGTTGGAAAGTTAAAGGTTAAAAGTTGCACCAATATGTTATTTAATATAAGATATGGGTTTCGTTTTAATTTTGAATAGATTGATTAAGCCTGAAGGGCTTGAATGTCAATAACCCCGGGTCGCGACCCGGGGAAATAAAGTACCGAGTTTTAACAACCCTAAAGGGGTTGAATGTAAATTTAAATAACACGCCTATAGTGTATATTATAAACCAATTGTAAGACGATGACCGACCGAATAGAAACCTTTAACTTTTAACCTTCAACCTTTTACGCCTCATGACACTAACAAAATACCAGGAAAAACGCAAATTCAACGAAACCCCGGAACCCGAATCCGGTAAAAGTTCCGGCAAAAATGCATTAAAATTTGTGGTACAAAGACATGCTGCAACCAATCTACATTATGATTTCAGGCTAGAGATGGAAGGCGTATTAAAAAGTTGGGCTGTACCAAAAGGACCTTCTTTAGATCCACATGATAAAAGGTTGGCAATGATGGTCGAAGATCATCCTTATGATTATAGGACCTTCGAAGGCGTAATCCCTGAAGGGAATTATGGCGCTGGTATTGTAGAAATCTGGGACGAAGGCACTTACCATGCAGAAGATACAACGGATCGGAAAGAAAGTGAAAAGCTTTTGCTTGAAGAATTGGATAAGGGTTCCATAAAATTTGTGCTCAATGGCAAAAAGCTAAAGGGTTCTTTTGCGCTGGTAAAAATGCATGGTCGCGGTGAAAATGCTTGGTTATTAATAAAGCACAATGACCAATATGCTGTAGAGGGCTATAATAGTGAAGATTATACTAATCCTGATTCACCAATAAATAAGCAAAAAGAATCAAAAAAAAAGCCCGGACTAAGGGAAGCTTTTTGAAAAATAAAATCATAAAAGACCTTCCAATACCCGAAGGCGCTGTTAAAGCAGAAATGCCAGACATGGTAAAACCTATGCTCGCAACGCTCATTGATAAGCCCTTTAATTCTGATAAATGGCTTTTTGAATTAAAATGGGACGGGTACAGGGCATTGGCAAATATTAATAATGGAAATGTTAAATTGTATTCACGCAATGGACTGACTTTTACGCAGTATGAACCTGTTGTAAAAGAACTGGAGACATTTCAATATACAGCAATAATGGATGGCGAAGTTGTGGTATTAAATGAGGAAGGATTTCCAAAATTCCAGCTTTTACAAAATTATGAAAGGGAACAGGAAGGAGCACTGCAATATAATGTTTTCGACTTGTTATACTATAATGGATATAATCTCACAAGGGCCCCTCTGATAGAGCGTAAAGAGCTTTTAAGTAAACTTATAAAACCTGGTGGATTTGTAAAATATACAGATCACGTTATAGAACAAGGTATTGATTTTTTTAAAGAAGTTGATAAGCTTGGCATGGAAGGCATCATAGGAAAAAAGATGGACAGCCCTTACCGGCTTAATAAAAGAACAAGTGAATGGGTAAAAATAAAAACTGAAAAACGACAGGAAGCCATCATTTGTGGATACACGGAACCAAAAGGCAGCAGACAATATTTTGGGTCACTCGTATTAGGCGTTTATGATGATGACAATAAACTCAAATGGATTGGTAGCAGTGGCGGCGGATTTGATGAAAAAGGTCTTGAATATCTATTTAACAAATTCCAGAAAATAAGAATAGAAAAATCTCCATTCGATTATAAAATATCTCAAAAATCAAAAGTATATTGGGTGAAACCTGAACTGGTTTGTGAGGTGTCTTTCAGTGAATGGACAACAGATGGTAGCATGAGGCACCCGGTTTACCAGGGACTAAGGTCTGATAAAAATCCTAAAGATGTAAAAAGAGAAAAAGAAGCTAAAACTATGAAAACTATAGAACAAGCAGAAGAAATTACTTCTACAAAAAAATCAAATGAATCAAAAACCACAAGTAAGGATCCGAAAAGCCAAAGCCTTACGATTGGAGGTCATAATCTTCAAATCACTAACCTTAGCAAGATCCTATGGCCTGATGACGGCATCACCAAAGGCGATTTGATAAATTATTATAGAAGCATTTCAAAATTCATACTTCCCCATTTAAAAAATCGCCCAGAAAGTTTAAACAGGTATCCTAATGGTATAAAAGAGCAAAGTTTCTATCAAAAAAATAACGAAAATGCACCAGAATGGGTCGATACCATTAAAATTAGAAGTGATTCAAAGCGCGAGGAAGTCAACTATTTGATTTGCAACAATGAAGCAACCCTTGTTTATATGGCTAAACTGGCATGTATTGAGATACACCCCTGGAATTCAAGGGTCGGCTCACTGGATAATCCTGATTGGATCGTGATGGATATTGATCCAAGTGAATTAAATACTTTTGAGCAGGTAATTGATACTGCACAGGTAATAAAATCTATATTAGATAAAGGTAAAATCGATGCTTATATTAAAACGTCAGGCGCTACAGGCTTGCATATCTATATCCCAATGGGGAGTAAATATACTTATGAAGAAGGCAGATCTTTTGCCCATGTTATTGCGCAACTAACAACCTCACAAATACCTGAAATCACTACAATTGAACGCAGCCTAAAAAACAGGGACGGTAAAATATATGTTGATTACTTACAAAATAGCGAAGGCCAGACCCTGGCATCTGCTTATAGTGTAAGGCCCAAGCCGGGCGCATCAGTTTCAATGCCTCTAAAGTGGGATGAAATAAATCACGGTTTTCATCCTTCAGATTTTAATATTAAAAATGCGTTGAAAAGGGTAGAGAAAAATGGTGACATCTTTAAACCCGTGTTAGGAAAAGGTATTGACATGCAAAAGTGCCTTAAACTATTATCTGCTTGATAAAATAATAGTTTATTGGGGTTTCAGTTTTTTGGCTTTATCTTTGCCAATCAATTTTATACCCACGATATTTAAAAACTTATTTGATGAAAAAGATATTCTTCGGCATTACATTCCTAGTTTTTTCTATAGCTGTACAAGCCCAGGACGGCACGAAAACAGCCAATACTAATGATGTTCCATCCATTAAACTAAAAGACATTAATGGCAAAGATGTTGACTTGCAAGAATTAACAAAACAAGGTAAACCGGTTATTTTTTCATTTTGGGCAACATGGTGTTCGCCGTGTAAAAAAGAGCTTGAAAACGTGAATGAAGTAATAGATGATTGGCAAAAAAAGTATAATGTAACCATGGTAGCCATATCTATAGATGATGCCCGTAACTCCATGAAAGTAAAACCATTTGTTGATGGAAAAAAATGGAGTTTCCCGGTATTGCTTGACGTAAACCAGGATGTAAAACGCGCTTTAAATATCCCAAATGTGCCTTTTACTATTTTAGTCGATAAAACGGGTCATATCGTATACAAACACGAAGGCTATACCGAAGGTGATGAGCAGATTTTGGAATCTAAAGTAGCTGCGTTGGCTAAGAAGTAAGAGAACCATACTATAAATGTATGACGAATAAAATAACAGCGACTTTTGTTAACAGATTGTTTCAAGACAGTGGCAGAGACCAAGCACCTGACTATTACATTTATGCATTTACAAATATTGTAGACAGTGAAGGGAATAATTATTCGGAAAAATGGATTAAGGAAACCGAACTAATGAAGTCTATAACTTTTCAAATTGGTAAACAATATGAAATAACACTTAGCAAAAATCTACAACAATCAGATTCTATCAATTTGCCGTATCCAATTGAAATTTCTTTGGGGAATGAAAAAGTCTATATAAAAAGCGGAAATTCAATTATTCGTGTTGATAAAAACAAAAAAGAAGAAAACCTATCAGAACCATTAAATAAAGTACTTGGCATAAGCAATTACGAAAAAGCAGCATTAAATAAATTTGGCAAAGGAAATATGACTGAAGAGTTGCTTTTGAAAATGAATTCCAAGGGAGTATTCTATACAATTCACAATCATTATAATCCAAGGAGCAAAACAAAAATCGGGATTTGTAAATATGGATCAACAAAAAAAGAAAAAGAAAACCTAATTTCAATTCAGAAAGAAACTCAAGCGGAAATTGATAGAGATTTGGAAGTTATCAAACAAAGCTATGTTAATCATTCAATTGAGAAACATTTTATTATCAAAGCTGAATTACTACCACCTATACAAAAAATGAAATGAATAAAATAATAGTTACAGTTTTGTTCCTTGTTTTGACATCCTTTTGTCAAGCACTTGACCTTAATAAGAACTGGTGGTATGACTTTGAAGGTAATCTCGGCGAAAGAGAAATTCGCTTATCAGTTTACATTCTTGGAAATGGGGAAGTAAAAGCAAATTATTGCTTTGTCAATGATGATAAAAAATTTCAATTGGCGGGAAAAATTAATGGTGAAAACATTGAATTAAATGGATTGCCAGTTGAAAAATCACATGATGTTTTTAAAGGCAGAATCTATACCGATAATTTAGATAGGTTTAAAGGAAGTTGGTTAGTTAATGCAAGATCGAAAACGATTTTCTTTATTTTAACTCTTAAATCATCTTGCTATGCTACAACTTTTGAGCATCGCTATTCAAACTTTTTCGGGTCGGATGATGATATCGAAGATTTTATGAAACATGTTAAAAATTCGATTCTAAATAATGACAAAGAATGGATTGCGAACAATATAAGGTATCCTATAACAACGACTATAAACGGGGAAAAACTTATCAAAATTGAAAATAAAAGTCAATTAATTGACAATTTTGACAATATATTTTATCAGGAGTACAAGGAGAATATTAAATCATTCTGTACATGCAACTTATTTAGCAACTATAAAGGTATTATTTTAGGTAAAGGACAAATTTGGATTGATAATATTCCAAAGTCAAATGAGAATAAATTTGGCTTTTGCATAACACAAATAAATCATAACAAATGAATATTGAATGTTCATTTGTTATGATTTAAAATAATTTTCTCCTCATCGGCAGCATAAGAAAGACAAGCCAGGATATCATCCCTTGTAAGCATTGGGAAATGTTCCAATATTTCTTCTGCCTTGTCTCCTGCAGCAAGATAACCTAATACATCATAAACCGTAATTCTCAGACCTCGCACACATGGCTGTCCGCTTCGTTTGCCAGGCTCTACCGTAATAAATTTAGAATAATCGATCATAAATACA
>Ga0207119_1069_pt1 | contig 16759 bp, 22 predicted proteins | sample Alteio_BWMinHeat_43_FD_153505 | JGI IMG/M metagenome (GOLD analysis project Ga0207119, IMG submission 153505) | Enriched cells from forest soil in Barre Woods Harvard Forest LTER site, Petersham, Massachusetts, United States -... | ecosystem: Environmental > Terrestrial > Soil > Temperate forest >... | reverse complement strand
TAACTTTTTTCTTTGAGGTGTGTAACAATAGTACTCATTCCGCTTTAGCGAGTGCAGTTATTACACATCTTCATACATAACTATCTGATTTTAAAATTGCCTGAAGCCAGAATCGAACTGACGACCTTCGCATTACGAATGCGCTGCTCTACCAACTGAGCTATTCAGGCGTGAAAAAAGGGAATTTAGATTAGTGGAGGGGATTTTTTTCCTCAATGATTTTCCGGCGCGGATGGTATAGTGGGGGGCTATGTACAGAGGATGCAGGGTCGGCGGGATTTTGTTGATGGGGGGCGAGGGGCGCCGTTTTGGGAGCGGCGTACCCAAGCAATTCCATTTTTTGGGTGGGAAAAAAGTTTGGCAGTATGCTTTGGAAAGTTTTGTTGAATCGGGCCTTTTTGATGAAATTGTTTTGGTCTGCCATCGGGATTGGGTCGGGGAGGTGGGCGGAGCGAGGGTTGTCGAGGGGGGGAGGACGAGGCAGGAGTCGTCGTATTTAGGTTTGAAGGGATTTGAGGGAAGGATCGATATTGTGGTAGTGCACGATGCTGTGAGGCCGTTCGTTTCGGTTGAGATTTTGAGGGCGAATGTGGAGGGGGCGGTCGAGTATGGGGCGGTCGATACCTGTATTGGGACTGCGGACACGCTGGTGCACGCTCCTGAGGGGAAAAAGATTCTGGGGATTCCGAGGAGGGAAGAGTATTTGAGAGGGCAGACGCCGCAGACTTTTCGGAGAGAATGGCTCGAAGAGGCTCATGAGATGGCGTTGAGGGTAGGGATCGAGAACGCGACGGATGATTGCAGGCTGGTCTTGAATGCGGGTCGTGAAATTCGGGTGGTCGAGGGAAGCGAAGCGAATTTTAAAATTACTACTGAATTCGATTTGATGTTGGCGGAAATGTGGCTGCAAAGCGGCAAATGGAATTTAAATTCTGGATGCGGGTATGCTGAGGGCACGAGAGGGACATGAGCCGAGAAAATTGTTTGATCGAAGTTGCGGGAGTTTCAAAGACTTATGACCGAGCTGTCACTGCTTTGCATGAAGTTTCGCTGATCATCGAAAAAGGGGATATCTACGGGATCATCGGGCTGAGCGGGGCGGGAAAATCGACGCTGATCCGCTGTTTGGCTGGATTGGTGAAACCGAGCTCGGGAAAGGTGTTTTTCAAAGGGTCTAATCTTGGGGATTTGTCGAGAAAAGAGTTGCGGGATTTCCGCAAATCCACAGGGATGATTTTCCAGCATTTCAATTTGCTCTCTTCGAGGAATGTTGAGGGCAATATCGCCTATCCTCTGGAGATCGCGGGTGTGGGAAAAGAGGAAAGGGAGAGTCGGGTCGGGGAGCTGCTCCGTTTGGTGGGTCTTGAAGGGAAGAGAGGGGCGTATCCTTCGTGCTTAAGCGGAGGGGAAAAACAGCGGGTGGGGATCGCCCGGGCTTTGGCGAACCGTCCCGAGGTGTTGTTTTGCGATGAAGCGACGTCCGCCCTCGATCCGAAGACGACGCGGGAAATTTTAGATCTTCTGCTCGATGTCAACGAAAAACTGGGAGTGACGATCGTCCTGATCACCCACGATATGGAGGTGATCAAACGGATCTGCAATCGAGTGGCGGTCATCGAATCGGGAAAAATTGTGGAATGGGGGGAAACTGCGAAAATTTTTGCAGAGCCCGAGCACGTGACAACCAAGCGGTTCATCTTGAGCGCCTCTCATGAAATTCCCGCTGAATTCTTCAAACCCCCTTCTCAAAATCATAAATTGCTCCGATTGCGTTTTAAGGGAAAAGCGGCTGGAGAGCCCCTGATTTCTCAAATTGTGAAAAAATTCCATGTGGATGCGAATATATTGCTGGGATGGATCGACAAATTGCGGACTGCAGTCATCGGGACTTTGATCATCGAACTCACGGGATCGCCTGAGGGGATCGCCAGCAGCCTGGCGTATTTGGAAGAGAACGGAATCCGCTGCGAAACGTTGGAACGAAAAAAAGAGATCGAACCTCTACAACCTGGTAATTCGAATGGATAACATTGACCTCGCGCTTCAGCTCCTGCCTCTGCAATTGTGGAATACCATCTACATGGTCTTCGTATCTGCCTTTTTCGCTGTCGTCATCGGATTGCCGATCGGAGTGATTTTGACCGTTACCGACCGGGGCCACATCCGCTCCTCGCCCCGTCTTTATAAAATTTTAGAAGCGGTCGTGAATGTGGGGCGCTCATTCCCCTTCGCAATTTTGATGGTGGCCTTGATCCCTTTTACGAGATGGGTGGTCGGGACGAGTTTGGGGACGACGGCCTCGATCGTTCCGCTGACGATTTCCGCGGCTCCCTTTGTGGCCCGGCTGATCGAAAACAGTTTGAAGGAAGTGGACCGGCATATGATCGAGGCGGCTTCCGTCATGGGTTCCACTTCGAGGCAGATCATTTTCAAAGTGCTCATCCCGGAGGCCTTGCCGTCTATCATCGCGGGGATTACTTTGACGATCGTCAATTTGATTGGGAACAGCGCGATGGTGGGCCTCGTCGGAGGCGGAGGACTAGGGCAAGTCGCCATCCAATACGGCTACAACCGCTTCAATACGTTCATCATGGTCACAACCGTGATCTTGCTCATCGCTTTAGTTCAAATCGTGCAATGGGCAGGTAACCGCCTGGTCCGTTCCATCGGAAAAAAAAGAGGGAAAATTGTCTATGATTAAACAAACACTCGCCATTCTTACATCCATTTTGGTCGCATCCATTTTCACGCTGGCCGGCTGTTCGAAGTCGAAGCCGCAGCACGGCTTGAAAGTGGCCGCGACTCCGGTTCCTCACGCCGAACTGCTCGAATTCGTAAAACCCGACCTGAAAGGGCAAGGGATCGATTTGAACATCATCGTCACGGAAGATTACAATATGCCCAACAGGGCGCTTGCGGACAAAGACGTGGAAGCCAATTTTTTCCAGCACATCCCCTTCCTGGAGCAGCAAATCACCCAATTCCATTACCCAATCGTGAGCATTGGTCCGATCGAACTGGAGCCCATGGGAATCTACTCGAAAAAAATCCGCTCTCTCTCCGATTTGAAAGACGGCGCCAAAATCGCAGTGCCCAATGATCCGACCAATGAAGCGAGGGCGCTTCTTCTCCTGCAAGACCATGGGGTCATCCAGTTGCAGAACTCGGAAGACCTCTCTTCCACGATCTTGAATATTTCCAGCAATCCGAAAAACATCAAATTCATCGAAGTAGACGCGGCGATGCTTCCCCGCTCCCTTACCGACGTTGACGCGGCTGCGATCAACACGAATTACGCTTTGGAGGCGGGCTTGTCTCCTCTGAAAGATGCGATCGTCCTCGAAAGCAAGGATTCCCCTTACGCGAATGTGATCGCAGTGCGCGAAGGCGATGAAAATCGCCCTGACATCATCGCCCTCAAAAAAGCGATGACGTCGGATAAAATGAGAGAGTATATCGAAAAAAAATACAAAGGGGCCGTCATTCCGGCGTTTTGATCAGCGAAATTGGGTAGTCCTAAACATGTAATGCCAGAACATATTCAAGATTCTCGCGTGATAAACTCATTCTTAAAGATTTTTTTCTGATTATCGGCATGTATAATTATCAGCACAGAGGTTTTTCTCTGCGTCTCTCGACCCTTAAAAAATACCTCTGTGCCGATCTTACCCATGCCGATGAATCAGAATAAGCCTTTTCCACTGAACTAAACCATGTGAGAATTTTAATTGGATAGGTTCCGGCATTACATGTTTAGGACTACCCGAAATTGCATCATAAAGTGATTGACAAAATGCTTACATAAAGAAAAAACAGGATATGTAGGATCGACAAATGTCGGCAGGATGGACAGGATAAAAATGATGTATCCTGCATATCCTGCCCCTGATCCTCCCGCGAAGCGGATCCTGTTTATTTTGCAAATTCTATATCTTGGCATTTAATGTTCGATCAGAAAAATTATTCAGGAAATAGAGAAGAAGATTACCGGCTGTTGATCGGGCAATTGAACGCTTTACTCGAGGGTGAAAAAAACAGGATCGCGAATTTAGCGAACGCTTCGGCCTTGCTGAGCCAATTTTTGACCGACATCAACTGGGTCGGGTTTTATCTGATCGATGACAGCGATTTAGTCCTCGGGCCTTTCCAAGGCCTTCCGGCCTGCACGCGCATTCCTTTAGGCAAGGGCGTCTGCGGAACTGCAGCAAAAGAAAAGAAGATGATCTGCGTGGACGATGTGTTTCAATTCCCGGGCCACATCGCCTGCGATGCGGCATCAAAATCGGAAATCGTCATCCCTCTCTTAAAAGACAAAAACTTAATCGGAGTGCTGGATATTGACAGCCCCGTCCTAAAACGGTTCGATGAGATCGACTCTATCGGGCTGGAGAAGTTCTGCGTTCAATTGATTGATTTTCTTTAAAAATAAGCAAGCCGCTTTTAAGAAAGCGGCTTGCTGAAAGAATTCTCTTCTCTTAGAAATCGAAACGGGCAGTCGCTGTGATCCCATGCATCTGCATATTGTCTGCAGGGACAGCAACGCCGCTGTTGACTCCAATCGTGTAATGGCGCATTACGTTTTGATCCCACAATTGGAGAAAATCATAGCGGACAGAGAGGTCCATATACCACTCTTGGCAGCTCAAATAAGTTCCCCAACCGATTCCGACGCCCATTTCCATCATGGGACGCAGCACATTTACATTGTTGTTGATTGCATTCAATGATTCAGGAACTCCGTCAGAGCTTGAAATTGCCGTCACGGTTTGCTTGACAGCGGTGGTTGTATAACGGGTATAGAGGAGGCTTGCTCCAGCCATCCCTTCAAATCTGAAGCCCCATCCTACAAGCCAATTCGTCTCTACTCCCCCATTAGGCCCTACAGACCAGCAATGGGAGCGCAACACGGCAGTTGCCACGGAGGCGGTATTCGGATTCAATGCAAGGGTCTCTACTTGGGTAATCCAAAGACCTCTCATCCCTCCATAAGGAGAAACCGTGATTCGTTTGCCTTGATAAAAGGGTCGGGAAAAAGAGAGATCGACTCTGTCGAAATTCATTTTCCACTTCGCAGTTAAAGTCGTTGGCCGATAAGCAGTATCGCCGGTTGAGCCTTCGACGAACCCCAAAGCGAACCAATCTGTCGGGGCCCAAAAGGTTGGCGCCGTCACGGTGCGTGAAAAAACAGTTTTTTGGTGGAGGCGGGTATATTCCGCAAAACAAACCCAGCCATCGTCGCCGAAACTGAATCCAGCGCCTACTTTGAATCCGGGCTTGTATTTGAAGGTTTGGAAGGCGATCGTAGTCGGAAATGTCGCTCCGTCCGTGGGAATCGTTGGATCAAAGAAAGACTTCACACCTACGTCCATCGATTCCTGGCTGACATGCCAATAGATGAAACTGCCGTAGACATCCCAATCGCTACAGCCCGTTACGTCGATCCTTGCCGGAGCGTTGAACGCTCTCGGATAGGTGTCGCAGCAAAGGGGCATCCCTTGTTCAAAACGGGGAGGGCAGCAATCGGGTTTGGGCGCGGGGCAGCAAGAGTTGCTGCTCTGGCCATAAACATTCGCTCCAGCAGCGAAAGTGAATGCCGCGGCGCACAATAATTTTGAAACTAAGGTATCCATTTTTTTCCTCGCGAAAATTTTCTTTGCTGAGAATTTAAATAGAAAGCCTAAATTTTATCAATCATTTTTTTGGGCTTGAGTTATTGTCAAAAAATGATAGAATTGCGTTTATGAAACAGAGAACTTTTCAGTTGCATCCGTTCGGGTCAAATAAAACGTCTCTGATTCTTCTTGCCCTCCTCCTTAGCGCTTAAGCGGCGCCAAAAAAAATAAATTCCACCACCAGTTTTTAATTCTCTCAAAGGATCCCAAGGAAGTCCAAGCGGTCCAAATAAATTTATTTGAAGGAAGGGGTTTTATGGTTTCATCTTCTCTCTCTCGTACGGGGACAACCGCGTGGATGGTATGGGCCGTCGCTTCGGTGTTCTACGCCTATCAATACATCTTAAGGGTAATGCCCAGCATCATGCTGAACGACATTCTGCAGCAATTCCGGATCGACGCTGCCGCATTCGGCCAATTTTCCGGAGTCTATTACATCGGCTATTCGCTGATGCACTTGCCTATCGGCCTCATGCTCGACCGGTTCGGTCCGAGAAAAATCATGTCGGGTTGCATCCTTCTGACCGGAGTGGGATTGCTCCCTCTCGTTTTCGCGGAACATTGGGCCTACCCGATCATCGGCAGGATTTTAGTGGGAATGGGCTCTTCCGCTGCAATCCTAGGCGTCTTTAAAATCATCCGGATGACTTTTAGCGAAAAACGCTTTCCCAGGATGCTCAGCTTTTCCGTGACGATCGGGTTGATCGGGGCGATTTACGGGGGCGCCCCCGTCAGTTTCATGCGGGACGCTTTTGGGTTCCAAACGGTCGCTCTCATTTTTGCGGGAGCTGCCATTCTGCTCGCCGCCGCCACCTATTGGATCGTGCCCGATTTGAGCAGTCCGGTCCGATCCTCCGTCTTCTCGGACGTCAAAGCTGTCTTGAAGAACCGACGGGTGGTTTTGACATGCCTCTTCGCGGGGCTGATGGTCGGTCCCTTGGAAGGGTTCGCCGATGTTTGGGGAACGACTTTTTTGAAAAAAGTATATGGGTTCGAGGGGACTGTGGCTGCGAGCCTCCCATCGACTATTTTCATCGGGATGTGCTTCGGGGCGCCTGTTTTGACCTGGATCGGCGACCGGATTGGGAGCTATTTGACCGCGATCATCGGAGCGGGAGCCGCGATGGCTGCAGTCTTTTTTGCCTTGCTTGCATTCCCGATTGGAACTGGCCTCCTGGCGGCCTGTTTCGTCCTGGTCGGCGTTTGCTGCGCGTATCAAATCCTGGCGATTTACAAAGCGTCGACCTATGTAGGGGAAGAGGCGGCGGGACTGACGACCGCGCTCGCGAACATGATCATCATGATGTTCGGCTACGCCTTCCACACCCTCATCGGCGCCCTGGTACAGACGATGGGCGGAGCGGACCATCCCCAAGCTCTCGTTTGCGGTGTAGCCGTGATCCCGATCTGCTTGGCGGCGGGAATCGGCGGATTTGTCTATTTGCATATCAATGAACAAAGGAAATCGAATGAAACCTCAATTCGCAAACAAATTAGTGGCAGTCTTAAATGAAAAAATCGAGCCGGGCGTCGTCATGAACGCCCTGGCCCACCTCTCTATCGGGCTTGGATCGGTGATTGGGGCAGAACCGTTGCGGCTTACCGACTACATCGATGCCGACGGAGGGAGCCACCCTTCCATCTCTGAAATGCCCTTCATGATCTTGAAGGCGAATTCCAATAAGATCCGCGGCCTTAGGCAATCGGCGAAAGAAGCCGGGATCCGCTTCGCTGATTTCACCGACTCGATGACCATAGGCACCTATCTCGAACAGATCGAGAAGACGAAACAGACGAAAGAGGCCGATCTCGTTTACTACGGGATCGTCCTGTTCGGCGACTGGGAAAAAGTCACTGAATTAACCCGGAAGTTCTCTCTATGGAAATAAGAATAAAGGTTTCAATTCGTCCACGCATTTTCTCATCTCTTCCTTCGAAAGTGCGGGACGATAGTTGATAATGCGGGTCAAATCGAGTCCAGGAGGGCAAGGAATGGCATGGACGTGGATATGGGGCACCGATTGCCCCGCGTTTTTGCCATTTTTCTGAACGAGGATGTAATCGGGCAACCCGTAATATTTTTTGAATATGGCTTGGGTTTTTTGGATCAGACCGAAGAGCTCGGCTGCCTCTTTTCGATCGAGCTCTTCGAACCGGGTCATATGCCGTTTCGGAACCAACAGGAGATTTCCAGCAGACGCCGGGGTCAGGCAATATAAGACCCGGAACGAGTCGGTTTCAGCCACCCGCTGCCTTTCGATCACCTCCGGATTGCAAAAGGGGCAATTCGGGGTTTGGGATGGCCGTGAAGTAAGAACCGAAGCCATTTCCGCCATTGGACGCTCTTTTTTAGGGCGACCAAGATAGGCGATTTATAGATTTCTCAAAATAAAATCTTATCTGAAGATCGAAAATTTGCTGTGAAGCGGAAGCAGCTCAATAGACGATCTTGGGGTAAAGCTTCGTCGCGATCAGAGCTAAAATAGCAAAAATCCCGAAGCTCACACCGAAATCGACGGCGAGTCCGAAATGGCTCGTTTCTCCCTCGATCATCAAGCTTCTCAAGGCATCGACTTGGTACGTCAGAGGGTTGAAAAGGGATACGGTGCGGAGCCATTGAGGCATGATGTCGATGGGATAAAGGGCGTTGCTAGCGAAAAAAAGAGGCATGGTGATCGCTTGGCCGATCCCCATAAACCTTTCCCTTTTTTTTACGATCGAGGCCACGATCAAGGAAAAAGTCGAAAAGAGGGCAGCGAGCAGAATCGACATAGCCACTACTCCGATGATAGAGAAAAAGCTAAAATGAAGATGAATGGAGAGAAGCATCGAGAGGATATAGACGACGATTACTTGTCCAAGTCCCCTGATTCCCGCAGCAAAGGCCCTTCCTACGACTAAGACGATTCTTGGAACCGGTGAGACGAGGATTTTTTGCAGCACCCCCATATCTTTTTCCCAAATCAAGGCGATCCCATAGAAAATGGCGATGATCAAAATGCTCTGGGCCAACACGCCTGGAGCGATGTAATCGAGATAAGGGACGGTCGTCGAGAGAGTTTTCGACATGGCCTCTCCAAAGATCAAGATCCAAATCGCGGGCTGCACCATCCGAGCCAAAAGCTCCGATGGATCGTGGCGCCATTTCCTGATATCGGCCTCGATCACCGCGAATAGTTGTTTAATCCAAACGGGAAATCGTGCGGCGCACTTGTCGGACATGGTCTAAATCGTCTCCTTGCTTGACGGAAGTTCCGGTATAGTAAATGAACACATCGCCGAGAGTCCCCGGCTTGCCCCCGATATCGGCCTTTAGTTTTTCTGGAGCTCCGATGCAAACGATGCGGCCTTGATACATAAAAGCGACCCGATCGCAGAGGCGGTCCGCCTCGTCCATATCGTGAGTCGTGAGAAGAATGGTCGTCCCATAGCGGGACTGCAGTTCTTCGATGTTCTCCCAAAGGCTTTTGCGCGCTGAAGGATCGAGACCGACTGTCGGTTCGTCCAAAAATAAAACTTCCGGTTCATGTAAAAGGGCCGCGCCGATCTCCAGCCGACGGATCATCCCGCCGGAGTAGGTGCTGGCCAATTGGTCCGCGAATTCGGTCAGCCCCATGAATGCGAGCACTTCCCGAATCCGGGCCTTCCTCCGGCCGGAGTCCAAACCGTAGTATTTTGCAGAGATCAACAGATTTTCATAGCCCGTCAAATCCCCATCCGCGGAAAGAAGCTGCGGGACATACCCGATCTTTTCCCGGATCCCGCTTGGGTCTTTGACGATATCGCATCCTAAAACCAGCGCCGTTCCCGATGTCGGCGGCAAAAGGGTCGTGAGCATTTTTACCGTCGTGCTCTTCCCCGCCCCGTTCGGCCCCAAAAGGCCGAAGATCTCCCCTCTTGGGATCGTTAAGGAAATTCCGTCGACGGCCTTTACGGCCCCATAATAGCGGCTGAGGTTGAGGATTTCGATGGCATCGGACATACCTGCAACTTCTCCGATCTATTTTTTTAGTGCAAAAGAAAAGAAAAGCCCCGCCGAGGGCGGCAGGGCGGATGACTAGGAAACGGCGTACGCTTCGATCGAAGAGAAGATGTACTCCAACAATTGGGGATGGTATTTGTCGAATACTGGCTTCCAGTCTGGGTGGCCAAGATGGAACCGGGCTTTTTCGACCAGCTCCTCTTTTTTGACCTCGATCCCAAATCGTTTCAAGTACACGAGATGGCGTCGGACCAGCTCATGCGCTTGCCTAGATGCGGGAGTCGTTTTTTGCTTCAGAGCCGTTGTGTAGTCTTTTAACAATTGGTCCCACTCTTTTTGCGTCTCTTGCCAATCCTCTTTGGACCATTTTTCCAGCTTCTTTCGGCCTCGTTCGAGCTCGTCGGCCGTGTATTTGCCGCTGTCGACCAAGAATTTTTCCCATTCTTTCTGTTTCGGACGATTCAATCCTTTGAAGAACTCCTTGTCTTCCATTTTTTTCTTTCCTTGCAAATGTTTGATCGTATCATCGATGGTCTGAATCAATTCACGAATTTTGTCCAATTCGTTGACGAGCACTTTCCTGTGGGTGTGCAGGGCTGCGATCCGATCGAATTCTTGTTTCTTGACGATCTCCCGGATCTTTTTCAGCTCGAGGCCCAGAGTGCGGAAGAATAGGATCTGCTGCAAAAGCAGAAGCTGCTCCTGCCCATAGTATCGATATCCGTTCGCGCCATGATAGGCCGGCTTTAAAAGACCTATCTCATCGTAATGATGGAGCGTTCTGACACTGACCCCGGAAAGGGAAGCCAATTTTTGAACTGTATAAGCCATCGATTCCTCTCTTCAAAATCCCTATGATTTTAAAGAATGGCGCTATTCTAGACTATGACGTTGCGTGAGGGTCGATGGCTAAAAATTATTTCTTATTTTTCATTCACTTTTTCCGCCGAACGTCCTGACGAAATTGAATCCGAGCAAATATTTATCCCTGTTTTGAATTCCGAATAAATTCTGCTGGACAGCGAACCCGAACCCGATCTGTAAGATCCAATCGGTCGAAGAGGCCCAAAAAGAAGGGGTGAGATAGACCACATTGCCGCCCGAGTTGGGGTCGGTCTTCCCCTGGATTTGGTTGCGTGCCGAGAATGTTCCGGTGATTTCCGTCATCCAGGCGAGGATCCACCCTTTCGGGGTGGCTATATTCCTGCCAAAGCCGAATTGGTATAGGAATTGATTTCCGAATTGAGTGCCTTGATGAGACATGGGCAGCTCGGCCCCATAAGATGTAAAGACATACCAATTTTCCCAGGTGCGGTTATAGGTGGTCCCGACGAAATAGGCGACAGCCCCGAATCCCGTGGTGGGTTTTTTTTGAGTCGACCCCGTAGGGAAAGAGGTATTGAATACCAAGGTGACTTGATCGACGGCGCAAGGGTATTGGCCAGTAAAGAGGGCGTATTCGAATTGGACAAACAGGTCCTCAAGTCCCGATGAGTGGTTTTGATTGGCCTTGTAACTGGCTGCGATAGGAAGGTTGAAAAACACCGAAAAACTGTCTGTGATTCCATAAAGGATTTGGGGAATCAGATCGACAAAATGCTGATCCTCGTCGATGAAATCGTCTCCGAAAAATAGAACTTGGGCTTGGTTGCGCCCAAGGATATTTTCGCCGAAACTGAGGAGCGGCGATGGCTGCTGAGAAAAAGGGAGAGAAAAATTCCCAGTCGTGCAGCTCGACGCAGTATTGGCATCCGCCCCAAACAGATGCTGCTGCTGCAATGAGATCAAAACATATAAGAAAAAGTAGAAGCAGTTGATTCTCATGGAGGGTTTGTACCATGAACCTATCCAAATAAAGCAATTTCGGGCCTTTTGAGCGATTTTTGGCAGATTTTTTTGCTCAGTTCGAGGTCTACCTTGGCAGGTATGCCCTCTCCTTCGCACAAAAATCTGCAGAAAAACCATCTCAAAATTCACCGAAAGCCTTTATTTGGATAGGTTCATCCCGATTTACAAAGAATGAATATATAAATGATTTTACAAATAATAAATAGTGATTTTTATCATTTGTATATTAATAAAGAAATGTTAATATTTGATAATAAAACGAAACAAACACATACCGGCAAAACAACAAGGAATCATTAGAATGATTGAAGTAAAAGAAGAACGACAACTTTCTTCAAAATATAATTTCCCAGCTAAGGATGTGTGGCGCATGCCCGTTCCTCCCGCATCTAAAATAACCAAAGATTTGGCGGCGCTTGCCGTCGGCGCGGCTATGTTGGCAACGCCTTTATTGATGATGCATTATTTATGTCCTGGCGATTTATCGAAACCAGAATTCACGCGGAAATGTTTCCGCAAGCCTTCCCAATTCTTCTTGCCTCCCCTCATGATCGGAGCGCTAGTGGGAATCGCGCTGAATGAAACACGCAATCTTTGCTACCGCTCCGTCTACAGAATCCAATACGCCCTTGGCCGGCTTTAATCGTTAATTTTCGACTGCGAAAATTGTCTGCCTGTGTAAGTCCCTGAACCTATCCAAATAAAGGCTTTCGGTGAATTTTGAGATGGTTTTTCTGCAGATTTTTGTGCGAAGGAGAGGGCATACCTGCCAAGGTAGACCTCGAACGAAGCCAAAAAAATCTGCCAAAAATCGCTCAAAAGGCCCGAAATTGCTTTATTTGGATAGGTTCCTTTGTGCCGATGCAGTTTGGATGTTTGCTTAGAGACCTTCTCTGAGCAATACGAGCTTGACCAATAAGGAATATTGAAAGAAAATTTAGCCCTTTTTAATCTCAGACAAAAATGAATCGGCAAGAATTCTCAAAACACTACATGCCAGATATTGGCAAGAAACTGGAGAAGCCATTCCGCTTGAATCTGCCAAAACAGCAGAACAGGCTATACCGAAATGGTTTGAAGAATCGGGATTATGACACTGCGGATACTTAAAAAATGTCCGGGGGACATTTTTTAAGAGAAGCAGCGGCGCAAATTTTTGTACCTGGAGCGAGCGGCCACCCCGGGGTCCCCAAAGATGCATCATCTTTGGGGTGGGGCCACCCCGGGGCCCCCGAAGACGCATCGTCTTTGGGGTGGGGCGTCGTCAGAAACCAATTCTTCAGATTATTTCGGTATAAAAGCAAAATGAATACAATATCTATGAATCTATTTAGAAAAAAACCACCAAACTTGATAAATGAACGGGCGATACAATTAAAGGAGTAAAAAATGGCAGCAGCGACAGCACATGTACTAGACGCAGGACGAGCAAAAGGTACTATTCAAGCGCTAGATACAAAAGTTTCCTCTAGAAGATTGAGTAAATTTTGGGAGGTTTTAAGTAAGGACGGGAGCGGATTTGCTCCACAATTTATAGCTAATTTGACACGTACGACTCCTAGCTCTTTGGAAGACAAACAAGCGAGTAATATCCTCAAATCGCTTCATGCAACGTATTGGAAAGAAACAGGAGAAACCATTCCTCTTACCTCTGAAAAAACTGCAGATGAAGCGAAGAAGAGCATAAATAAATCTCCAGGGGTGCTCTAAAACAAAAAACTGTTTTGAAATGGGCAATCATAACCCGGGCTAGCTCATTAAAATAGTGCGCTCGGGTTGGATGAGAATCTTCCTATTTTTTTGCCCCCTTCATAATCGAAGCGCTAGCGAAAATTGCGCTGAACGGAACACGCAATCTTTGCTACCGCTCCGTTTACAGGATCCAATACGCCCTTGGCCGGCTTTAAGTGTTAATTTTCAACTGCGAAAATCATCTGAGTGTTCTATGACTCATCCCTTTATATCGATGCGCTTTGGATGTGTGCCTATATACCTTTTCAGATTTCTTGGTAGTACTATTTGGATCAATGGTTTTGTGCCATTTTCGGTCGCTTTGTTCTTGCTCGCGTTCTTTGGTCTTTTGCTCACGCTTTTCTACTCTCTTCAATTCTCTCCCGCTTCGGGCAGATACAAATGCATAGGTGTCGCGTGATTTCGGCTGTTCTATAGGAGAAGGATCTCTCTGGACATGCTGAGTCCATTGAGTATGCTCTTGAAGATTGAGGCCGGCGTTGGCGGACAAAGAGGTTCTTCGGTTTTGACTATCTCGCGAAAGAGTGGGGAATTTCTGATCGTATGTATCTCTGGAAAGAGCAGGAAATTGTTCTTGGTACTGCGCTTCTGTCAGTGGCGGCCTTCCGTTCATTGCTGAGGTTGCCATTTTAAGCTCCTAAAATTTTTGGTTATAAAGCCGGACGACTTTACAGGAACGGTCAATAAATTTCACTAGAGTGTGGGCGTTCTCTTAAAATAATTCAGTTGCTCAAAAGCGGAGAGGGGCATCATGCGATGCCGCGCGGATGGATCTCTAAGATCGCAATTTTTAGAGAAGATTGAGACTTGATGGATTCCGCGGGCTTCCCGCCGGTTCGCGCCTGGGGTGAAGCTTTATTTCCATAGGCTCTGTGGGGAAAGGGGACTTCCCCTTTCCCCACACCCCTATCCCCCATGCGTGCGCTATGCCACGCATGGGATGCCCTCACGGCGAGCCTAAGGCTCGTCCTGCCGGGCCGGCGGTCTGCTTCGGTTTTGCTAAAGGCAAAACATCGAAGCAGACTCGAATCCATCACGCAATGCACGCAGGTGCATTGCTAAGTCTAAATTTTGATGCAAAATTTGAGACTTGATGGATTCGAACCATCGACCCTCTCATTAAAAGTGAGATGCTCTACCACTGAGCTAAAGTCTCGGGATGACCCCAAGGGGATTCGAACCCCTGTTATCGGAATGAAAATCCGGTGTCCTAGACCGGGCTAGACGATGGGGCCAGGGTTTGGAAAACGGTGTCGATTTTACTCTACAGCCTTAATTTTCTGCAAGTAAGAACACCGCTAGATGGTCATGATCTCCTTTTCTTTTTCGGCGCACGTGGAGTCGACGTCTTTGCAAAAACGGTCAGTATAATCTTGAATCGTCTTTTCCAGCTTCTTCATTAAATCTTCTGGAATAACGCCGTCGGTTTTCTGTTTCCGGACCAGTTCGTTGAAACGGCGGCGGATGTCGCGGAGGGCGATTTTCGATTTTTCGCCGAGTTCTTTACATTGTTTTGCGATTTGCTTGCGGATCGCTTCGTCCATGGGAGGGATGTTGATCCGGATGAGCTTGCCGTCCACCATGGGGTTGACCCCGAGGTTGGCAGCCTCGATGGCCTTCGAGATCGCGTTGATATTGGAATGGTCAAAGGGGGTGACGATGATCTGGCGGGCCTCAGGCACGTTGATGTTCGCAAGCCCTTTGAGGGGCATGTGGGATCCGTAGATCTCGACATGGACTTTATCGAGGATGCTTGAGTTCGCCCGACCAGTCCGGAGGGCTTTCAGCTCCTGCTTCAAATGATCGATGGCCGCTTGCATGGCCGATTTTACTTGCGCTTCCACATTGCTCATCGGTGTTTAGTCTCCTCAACCAGCGTTCCCACTGGTTCATTGTACACTGCGCTTTTTAAAGACCGATCGGAAAAGACCCGGATCGGTATTCCATTTTCGCGACAAAGCGCGATGGCAGCCGCATCCATGACCTCTAATTGGTGTGCCAAGACTTCAGAGTAGGTCAAGCGGTCGTATTTCACTGCATCAGGGTATTTGATAGGATCTTTGTTGTAAATTCCATCGACTTTCGTCGCCTTCATCAACACTTCGGCCCGGATCTCGAGAGCTCGGAGGGCAGCGGCCGAATCGGTCGTAAAATAGGGATTGCCGGTACCTCCTACGAAGATGACGACGCATCCCTGGTCGAGATATTTCAACGCGGCTTCCCAGGTATAGCTTTCAACGATTTTTTCACATGTCAGCGCGCTGAGCACGCGGCATTTGCAACCGATCCGCTCGAAAGCTTGCTGAAGGGATAATCCATTGATGATCGTCGCGACCATGCCAATTTGATCGGCAGGGATCCTTTCCATTCCGGCATCGGCGGCCTTGATGCCTCGAAAAATATTTCCTCCGCCGATCACGATCCCAATCTGCACTCCTAATTGCACCAATTCTTTTACAGAGGATGCAATTTTGAGGCAGGCTTCAGGATCGACGCCGAATTTTTGCTCTCCTAATAGCGCTTCGCCAGATAATTTAAGGAGGATCCGCTTATAAGCCGGTTTTTTCATACCTGAAGGTTTACTGACCCACTTTCCATCGCCAGAAACAGCGGATCGTAAGCGATTTCCCGATCTTCTTGCCGCAAGCATCGAGAAACTGCTGCACAGTGACCGTATTATCCTTCACGTATTTCTGATTGATCAAGCAAACCTGGTCCATGAACGCCTTGATTTTACCGCCGATAATCTTATCGACGATATTCGCGGGTTTGCCCTGCATTTGAGCGCGGGCAATTTCTTCCTCGCGGGCGATGACATGCGCCGGCACCTCTTCAGGCTTCAAATAATCGGGACTTTCAGCGGCGGTGTGCATGGCGATTTCCTTAGCAATCCCCTCTTGATCGGCAGCTCCCTCGATTTCAACGAGGACGACGAGCTTTCCGCCCATATGGGAATAAATTCCATAGGAACAGTTCGGATGCTTGGTGATCGTCTCGAGGCGTCTTAACTGGATATTCTCTCCCAACGCTTGAATGACCAAATTGCGGTATTGGTCGATCGTGATCGATTTATCCTTAAAGTAGGGCTGCAGGACAAAGTCAGCGAGCGACTTCGGTTTTGTCTCGAGAGCTTGTTTGACGCAATCATGGAGGAAGTGTTTGAACCTGTCGTTCTGCGCAACGAAATCGGTCTCCGCATTGGCTTCTGCAATCACGAGATGGGTTTTTCCATGTCTCCTTCAGCGAGGACAAGAGCTTCTTTGCATTTGCCCATGGCAACGCCAGTCCGCTCGCGAAGTTCTTTAATCTGGTCGGCAGTGATTTCTTTGTGCTTCATCGCAGCGGTTCCTTTATTCGGATTCTTCGGTCTCTTCTTCCTCGTCGCCTTCTTCTTCCCCATCTTCTTCGTCGCCTTTTGAAGCGGGAACGTCCATTTCATTCTTCGTGTCGATGATGGACTGCATGAGTGCGGAGAGTACAATTTTAATGCTCTTAAGAGCATCGT
>Ga0207119_1068_pt1 | contig 16777 bp, 13 predicted proteins | sample Alteio_BWMinHeat_43_FD_153505 | JGI IMG/M metagenome (GOLD analysis project Ga0207119, IMG submission 153505) | Enriched cells from forest soil in Barre Woods Harvard Forest LTER site, Petersham, Massachusetts, United States -... | ecosystem: Environmental > Terrestrial > Soil > Temperate forest >... | reverse complement strand
TTCCTTCAAGGAGTGCTTTATAATAAAGTGTAGATCCACCAACGGCAATTACTGTTTTGTATGTCTTAAATAATTCATGAATTGTTTCTGAAGCATCCCTCGCAAAATGACCTGCGGTATATTCGTCATGGATTGATAAATTATTTATGAAATGATGCTTCACTTCAGCCAATTGTTGTGGCGAAGGTTTGGCGGTCCCAATTTCCATTTCTTTATAGTACTGGCGGGAATCAACAGAAATAATTTCGGTTTTTAATTCCTTAGCAAGCTGAATTGCCAAACTTGTTTTGCCAGAGGCTGTAGGCCCCATGATGGCAATTAGTTGATTGTTGTTAGTTGTTAGTTGTTGGTGGAGAGACATTAATATTTCGTTTCTCACTTGTTAGTATCTTCACCAACAAGTTAGCTTATCCCTCAATAAAAATCCTCGTCACGATGATCATTTTCATGACCTAAATCATCAAGGCCATCTATATCATCATGATCCCAGACTTCATCATTATCGAGATCTGCGTCATCATCATCGTGATGAAATAAATCCAGGTTCTTTACTTCAAGCTCGTGGATAAGGAAGCTGTCTTCATCTGTTATTTCTTCAGGATATTTTTCTAAAGTATCATATTGTTTTGGTGATGCACCAACACTCTCTACCACTTTTGGAAAATGAGAAGCAGGTTCGTCAGTCGTATATAGCTTGGTTACTTCCAGGAAGAACCGCCACATCAATACAAAATCATATTCAAAAATCAGCTTTTGACCAACTTCGTGCTCATAGTCCTTAAGTTTAATGTCTTTCATAATAGGAACAATATCCGATTCATCTGTTCCCATGTTAATGAGGGTAAGCTCCACTTTTTTCTCCCAATTATTATTGCAGATAAAAAATGAAGACAATTGTGTGGCATCGAAATCGACAGCCTCTAAGATAGCGAAATGAAGTTCCTCAAAATTGGCGGCTGCCGGTATATCCAATACCCTCAACATCTCAGGATCATCTTCTGTGGTAATATTAAACCTAATAATTTTCATAATTCTAATGGAAAGTTACGCAATAATATTGAAAAAACATGACTTAATTGTTAAGGAAATTATTTTGATTGCAAGCCAAGTTCCTGACCAATACTAAGCATCATAGCAAAAGCTTCATCGTAATCATTATGAATATCACCATTTAAGATAGCTTCTCTTATAGCTTCTTTTATTATGCCTACTTGCTTTGAAGGGCTTATTTGGAACGTTTCCATAATAATTTCCCCGGTTATTGGTGGCTTCCAGTTGCGCATCCTATCCTTTTCTTCTACCTCACATATCTTCTCCCATACCTCATCAAATCGCTTTAGATAACGTTTTACTTTTTCATGGTTCTTTGAAGTTACATCTGCTTTGCACAGCAATAATAAATCCTCCAGGTCATCGCCGGAATCAACAATTAATCGCCTGATAGCAGAATCAGTTACCTCCTGGGTAAGGGCTATAGGGCGAAGATGAAGTAATACAAGCTTCTGCACATATTTCATGTGCTCATTAAGCGGCAGTTTTAATTTCTTAAATATCTGTGGTACCATTCGGGAACCTATTACCTCATGGCCATGAAAAGTAAACCCTTCTTCATCACTATATCGTTGTGAAGCCGGCTTACCAATATCATGCAAAATAGCTGCCCACCTCAACCACAAATCATTGCTATATGGTGACAGGTTGTCTAGTACTTGCAAGGTGTGGTAAAAATTATCTTTATGGGATTTGTTATCAATCGTTTTAACGCCTTTTAAAGTAACAAGTTCGGGTAAAATAATCTGGAGTAACCCTGTTTCTTCCAGTAACTTAAACCCAACCGATGGCAGTGGAGATAAAACAATTTTATTTAATTCATCTATGATCCTCTCTTCGGATATGATAGAAATCCTATCTTTATTTCTCTGGATAGCCTCAAATGTTTCTGAATGTAATCTAAATCCTAATTGGCTTGCAAACCTTATCCCACGCATCATCCTCAAAGGATCATCAGAAAAAGTAATGTCAGGATCAAGAGGCGTGTACAGTATTTTGTCTTCAATATCCTTTAGGCCCTCAAACAGGTCGATAATTTCATCATCGTCTTCCGGATTTAGACTTATCGCCATTGCATTGATGGTAAAGTCTCGCCTGCTGAGATCATCAATTAATGTTCCTGACTCTACAATTGGTTTCCGGCTATCACTTAGATAAGATTCTTTTCTTGCCCCTACAAATTCTATTTCTAAATCGGCAAGACGAATATTTGCCGTACCAAAATTTTTAAAAACTGATAGATTTGATTTGCCCGGATAATTTTTCGCTACTTCATTAGCAAAAGCCACTCCATCGCCAAGTACCACAATATCAATATCCTTGGTTGGCCGGTTCAATAATACATCGCGAATAGCTCCGCCTACCAGGTAAGCTGGAATTTGGGTCGCACTTGATACCGATTGAACGGTTTTTAGAATAGGATGACTAAAGAACTTATCCAAAGCAAGCTTATTATGGGTAAGTATTATTTTCTTCGAGCAGGCTGTTGTTGTTGACGTTTCTGCATCTCTTCCAAGCGTTGATGCAATTTCGATTTTGTAGCGCTTCCTGGCCTTTTCTTATTCTCTTCAATCTGTGCGAGAAGTTTTTTCTCATCAATAAATCTCTTAAATAAGTACTGTTGCAAGAAGGTTAAAATATTAAAGAAGAAATAATATAGACTTAGTCCTGCTGAATAATTATTAAAGAACCCAAGGAAAAATATCGGCATAAGATAACTCATCCACTTAAACTCATTTTGCTGAGGGGATATGCTGTTATTCATGTGTGTATAGATCAATGTAGATATGGTCATCAATATCGTAAATAAACTTACGTGATTGCCATAGAAAGGAATATTGAATGCGAAATTGTAAACAGAATCATAGGTCGAAAGGTCAGTTGCCCACAAAAAGCTTTGCTGGCGCAACTCTATGGATGATGGAAAAAACCTGAACATTGCTATAAGTATCGGGAATTGCAACAATAGAGGCAAACAACCGCCAAATGGACTTACGCCCGCTTTACGGTACAATTTCATTTGCTCAGCCTGCATTTTGGTAGGCTCCTTTCCAAACTTAGCTTTTAGTTCGTCCAACTCAGGCTTTAATACCTTCATTTTAGCCGTTGACATATAAGACTTATAGGTAAGTGGTAATACGATCAACTTAATTACCAGAGTAAGGATCAGAATTATGATCCCAAAGTTGCCAATGAAATTACTGAGAAAATTGAATACCGGAATAACAAGGAATCGGTTAACCCATGCGGTCACGAAAAACGACCAACCTAAAGGAATCTGGCGTTCAAGGTCCAGGTTCATATGACTTAAAGTCTTATAATGTAGTGGCCCCATATAGAACTTCATATCAAAGCTCTGGTTCTCAGTATGGTTAAATGGCAAGGTTAGCATTGCCTTTAATTGCTTGTTATAATTTTTACCATTTAAAGTTTGTGAAGCTAAATCCGCATCTTCAAACGGTTGTTTTGTGCTGATAAGCGTTTGGCAAAAGAACTGCTGTTTAAATGAAACCCAATCAGTCGATTTTTTAAATTTCTCTTCAGCATCCTTTGTTTCTGTAAGGTAGCTTGGTGTTTCATCCACATTCCTATAGTGTATAGTAGTGTTATTTCTTGATATTGTCGAATCCTTTTCGTTTTTAAGAACCTTTGATTCCCAGTCAAGGTCAATGTATGAAGTATTACGAGGTATCACTTCATTCATACCTACCAATACTAATTGATTGCCAACTACATAGTCTTCATCTTTACTTAAGGTATATATTTGTTTAATAGCCTTACCGGGAGATAGTTGCGCAGTCATTTCAATAGAGGTAGCAGACTGTGCAGTTGGTGCAAAATAAAGATCTTCAGTGCTTACAGTTTGCGCTCCTACTGAAAACTCATAACTATATTTGCTTGAAGTAGAATCAATCAATAATAGTGGCCTTTTATCAAAGGTTTTATAATCTTTTAATTCGGCATAATTAATCTTGCCTCCTTTAGAGGATATCCTAAGTCTTAGTTTATCATTTTCTATGGTGTATTCTTTATTTTCACCATTGGTCAAAACTTCCCAGCCAATCGGGACATTAGATTTTACTTTTGCCCTGGTTGTATCAGATAATTTAGCTTTTGCAGTATCATTCGCCAAATGACTTGAATCCCTTTTTGTTGCAACAATCTGTGAACTATCAGCTTTTGTTTTTGACACAGGCTGATTCGGCTTCTTATCATTAAAGAAATATAAAGTGCCTATGAGGATAATTGCAATAAGTGCAATGCCCGTAACTGTATTCCTATCCATTAATCAAAATTAAGCCGCAAAATTAGCCAAAAAAGTAACACACTTTGAAGGGTTCATGCACTAAACATCAATGAATGATTAAATGGCCTAAATTTGAACCATGAAGGCAATAATTGGCCACGACATTAATAAGGCAGCAGAGTGGCTTACCTCTGGTAATATTGTAGCTATACCCACAGAAACTGTATATGGATTGGCAGCCAATGCATTTTCCCAGCACGCAGTTATTAAAATATTTGAAGCTAAAGACCGTCCTTTCTTCGATCCGCTCATCGTTCATATTTCCAAAAATGATGATCCTTTGAAATACGTGAAAGAGATTCCTGATATTGCAAAAGCGCTCATGAATCGTTTTTGGCCCGGACCTTTAACATTAATTCTTCCTAAAAAAGATATTATACCAGACATTGTTACCTCCGGCCAGGAAACTGTGGGATTAAGAATGCCAAACCATCAACTCACCCAACAATTATTATCTATACTGTCCTTTCCTTTGGCAGCTCCAAGTGCAAATCCTTTCGGATATATTAGCCCAACTTCAGCTCATCATGTTTTTGATCAGTTAGAAAATAAAATACCATATATATTAGATGGTGGAGAAAGTACCGTGGGCCTTGAATCTACTATTATTGGGTTTGAAGATAATGAACCTGTAGTATACAGGTTGGGAGGGATATCGTTAGAAGAAATAGAAGCGATTACCGGAAAAATAAATTTGAAATTAAATCAATCTTCAAATCCTACCGCTCCGGGGCAATTAAAAAGTCATTATTCCCCAAAAAAGCAAATACTGGTCAGTAATTTACATGAATTGATCGCAAATAATGAAGATAAAAAAATTGCTATAATCTCCTATAAAACCAAATACACCGGTGATAATATCGTTAATAATTGGGTTCTCAGCGAAAACGGCAATTTAGCAGAAGCCGGAGTAAATTTGTTTAAAGTATTAAGAGAAGCTGATCAATCAAATGCAGATATAATTTTAGGAGAATTTTTCCCGGAGGAGGGATTAGGAAGAGCCATAAATGACAGGCTTAAAAGAGCCGCCTCAAAATAAATTAGCCATTTCTCCATTTTCAGTGAAATGATAATAAAAGATTAACGCCGAAAAAGGTTCTCTGCGAGGACCGGCCTTATAAAAATTGGCGTCCAAAAGTTGAAGGGATGAAGCGTTTAAAACAAAAAGCAGCTGACGAGCCAATAAAATGTTAAAAGTGCGACCTTTGCCTCAGCCTCTTTTTGTTTAGCGTAATGCCTTTAACTTTCAGCCAAATTTTTATAAAGCCTTGATTTTTTGTTACTTTTGCATCAAGGCAAAAGTAAGACAAAGGCTATTTACGCTAGAATCTAATATAACAGAATATTGAGAAAATCTCATTATTCTGTTGTAATATCATTCCACATTTATGATGAAGAATCATAAATAAGCCCGCCTAAATAAATAGGCAGGCTAAATCAGGAATTGATATTATAAAAAAGTGTTTATTTCCCTATTTTTCTACTGTTCGCATTTTCCTGTTGGTTCAGGGTTTTTTGCTCAGATTTTGTAATATGGCCATTGTTTTGAGAAGCCATTAAACGTTCTTCTTTGCGAATTTTACGGTCATTGCTTTTTAGTTTAGCAGCCTCACCTTTACTCATTTCGCCTTCTTTTACTTCTTTATTTATACGTTTGTTTTGATTTCTCAAACGTGCATTTACTTCAGCACGGCGCGGATGGTTATGACGCCATGTACCATTGCCTGCAAAACTAATTGAACTCAATCCTAAAAAGGAGATGATCATCGCGGTTAAAATTAGGTTCTTTTTCATTTTTTTAATTTTTAATGTTTATTATAAATGTTTATTTAATGAATAGACCTTTTATAATATCAAAGGTTTAATCAGGAACAAAAAAAAGTTAAGAAAAAGTTAATAACTGCTTGATGGTGGTTTGGAGTGCTCTGCCCTAGAAGGGCTTAATGTTTGTAGAAAACAAATAAAAATAATCAATAAAATCCTTCTCAAATGCGACTCTGGCGCATTCGAGAAGGATTTTCCGGTCGCATCGTTCCATCATTCTACAAACATTATGCCCCTCTGGGGCCAAGTTATTAAGTTAAGGATTTAATAGTTATTTAATTGGCGATGGTGAGATTTGGTACTAAAAAGCCAAAAACATGATTTTCAAATATGCCCTTACCCTACTTCCCCAAATGTCTTTTCAATAATATCACAACATTCCTCAATTTGGGAGGCAGTAATAATAAGGGGCGGGGCAAATCGGATAATATTGCCATGGGTTTCTTTCGCTAATAGGCCGTTTTCTTTTAATGAAAGGCAAAATTGATAAGCAGTCGATGATTCAGGAGACGATGTAAATTCAATAGCATTAAACAAGCCCTTACCCCTTATTTCTTTTATAAGTGGCGAATGAATGGCTTTCATTCGTTTTCTGAAATATATACCTTGTTCAAAAGCATTCTCAGCGAGGCCTTCATCTTCAATAATTTTTATAGCTTCAATAGTTATGGCTGCCGCCAGTGGATTGCCCCCAAAAGTAGAGCCGTGCTCACCGGGATGGATATTCATCATTATTTCATCATCACATAGCACAACTGATATGGGCATCATGCCACCAGAAAGCGCTTTACCAAGAATTAATACATCCGGTCTTACATTATCATATTCACAGCAAAGCATTTTGCCCGTCCTACCTAAACCCGTCTGTATTTCATCAGCTATGAATAGAACATTATATAAGGTACATAATTCTCTTACTTTAGTCATATATCCGGCATCAGGTACTATTACGCCCGCTTCACCTTGAATGGGTTCTACGAGAAATGCACACACCTTTGGATTTTGTAACGCCTTTTCAAGCTCATTAATATTATTATAGGTGACAACTGATACACCTGGCAAAAATGGCCCAAATCCTTCTTTTGAAGTTTTATCCGTTGAAAAGGAAATGGCACCCAAAGTACGCCCATGAAAATTATTAGCCGCTGATACAATAACTGCTTCGCCTTTGGCAATTCCCTTATTCACATAACCCCATTTACGCGCCAATTTCAAAGCTGTTTCAACCGCTTCTACCCCACTGTTCATCATCAGCGTTTTGTTATAACCGAAGGTATTTGCCAAAAATTGCTCTGTGAGGCCCAATTTATCATTGTGAAATGCCCTCGATGTAAGAGTAAGGCTTTCAATTTGTTCTCTCACTATTCTTAATAATCTATCATGACAGTGCCCCTGGTTCAAAGCGCTATAAGCAGACAGAAAATCATAGTATTGATTTCCTTCCACATCCCACACATGCACACCTTTGCCACGATTAATTACGACAGGAATAGGTTTATAATTATGAGCGCCAAATTTATATTCTAATGCTATAGCTTCTTCAGAATTTAATATTTGGGTATGGGCGTGCTTGATCATCAGGATATGAAATTAATGAATTTAAGTGCAAAATTACGAAAAATAAGGATGGACAGACCGTTGAGCAGGTCCCTTTTGTAGAGACGCATTGCCCGCCCGGCCATTTTTCAAAGACCGCTCGGACGGGCATGCGTCTAAAAAGGCAACAAATGAGAAAAAACGAAACACATTTGATCCAAAACCGTCCCCTTTTGTTGAGACGAATTGTCATAGTCCCATGTTTGTAAACGTGCAGGTGGAATTCATCAACATATCACAATCGAGCAAATGTTTCTTAAATGTAGAGACGCATTGAATGCGTCTAACAAGGCAACATCTGTGAATAAAAGAACAAAATTTGATTCAAATGGCCTCAAATGTAAAAACGCATTGCCCGCCCGGCCTTTTTTCAAATACCGTTCTATTAGATTTGCGAAAAAAAAGAAAAATATTTGATCCAAAACCTCCTTCCGAGTAAGACGCATACAATGCGTCTCTACAGGGAAGAATCATAAAATTTATCATCTTTCCAGCTGAATACATTGTTGACAATATAATCAGATATCTTGATGTATTCCTTTTGGTTACGAATAATATGATCGTGAAATCTTGTTTGCCAGGCAAATGAAATATTATTGGAATTAGCAAATTTTGTTATTGCACCTTTAAATCCACGAATTATAGCGGAAAGGTTATGCGATTGCGGGGCAAATTTATTTTTGGGCGATACATTTTTGCCATTAACACTTAATGGTTCTAAATCCTTATTAAATTCATTAGCGCCAATGGTCAAGATTGAATGAAAATGATTGGGCATTACCTGGAAATCACCTAATTCAATTTGCATATCTGGCCTCAATTCAAGTGTTTTTATCCATTCTGTATCTACAGTTTCGCCCAAAGGGGAAAAATTCATTTTATCGTCTATAATCTCTCCGAATGCATGTTCCCTATTTTTGGTACAAATAGTTATAAAATACATTCCTTCAGAGGCATAATCCCATGACTGAAGCCGTGCTGGCGGAATACGATATTTGTTTAAATATTTATCCATTTATGCAATTTTTTCGAATGTACCCCAAATTCATCAACATATCACAATCGAGCAAATGTTTCTTAGTAGAGACGCATTGCCCGCCCGGCCATTTTTCAAATACCGTTCGGACGGGCATGCGTCTAAAAGGCAACATTTGTGAATAAAAGAACAAATTTGATCGAAATGGCCTTTGATTTTAATAACATTAATATCTACAAAGAGGTTACCTGGCAAAGACGCATGCAATGCGTCTCTACAACTACACTGATTCCCGGGACTGTGTCCTGGTATGCATTTCTGATGTCGGCGAAACCAGAACTACAAAACTGCAATTTGGACCACAACATATTGTTTATCAGAGTATTCCTGGCTGTTGTTAGACAAGCCAGGGAACAGCGTTCTATCCGGTTGGTACCATATGGGCTGATTCTGTGTTTTTTTGTCGGGATAATATTTTTGTAGAGGGATAAACCATCAGTGTATATCCGTTTTGGTAGGCGATACAAAATGCTTTCTATCACCGGTTTTAACTTACTTTTTGTTCTGCCACCCAATCTAAAATCTATTACTCGTTTACTGAACCTATCAATAGCATAGCTGATCCAGCAATCATTACGTTTGTGTTGGATAAATGTATGCATTTCATCCATTTCATATATACTCTTTGGTTTATATAGAATGGGTGGTTTTAGTGGTGCAGCTATTGCCCGTATCCTTTTGATTATGGTGGTGCAACTTATTCTTAAAAGCCGGCTCATACTTCTGATGCCAAGCCCTTCTTTTACAAAGGCCTTGATTTGCTCGTTATCTGTATTATAGCTCTGATAAGCATATTCTATCTGCTGATATTTATTGCAGTTTTTGCAAAGCCATTTTTGTATGCGAAGTTTTTGGAAGCCGGCCTTTATGCATGTACCAGCACAATTTTTACAATTTGCCATCTGATAATCTGCAACACGAGGTTTGAAAAAGCTCCGATATTACCGATTATTGGTATCTTAAAATATATAAAACAGATTATGATAACTCAACTTTAGCATTATCATTTTGTAAATGTGCTTGTTTTAGTCTGCATTAAGTATTTTATAGGTCTACCAGATAATCTGGAACATTACTCCATCTGATATTCTGGTATATTACCTCTATTAATCATTTTCATTAATAAGATCAACATATTTGGGATGGCCAAAAATCCACCCCGTCTTATTGTCCAAAGTTGAAACTTTATACCAAATCCAAATGTTATTTTCGACTGTATCTCTCTTTTCGCTGGAACCTAAATATATTAATTCGGAATGTTTTTTTAAATTAAGTACGTTTTTAGAATTTTTATTAGGCCTTTCCTTCATACTAATAGGTTTAATTGTCCAAATTGAAGGACCAGCTTTAACACTTGGTTTTATATTTTGAAAACTAAGAGCTTGAAAAAACTGCATAAAGTCGGAAAGTTTTTTTGATAATTTTGCTTCATCAGAGTATTCCAATTTTAGCCGAATTTTAATGCGATTCATTTCTTTTTCATATCTTATTCCTGTGTGATCACCCAAGTAAACATCTACTATTTTATAACCAACTAGGGGGAAAACTTCAACTACGTATTTATTAATAAAATATAAAATTTCCGAAGTGTCACTACTATTATTAATGCGAACAATGATTTTTTTGGCAACCTTCGAATCACTAAACAACTGAATCTGAAATGAATCTCCTCGGTAGTTTACCAATGGAAAACTATTTGTTATTAATTTTAAATTTTTTTCGTTATCAACTTCTCGGCATTTCCTGTCAATTTCAGTAACAAATGCAATTGTATCTACTTTTGTGATAATCATATCAGTTTTAGAAATAGTAGAATCTTTTGAGTTATGATTTAAATTGGCATTGGAGCACCCAATAAGAAGCGGAATAAGAGTAAAAAGCTCTAAAAAATAAGTTTTCATATTTTACTTAAATCTTGATTGAATGTGAACATGTGTTTTATGATTTTTATCGGAACCTGGGCCGAGAGTTAATACGGCCCCTAATTTTTTAGCATCAACCATAAATTGTTTAAAATAAGGATTGTCCTTATTAACTGCAATGCCATTGATTTTATCAACATCAAATGCCCATCCATAATAATGTTTTGAAAAGTGTGCTTTATTGTGGATATCAATTTTTTTGGTATGTTTTCCACCAGCTATTTCAGTAACCTCAAAGCTATATTTTGTACTTAATGCAAACATTATTTTTAACATCTTATCATCAAGATTTACTTTGCCAGGTAAATGCCCAAAATCGCTTTTAAAAACTTCCTTTCCTTCGGCAGCATCATGTATGTTTTGCTCAGCTGTACTTTTATTATCGTTTCCACCAACATGGAACGGTAAAAATTTAACGCTTCTACTATCAATAATTCTTTCAGCAACATTCTTAGAACCGGAATGGTTGGGAATTACTATCGTTTCTTGTTCAGGTACAATATTGTTTGATGAAGTTGGGTATAATTGCTTTCTCAAACTTTCCGGCATTTGTTTCGGTTTGCCCAATAAAGTTTCTTTTTGTCCAGAGTCCTTTTCTTTTATTAGATTTTTATGATTATGACTTTTTGACTTAACTTGATGGGTTTTGGGTTGTTTAACATGACCTTTTGTAGAGTCTTTTTTCTCACCTTGTTCTCCAGTAGGATCACTATACATCAACGGATTATCATGAGCATACATATAACAACTATGGAATGGAGTATGGTCGGCTTTTGGATCAACACTTACAAACCTGCAAGTCCATGGTAAATAATATCTTGCTCCATAATAATATAGGCCAGATTCCTCGTCCCGCTCCTTCCCACAGTAGCGATAACGCTTCTTACCGTAGGAGCCAAAAGAAGTTTCCCCAAAAGGGTAATATTCCTCGCGGTTTATCAATCCACCACTGTCATCGCATTGCACATTACTTGAGCCAAGATGGTCAGGGAAAACATATTTTACCCCCATTTTATCATGAGGATAAGAAGTGCCTATAACATCTGAAGCTACTTTACTCTGGTTGTCCATCACCATTATTTCGTCTTGATATCCTTGGTTCACACTAAATTGGTCGACCTCATAATATTCCTCAAAGATAGCACCTATATATATCCTTGTTTTAAAATATCCATTGCCTCCTTGCACCCTGGATATTTTCATTACCCGATGTCCACTTGCGTCATAGCAATATTGCACATATTGGCTGGGTTCAGCAGTTCCCGTTTGTATATAAAAACTATATAACCTATCAGCATAATCCCACTGCATGTTCCTATCTATCGTTTGCTGGGTCTGGTTGCCGCAACCATCATAAGTAAAACCCCAGGGCGTGCCGCCACCGATAGTAACTGATGCTAATTTGTTTGTGGATCCGTAAGTAAGTCCATCATTAAAGGTCCTTACAAAATTACCGGGTCCGCTATCTGTATTTTCATGTTTCAGCTTAAGGATATTTCCCATCTGGTCATAAGAATATTTCTGGGAATAATTATTTGTGGATGATGCTGTATGGCTCCTTTCCCGGTTGAAGTATGGATTAGTACTTGTAGGTTGGTTTTCTCTACCCGTTGCATAGAGCAAGCGATATAATGCATCATAATCAAAATCACGGCTCAAATCTCCAATGCCACCTGCGCCAGCATCGGGGGACGCTGTTCCCGTGTGTGTGGCACACAGACCAACATTCCCAATTGCACGAAGCCCCAACAATATGCCATTCCTATTTTTCATTTTCTCACCATTGCAATTTATTGATTTTTAATTGAAAATAACTTACAATGTCTGATCATTGAAAGAGCGTTGTAGCGCGTGAGGATGGTGCTCTGTGTGCCACAAGGCACGGAACAGTATGGTTACCACTGTAGAGACGCATTGCATGCGTCTAAAAAAGGGAAGATCGGAGCAAAAATAAATCAAATTTGATTCTAAACCGCCTTCCGATTTAGATGCATGCAATGAATTTAGACGCATGCCCGTCCGAACGGCCTTTTAAAAATGGCCGGCGGGCAATGCGTCCCTACATAAAAAATACAATTATAATGGAAATAAATACAAAATAATTTGGAAATGTCAAATATTTGTTTTATCTTCGCAAGGAATAGTATTGAGTACTAAGTATTGGGTCTTGAGTTAAGGCACTCAATGTAGTTACTTGGTTAGTTCTTTATTTATTGGTGGTTCCGCATTTTATTGCAAAGGGTATTGTATTTCTATTGCAAATCTATTGCATTTTTTATTAGAAATTGAATGTATGTGATTGTATATTAATACATTAACACCAAAATAAAAAATCAATCAAATTCTATGAGTTTTATTGATAATAATTGATTTTTTGAAGGCGTAAGATTTGTAAGTTTTGAAAATTAGAAAACAGAGGAGGAGTTGTCTGATAATTAATAGCAATTCCCTGTTAATCCGCCTGTTAATTTCCTGATAATTATTAGCTAAAACATTAACATACAATATATTGCATGTTTTCATTAAAAAACAACAGGGATAACAGGAATTTAAATAAATATTATTGAATTTGGAAGCGTAAGAAATTAAAGCCTTTCTTTAATAACTCTCAATTTCCTAAGCAAAGACTAATATAATCCAGTATCTCTTTCTTACCGAGTTCCTTCTCAATGGAGCTCATTATAAAAGTAGGCAATTGAGCCCAGGTCTTTTTAAGTTCAGTCTTGAAATCTGCTACGTTTTTCTGCATTTTGAGCATCTTTTCTTTATCCGTCTTGGTAAAGACAATACAAAACGGGATATTAGACTTACCAAGCCAATTCGTGAATTCTATGTCCTTTTTTTGAGGAGGTATGCTTGCATCTACTAATAGAAACACATTTTTAAGCTGCTCTCTTTTGAGAAAAAACTCCTGGATGCTTTTTAGCCACAAATCGCGTTGCAATTGTGATATTTGTGCATATCCATATCCTGGTAAATCTACGAGATACCACTTTTCATTGATCAAAAAATGATTAATATTCCTTGTTTTACCGGGTTTACTCGATGTGAGGGCAAGTTTACTTTTACCCGTCAGCATATTTATCAAAGAGGACTTCCCTACGTTGGAGCGACCTATAAAAGCAAATTCAGGCTGTTCAGTATCAGGACATCCGGCGATATTTGGAGAACTTTGAACATATTCAGCAGTAAGAATTCGCATTGGAATAATTTATTAAAAGAATGAAGACGGGTGCAAATTTACGCAAACCATTTACAGGGATTATAACTGTTTGTTAGGAAATTGGCATGATAGTGAGGTTCTAAACCTATATAGTTATAAATTTGTTGTCATATTTTTGATTTTTAAGAATGAAACACGTGGTTCCGTATGCGGGTTCAATCGCCTCCAAAAGCGAACAGGTCGGTAAAATGTTTGATGATATTTCACCAAGCTATGATTTTCTGAATCATACTTTAAGCTTTGGTATTGACAACTTATGGCGGAAGAAAGTAGTTTCAATCTTAAAAAAAGAGCATCCAAAAAGCATCCTGGATATTGCTACCGGAACCGGAGATTTAGCCATTTCACTTGTTAAAACAAATGCAAGTCAAATTGTTGGTGTTGATATCTCAGAGGGGATGTTAAGTGTTGGCCGGGATAAGATAAAAGCCAAAGGACTAAACTCGATAATAAGTTTAGAAACTGGCAATTCAGAATTTTTGCGGTTTTCAGATAATAGTTTTGATGCTATTACCGTTAGCTTTGGAGTTAGAAACTTTGAACATTTGAATAAAGGTCTTCAGGAAATAAATAGGGTTTTAAAACCGGGTGGTACATTAGTGATACTTGAGTTTTCTCAACCACAAACTTTCCCCATGAAGCAATTGTATAATTTTTATTTTACTACCATCTGCCCTTTTATAGGGAAAATGGTCTCTAAAAATCCGCATGCATATACATATCTACACGAATCGGTTGCACACTTTCCTTTCGGTCAAAATTTTACTAAACTATTAAAAGACGCCGGTTTTAACAATACAGCATGGAAACCCCTCACATTAGGAATATCTACTATATACACAGCAAAAAAATAATCCTGGCATTGTTTGCACTGCTATTTACAGGCAATGTATTCGGACAGGCATTAAACAAGGCTTTCTTTGATTATGACCGTTTTATACATTTTGGTTTTACAATCGGTTTCAATTATTCAACACTGAAATATGATCCATCCCCATTGTGGACTACTCAAAAGCAGGTTTTAAGTGTTAGTTCTCAAGGTTCCCCTGGCATTACTTTAGGCGGAGTTGCTGACTTACATTTAGGGAGTAAAAAGAGCTATTTCAGGGAGCATTTTGATTTAAGAATAATTCCAAGCCTGGTACTCACTGAGCGCCAATTCGTATTCAATTTTGTAAATGACTCTCTTGTAACTAAAACTATAGAAAGCGCATTTGTGGAAGTTCCTGTCCTTCTAAAACTGAAATCTGACAGGGTAGGTAATATCAGGTTCTATGTTATTGGTGGTGGTAATGTTGCATACGATCTGTCATCAACTGCGAATGCTATTAAAAACCCTACTGATCCTAAAATCTCGTTGGTTCCTTTAAACTATTCATATGAATTCGGGGCAGGCCTGGATCTATACTTCCCTTACTTTAAGTTTTCACCGGAGATAAAAGTATCTCAGGGTATTAACAATGTGCTATCACCAGATAACACAATCTTCTCTGGTATCTTCAGTCGCATGAGATCCAATTTTATCTATTTCTCGTTGTACTTCGAGGGATAAAGCTATTTGATAATGTGATAATTAGCAAAGACAAAAATCATAAAAAAAGCAGCTTTAAGGCTGCTTTTTTATTTGTTTGAGAACGATCAACGTTCAACGATTAACGTCCAACGATTATTTACTTAGCAAACGATATTGCTCTCTTTTCGCGTATTACCGTTACTTTAATTTGTCCTGGATACGTCATCTCCGTTTGGATCTTTGATGATATATCATAAGCTAAAGTATCGGCATCAGTATCTGATATTTTTTCACTTTCAACGATCACTCGAAGCTCTCTACCAGCTTGGATAGCATAGGTCTTTTGAACGCCATCATAGGAAAGTGCAATCGTTTCAAGGTCTTTTAATCGTTTGATATAAGATTCGAATACTTCCCTTCTTGCACCTGGTCTTGCGCCTGACATAGCATCGCAAACCTGGATAATTGGAGAAATAGGGTCTGTCATTTCTATTTCATCATGGTGGGCACCAATCGCATTTACAATTGCTGGATGTTCTTTATACTTTTCAGCGAGCTTCATCCCCAAAAGCGCATGCGGTAATTCAGGATCTTCATCGCTTACTTTGCCTATATCATGGAGTAAACCTGCTCTTTTTGCCATTTTAGCATTCATGCCAAGCTCTGCAGCCATTATAGCACAAAAATTAGCAACCTCCCTTGAATGTTGTAACAGGTTTTGGCCATAAGATGAACGGTAGCGCATTTTACCAACCAATCTCACTAATTCAGGATGCAAACCATGTACCCCAAGATCAATACAAGTACGTTCACCTATTTCGACCAATTCTTCTTCGATCTGCTTACGGGTCTTCTCAACGACTTCCTCAATACGTGCCGGGTGGATGCGTCCATCTGATACCAGCCTATGCAACGCTAAACGTGCTATCTCCCTTCTTACCGGGTCAAATGCTGAAAGAATGATCGCTTCAGGCGTATCATCAACAATAATTTCGACACCGGTGGCAGCTTCAAGAGCACGGATGTTACGGCCCTCACGACCAATTATCCGTCCTTTAATTTCGTCGTTTTCAATATTGAATACAGAAATGCAGTTTTCAATCGCTTGCTCAGTAGCAACACGCTGCACGGTCTGCATTACTATTTTCTTAGCCTCCTTGGTAGCAGTCATTTTAGCCTCTTCCATTATATCTTTAATATAACCTTTAGCCTTAGACTTAGCCTCATCCTTCATGCTTTCTACCAATTGAGCCCTGGCATCTTCTCCGGTAAGACCTGCAATTTTTTCAAGCGCTGAAACTTGTTG
>Ga0207119_1065_pt1 | contig 16874 bp, 25 predicted proteins | sample Alteio_BWMinHeat_43_FD_153505 | JGI IMG/M metagenome (GOLD analysis project Ga0207119, IMG submission 153505) | Enriched cells from forest soil in Barre Woods Harvard Forest LTER site, Petersham, Massachusetts, United States -... | ecosystem: Environmental > Terrestrial > Soil > Temperate forest >... | reverse complement strand
TTAGTGAAACGTATTGAAACTGAAGGTGTGAGTGAAATTGTTTTAGCTCTCGATGCTGATCTTGAAGGCGATGCCACATCATTGTATTTAACAAAAATTTTAAAAAACAAAGCTAATGGAATCAAAGTTACTCGCATTGCCCATGGTGTTCCCATTGGTGGAAACCTCGATTATGTAGATCATCGAACATTGAGTCGGGCTTTAGAGAATCGGGTTGAGCTCTAGATGTCATTTATTAATTACAACGCTAAAGAAATTCACTGCAAAATCGTTTATTACGGCCCAAGTTTAGGCGGAAAGACAACTAACATTCAGTGGGTTTATCAAAAGACAGCCACCGATCAAAAATCAAAGTTGATCGCTTTGAATACGGCTAACGAAAGAACTTACTTCTTTGATTTCTTGCCGTTGTTATTTGGAGAGATTCGTGGGTTTACAACGAAGTTCCACCTTTACACTGTTCCAGGTCAGTCTGATCGAGATATGACCCGACGACTGATCTTAAAGGGTCTCGACGGAATCATTTTTGTGGCCGATAGCCAAGCCGAGCGGTGGGAAGAAAATATTTCAAGCATGAATAACCTTGAAACTAATTTGAAGCAGCAGGGGTACGACATCAAGCAAGTGCCTATGGTTGTGCAATATAACAAGCGCGACCTTGCCAAGGTTAGCCCTATTGTGGAAATGCGAAAGGCTCTGAACCGTTACAATTTTACCGAATATGAGGCCGTGGCCACCCAAGGGGTGGGGGTTTTTGAGTCTTTGAAGACCATTTCGAAGTCGATCATCAGTGTTCTTAAGGGTGGTGACCTCTAGTTTGGGTATGACCTTGACACTGTAGCCCAGCTCTTTTATTTTAACTATCTACTGATTTTTGATCATTTATTCAGGTGTAGCTCAGTCGGTAGAGCAGGTGACTGTTAATCACCGTGTCGCAGGTTCGATTCCTGCCACCTGAGCCAAGTATATGAAATTACTAAATAATTTCAAAAAAGCTGGGTTGAAAAACCTGGCTTTTTCTTTTTCATTCGAGATACCTGAGCCACTGTTCTTGCCAATACCAACTATACTTGGTATTATCATAATTGAGGAACACCCATGCCTTTGAGTAGAAAAGACATGCTTCGTTTGTTTGAGGAAAAAGGCTGTTCTTCGGCAAAAAGGAAGTCACGTCATTATTGGGAAAGGCCCTGATCGTGAAACAATACCAATGCACCGGGAATTAAAACGAGGATTGGAACAGAAACTCTTGAAACGATTAAAAACATCGGAGAAATAAAATGAACTATAATTTCAAAATTCATAAAGAAGGCAAAGGTTACTGGGCTGAATGTGTTGAGCTTAAAGGCTGCAATACAGAAGGACGATCATTATCGGATCTTCAAAAGAATATGGAAGAAGCCCTAAATTTATTTTTGGATGAACCTGCTGATTCTAAAGTTCAGTTTTCTTTTCCGAAGCAGAATCTCAAAGGTAAAAGTATTGTACAAGTTCCTGTGAAACCAAAAGTGGCCTTTGCCTTTTGTTTAAGACAGCTTCGTCTTAATCATCACATGACCCAAAAAGAAGTAGCACAGAAAATGGGTTTTAAAAATATTTATAGTTATCAACGTCTCGAATCTTCAAAGACGGCGAACCCTGAGTTTCTAACGCTTCTTGAAATCAAAAAAGTTTTTCCAGAGTTTGACTTGGATGAACTTTTATCAGCTTAGGTCATTTGGGCTAAGTGGTTTACGGCCAAGAGGTTGGTCCGCAAACCAGAGGTTTTGATTTGAGCTAAAAGGATATTATTGGCAATTCCCTATTTCCAACCATCGGTGGCCGTGCGTGGCGATGGCTCTTCCAGAAAAATATACGAGACCCCCGGCGTCACGGATACGAAGAACATCGTTCATGTCAACGTGATCATCATCATTAATTACACGAAGGTAGTACAAGACCTTTTCTGTAGGCTCGTAGAAATAGGAATGTGATCCACCCTGTTCAAGTGTGCCTCCAAATCCGTTACCAATTTTAAAATGCGCTAAGGCCGCCGATGCAGAAGGTGCAATAACTTCGATCATAGGTTGATTTGAAGATTTATCAGTAAAAACAACTGTCACGCCCTCTTTCAAGACGCCCCTTCGGCCTGTAACCCTTATATCACAAGGCTTTCATGTTAGGCCAATGGCTTGCTCAGAAACTATCTAAGGGACTGTTACGCATTGGGGGCGCACTTTAAATGAAATGAGATCTGGTTGAACTTTGACCGTTAAAGCTCAGTTGTTTAAGTTCCTTAATGGGCTGCAATCCACTCACTCACTTTTTGTAAAGCCTGTTGCTGGTTAAGAGTGCCCGCCTGGAGTTCTAAGCAAATCTGATTTTCAAGAACGTCCTTTTGTTTCGCCTCTGCGATGGGCTGGGGCCAAAGATTCTTGATATCGTCTGACCCTCCGGCGCACAGGGGAATCAAATGGTCGAACTCATAGTTTGGCCACTGGGCCTTAGGAATATTTCCGTACTCCGCAGCAATTTGAAGCTTTTCCTGATCTGGAACATTTCGATTACAACGCGCGACTTTACTCGGGTACGAATACCCCGCGAAGTTTGGGTCTTGAGGAGTGCATATAACTCCTGGAGTGAGATTTGGATCAGGACGAGCGCCAAAGGCCGAAAACGAAAAAAGTAGTGAAAGGAAAATGAGACTAGAAAGATTGAGACTACGCATAACTTTACCCCCCGGTTTGGTTACACTGCCAACCTAGTATTCATGAGTCACTCAATTAATACAATGGAATTTTATGAAAACCTTTATAGCATTGACTTTGGTGTCACTTTGCCCTACCTCTAGATAACTTTTTCGTAGGGGGTAAAAATGAAAAAGCACATTTCCTTAGTAATTTCGATTCTTGTATCAACCGTGACAGCTTCAGCTCTAACTGTATGCGACTCTCAAGTTGAGAGCGCGTTGAATGACGGGCAAAATCTAAAGGTGCAATTTACCATTATTTCCCCAACAGAAATCCAACAGGTTGTCGTGGGCCTTTACAATGTACAAAATAAAACATTTAGGACTGTTGTCAGCAAAGCTGATGTTAAAGCTGATGCTAATTATCATCCTAAGAATCCCCGAGCTCAACTTTTCAACCTTTTTGATTTATCTGAAACCAAGCTCGATGATTACGATCTTTTCTTACCGAAGACACTTTCTCCCAACGAACCTTTTGATGCCTACTTAAGAGTTTCCTTCGAGCACAATAAACCCGTAAGTCATCCTCTTAAGTGCCAGAGTAGGTAATGAATTCGAATCGGAGTGGCGGTCCGAAAAGTATATCTTAATCCGACGGTGTATTTGCCCAGCCGGTGAGGTAAAATGGAGGGTATTAGGTTCCATTCTCTTCCAAAGTGATTGTTGGTTATGTGGGTGATAGAATTAAAAAATCTTGGAAATTCAGAAAGTCAGCAAAAGTGGCATCTCGTACCTGCCACCTTTTCGCACGAAGCGAAAAGTGTAGGCGGCGATTCTATTCATCTGAACCCTGCCCGCTATTTGAAGGATATCCATAGTTATTGTTTTTCACAGGCTGAACACTCTTAGTCCCTTGTTGTCCCGTATACGGATTCACATTTCCCTTAGTCGACCAATTATTGTTAGGGTTTCCATCGGGATCTGACCTCATGTGAGGTGCAACATAAGTTCCATTTGATCTGGTATATCCATTTATAAATTGATCGGCTCTTGAGGGAGTTGAAAACAAAAGCACCACAGAGAACAAGACATAAAGATACTTCATAAAAACCTCGTTGTTAAAAGACCTAGTATTGTCTCGGTACTGTTTAACTAAACTTAATTAATTTATACTGAAGTTAACCTGAAAAGTGGTTGTTGCTTTTATTATCCATGGTTGATGCAGAATTCGATCTAAGGGTTTTTATAACGGTAGGACTTTCAACTCCGCAGCGGCTAAACGCTGCGTCAGCACAGGCGCCAGCTTCCCCTTCCCATCATCCCTAAAAAAGCAGACAAGCTAGATCAAAGCTTTGAAGATAAGAACGCGATCTTAATTGCCGTTTCGACTATACGAAGGATCAATAAGATTACTGGAGCATCCTTCTTTAGCTTTTTGGCAATTCTCCGATATGAATAATAAGTGTTTTGGTTATTCATATGGACCTCCTTTCTCGAAGGAGGTCTTCCTTTACCTCGTACAGGAAGGGGCCTGGCGCACGAAGCAAGTGCAACTCTAGGCCATTCGTCTAGCTTAATTAAAGATAGGTTTCAGTCTGATTGGTTCGGCTGAGCGGACAAAACTCAGCAAGTCCGGAAGCACTTGGGATTAAGAGTTTAGTGATTTAGAATCAAACAATGGAAACTAAGAGAAGGCCAAAATCAAATGATCCTCTCCATGGAAAAACCTTAGAGATGATTTTGACGGAGCTTGTGGAACATTTTGGTTGGGAGAGCTTTGCACAGCAGATTAAGATCAATTGTTTTAAAAATGACCCCAGTATTAAATCTAGTCTGACATTCTTAAGACGAACCCCGTGGGCGAGAAATAAAGTCGAAATCCTTTATCGCAAATATCTTGAGACTAAAAAGTCTATCTAACCTTCTGCCTCATTTTCTTTGTTTCACTTCTACGATTTTTTGATTCAAGTTTGCGTAACTTTGAAGACCGAGTGGGTTTTGTGGCCGTTCTTTTTTTTGGCTTGTGAAAAGCAGAGGTAAGAAGATTCTCGAGTTTTTCAAGGCAGCGATTTTTATTTCGCTCGAGATCGCGAAACTCATCACTTCTTGTGTAAAGCTGGCCATCTTTATTAATAGCCCATTGTAGTTTTTGCTGTATAAGGGCTTTCTGCTGATCTGTAATTAAATTTGAACTATTGAAATTCCAATAGAGAACGGCCGCAGACGACACCTTGTTGACGTTTTGGCCGCCGGGGCCGCGACTTCTGACGGCCACAAAACTAACTTCTTTTCTCAATTCAAAATAATTCATACTTATGTTCACTCTATAGAGAATAGAATACAAAACTTATTGTGCAAGAAGGAATTGGGTGGCAGACTTTTAACATGTTAGAATCAGGTACAGAGTTAGATACATTAATTCATGAAAAGGTTTTCGGGCATAAAGTTGGCCCCAAAGACCTTCGAAGGCTAAGTTCTATAACTACAGACACCCGATCCCGCGCTATTTCTCTTGCAGCTCTTGAAGCAGTGAAATGAACTCTCAAGCCCAAAACGAAAACTCTACATTCATCAACAAACTCCCTGAAATTTCGGCAGCATTTTGGATCATGAAGATTTCAGCGACGACATTGGGTGAAACCGGCGGCGATTGGCTCTCGATGACTATGAACTTGGGCTATCTTATGAGCTCCCTTATCTTTTTCATACTCTTTGTCATTGCATTGAGCGCTCAACTGGCTTCAAAGAAACATCATCCTTTTCTTTATTGGACGGTCATCGTGGCTACAAGTACCGCCGGAACCACGCTCTCAGACTATATGGATCGCACTCTTCAACTCGGTTACACCAAAGGAGCTGCGATCCTCATCACAATTCTTCTCAGTATTTTGGCTCTATGGCGTTTCACTGTCGGAAACATTGAAGTGACTCATATTAAGACCAGAAAAGGCGAACTCTTTTATTGGATAACAATTTTATTTTCAAATACCCTCGGCACTGCCCTTGGAGATTTTCTCTCAGACGATTCGGGCTTAGGATTTTTTGGGAGTTGGCTCCTCATTACGAGCGTACTTATTATTCTTTTAGCCCTGTACTCATTTTCAAAAATAAATCGGGTTCTTTTATTTTGGGTGGCTTTTATTCTCACCCGGCCCTTCGGTGCCACTTTCGGAGATGTTCTCACTAAAGGTCATGATAAGGGGGGCCTGAATTTTGGTACTGGTTATTCCTCTCTCATCTTACTTGTCATTTTAATTGTGGCTATTGTAATTTCTTATAGGAATAAAAACGCCACAATCACTTAAGGGGAATTAAGGTCGACTATGAAATTTATTTTTTTCTTAATGATTTTTTGCATGTCTCTATGTGCTTTTGCCGCCGAAGATCCGTGGAACTCCACCCAAGTTCTTCAGCCCCAGCAATTTGTAGAAATTCTTAAAAATCCAAAAAATGGTCCCGTTATTCTTCATGTGGGATTTCAATTTCTTTACAAGAACAATCATATTCCCGGTTCAAAATATGTCGGTCCTGCAAATGAAGAAAGCGGTTTAAATCACCTCAAAACCGAATTAGAAAAAATTCCTCGAGATCGAGAAGTGGTTATTTACTGCGGATGTTGCCCTCTGACAAAATGCCCCAATATGCGACCAGCCTTCAAAGCAGTTCAGGCCATGGGCTTTAAAAACATTAAGATTCTTAACCTTCCAGAAAATTTAAAAAAAGATTGGATCGAAAAAAACTACCCCGTAGAAAAAGGCTAGGAGTTCACTTCCTTCCAAAGTTTTTTAATAAATTTATTATTTTTACTAGAAGGGTTTAATTTCAGAGGTCCTTCGTTTTTCAAATTAATATTTAATTTCTTTAGAGCCTCTCTCACTTCTTTGGTGAGGGGGACCTTTTTTTTATTTTCCTTGATAATGGATTCGTCTAAAGCCCATCTATAATATCTCCAACTGGTTTTTAAAAACGTTGGGTCGACTCCGGCGAAGATCCCGCTTCCTAGCGATAAGGCAAACTTAAGTTGATGGGATTTCTTGCCCTTCAGAAAAGGTTTTATTTTTTTAACAAACTTTTTTAATTCTGACGAAGAATGAAAGTAGAGAACAATTTTATCCGGACGCGCAAAAGTTTCTAAATTTTTACAAAATTTCCAAGAGAGTTTCATGTCGGGAGTTATTGCAACGAGGCTAACAATGACTTCCCAATAGTCGGCGGGTGAAACGCAGATGTAGACTTTGGGCATCCAACCACTCTTTGGCTCTGAGGGATTAATTTTTCTATTGTAGCCAACAAAAACCCAATGCTTGTCTTGAGCGGTAAAAACTCCCTTAAGGGCCGACTTTTTTATAAAATCAAAAATAACTTTAGAGCGCTCTTGAAATTTCTTATTTTCGAAGCTTTTAATTGCGGGGCGCATGTAAGGGTGAAGACGAAACGTTTTCATACTTATTTATCGGATCTTAAAAGAAAAAAACTAAACAAAGCCTTAGGTCTGGTCATCTTAAGGAATAGGGTGGGGGGCCTTATCCACAGCTCGAAATAAGACCAAAGGCTTAATACCTAAGACGGTGCTCGCACCTAGAGACTTTTTCTTCATTTATCCATAGTAGAATGCCGAAATAATTAGTATGTCGAATAAAAAAGTAGCAGTTAAGCTCTTGGCCGATAGTGGCCAAAGGTTAAGATATAAAATGACTTGGAAAGATGGCTCCAAGCTCGTTCTCAAAGTGAACATCGGAAAAAACCCCATGTTGAAGAATTTTTTAGATCGAGAGCAAGTGGCTCTAGAAGTTTTAAAAGGTTTAGCTGTTCCCGAAAGGGCATCTTTGAAAAGAAACGATATTGCAAAGATTCTTTCTCTTTCTAAAAATCAAAAAAAATTTTCGTATGTTGCTATGGAGTGGGTTTCGTGGCCCCATTGTTGGGAACGTAATTTGACTCCCGATGAAGCTTTAGGAGTTTGGGTTTGGGCTCTTGAACAAATGTGCGCTTTTCGACGAAAAGGTGTTCTTTATTCTGATATCAAGGCCGTGCATCTGCTGGTTTCAGAAGATTTTACCCAAGCCAAGATTATTGATTTCGACACCTGCCTCATGGTTGAGCCCGAAGGATTATATCCAATTGATCTTTTGCAGTTCACCCCCCAATTTTCAGCTCCTGAATTTTGTTTTTTGGCGGAGCACTCTGAACGAATACTCACTTATCAGATGGGTATCCTTTTAGGAGGCCTTCTCGTAGTGGGCCTAGACAATGCCCGCCTCAATGTCGAGTCTTTAGAAATGATGAAATCAAAGTTTCAGAAATCTAACAATACTGCAGTAACGAAAGTGTTTGAAGCCTGTATTTCCCATGACCCTAACCTTCGTCCCGGTGATCTTGAAGATCTCTTTGCTCAAGTTTTAAAGGCGGGGTTATCCCCCGCCACTATTAGGATTTGGGATCAACTCAGAAGTCCCTATTTAAAAAAGCTTTTAAAACTAGGGTTTCCGGAACATATCTCGACTCAAATTCAAGCAGCTTAGGTCATACCTCGTTGATCTGTCATAAGTAAGCTGGTACCTTTTAATCATGCTCAGCTTAAAACGAGTAGAAAAGCAGACTTTTAAGGCGCTGAATTTTCTTTTAGATCAGGCCCATGCAGGGGTGAAGCTTTCTCAAAAAGCTCTCAGAGAAATCAATCTCTACTTTAAAAGTGATGCTTACGAAGAAGACTTAGATGAGGCCATTAGACTTCTTCACCTTCACAACGAATCAGCAAAACCTGAATTCGATGATATTAAAAACCGTGGCGAAAGAGTAAAGAGGAAAACAAAATTTGTTAAAGAACAAGTCACACTCTTTGTGAAATTTTCTGCGGCTTTGGGTGCAGAAATTGGAGCGAAGCTTTCCGGTGGCAAAGGTGCCGCTGAGGGATTAGTGATCGGCACCGCCACCGGAGTTGTTGTCGTCACTATAGTTGCAGGGCATATTGTTTTAAAACGGGTGGCCAAAGGGAATGACGGCTCAATTAGTGTGGAACATGTCCCCGTTCATACCTTTATAAGGTAATTATTTCTGTTTAAGTTGAAGTTATACTTTTTCGCCACGCTGAAGTTCATCCAGGGGCGAAACGACCTCATAGAACTTTGACGAGCTTCCGATTTTATACTTCTTTCCTGCAGGAACATTGACTTCGAAGGAGCCATCGTTTGTCGTTCGAGTATAAAGGGTTTCTCCTTTTTTCTCCGGAATAAAAGTAAGGAGCAAATTGCCGCAGGGTTGAGCCATCATATTTCCCCCGCCTGGAATAATCACACATTGACCTTCGATTCTTTCTTTGGGAGTAGCTGTAGGCCCTGTTTCTGCCCTATTGAAATGGCCGTCCTGATGGTTAGTTCCGAAAGTCTGGGCGTGGAGACCTCCGGCAAAAAATATTATTCCTAGAAAAATAAATCGAATAGCCATGGATAAAGAGCTTAGTTTAGAGTTTATTAACCTGTCAATGAGGAGGGATTAAACTTCTAATTCTGTGGCTGAGGGTTGGGGGCTGGTTTATTTTTCTTCCAAAAGAGGAAACGTGATTTTTTCTTTACAGGGGGAGTTGGTTGCTGAGCCCCGGGGCAAGGAGCCGGAGATGCAGCAATCTTCCAATCGGCATTGAAAGTATCGATAAGCTTTTTTGCAATTTCAGAATTTTTAAAAATAATTCCCGTCTCCCGAGATTTCATCAGAGAACTAAAAGAGAAATTTTCTGATCCGATATAAGCTGTTCCGTCACTGAGAACAATCATTTTGCCATGCATGTACGGAAATTGTGGAGTTCCCACACCGGGCATCATTTTTCCGAGAATCTTCTTTCCGCTGGGACCCACATCTTTATTCAACATAGCTACTAGTGGGGGGTAGTTAAGAGCTCTATTGGGATTTTCATCACATTGAGGAACGATAATTTCAACTTGTACACCTTTCGACGCCACTTCTTCAAACGCCGCAATGATGTCGGTATCCACAAGATTTTCAACCGTTGAAAAAACGTAACGTTGATCTCGGTTCGTCGGTTGTCCTGAAATTCCAGGAAAATCTTCTACATTTGGCCCAGTCATAGCCTCTGCAGTCATCTTGAGAAGACCAAGAAGTTTTCCCTTAGCTGAGTCGGGAATGGGCGCAACGATAATATTTTTGCTATCAAACTTATCAGGCGCAGCCCCTTGAGGAGTGCTGTTAGCGTTAACAATGTCGGCGGTGAACAGGGTATAAAGATTATTAATAACTTCTTGATCATGAGTTGAAACTCCATAATCCCGAGTTCTTTTTACGGCATTTGTGAGATTGATAGAAGTAACATACGCCGTAGCACTAGGAGTGCCGTAGTCTATGATCATTGCTTTAGAGTGGGTGATCGTAAATTTTGAAGAACCTTTAACGACATTGATATTTTTGTGTGTGGCCAATTGATCTGCAAAAGTTTTTCCGTCACTTTGGCTAGCATTTTTAGGGTCTAGGATGAGTGTAATTTTCACTACATCGGGTTTAGCCATAAGGGCGTCAACAACGGCTTTGTCTGTGAGATGAAACATCTCCATGAAAATATTTTCTTTTGAGGCATTAATGGCATCGATGAATGTTTTATGCTCGTCTTCGGGTGTTGTGAAGTAGGTAAGATCATCGAGCTTTACGTCTCCAATTTCTACAGGACTAACGGGAGTTTCTGTTGCTGTCTGTTGCCCTTGCTGCTGTTGTTGTACTTTTCCTGCTGGAGCCCGAGAAGATTTCGCCGTGGACGTGGCGCAACCGGTGGAAATAAAAAGGACCCCCAAAAGCATCAGAAACAATCCAGATGATGTTTTCATGGATTTTATTATGAGCGTTTCACAAGCCCTTGGGAGGTCCGGAAAAGGTCTAGTTTAGTGGCCGCCCATTCCCTTAAGCATGCGGTCAACGGGTTTACTCATTTGTTTCAAAATAAACTCTGGAGCCACTCGGCTCATGAACTTCAATTGATTACTTTGGCCCGGGCGAATTTCAAATTTGTCTTGTTCAATTCCAGCTAATGAAGCTTTGACCATCTCATCAACCTTCATGATACTAACGCCCTTCATATCTTCAGGGTCCATGTCTCCAAGAAGTTCCGTTTGTGTTGCCGGAGGGGCTACTTCAAAGACCTTAATCGAAGTGTTTTTCAACTGAACGCGAAGAGATTGGGTAAATGAGTGGAGGGCAGCTTTTGTTGAACAATAAACTGGGGCGGTCGGAAGTGGAACAAAGGCCAAACCCGAAGTCACGTTCACGATGGAGGCATTCGATTGCTTTTTCAAATGGGGTAAGAAAACCTTGGCCATTCTGATGGGGCCTTTTAAATTAGTATCAATTTCTTGGGTGAGAGTTTCTAAGGAATCAGTCGAATGAAAATTCATATTTTTCATAATGCCTGCGTTGTTAATGAGAATATTCAATTTTGGAAAATCCTTTGTCACTTGATTGTAGAGTGCCTGAATATCTTTGGTTTGGCTTACGTCACTTTGAATAGTGTGAACTTTGGGAAGTTGATTTTGAATGCGATCAAGTTTGTCTTGGTTTCGGCCGGTTACGATGACTGTATTGCCCTTTTCTAAGAGCTGTTTGGTCATTTCGTAACCAATGCCACTGGTTCCGCCAGTAATGAGAATAGTATTTCCATTGAGTTTCATGTCTGCTGTCCTTTGTTTAGCTAGCTTGAAAAGATCTAGCCAAAAATTCTAGCAGAGGGCTAAAGAAAAAGGCGATTAATTTCGTTCGTGACTTTCTTCTTCTTCAGCGTAATGACGATGGCTGACGCGTTTGCACTCATCTACAACAGCTGTTCTTTCAAAGGTCAGGCCACTGTAGTTTTGTTGGCAATACAGTTGAATGTAACGTCCTTGAACAGAACAATTAAGTGTGCAGGTTTCACCAACAACATGCTGAAACTCTGTACAGTGCATAGTGGCGTGGCCATGATATTCTTCTGTGTCAATATCATACCAACTCTTTAGGGCACCTTTGGTGTCATAGTACTTAGCCATAAAACGTTCGGTGCAAAAACCCTGGTCGTCGGTAATAGCAATGCTTTCACTTACAGGAGCCGTAGCTGCAGCACCACCCCCATCGTTATGGCTACATGCCGAAAAAAGAAGAGTTGTTAATGCAAATATAAAAAGTTTGGTCTTCACTTATAACTCCTTTAAACCACCCTGGTCTAAGCGTTTGACAATAGAGCAATAAGCAGGCCCATACATTTCTCCTACCAATCTTGGTTTTATTAATCTTCAGGTTTTTAAAGTGCCGGTTTGCGGCATCGGTTAGTGTAATTATTTCGAAGGGTGTCTAAGAGTTTCGTTCTCTGAAACAATGTCTTGATATTGTTTTTTTAAAATAATGGCCCGCGCTTGGAGGCGGTTTTTTTCAATTTCGGCTTGGGTATCTCGCCGTTTAAGATCTTCCCGTTCTTTTTTTGCCTTCTCAATTTCCTCTTTGCCCGTCTCAACTAAGCCTTGAAGATTTTTAACGACGGCTTCCTTCTTTTTAACTTCATCTTCTTTAGCTTTAACTAAGTCTTTTAAGCGGGTGAGCTCAGCTGATACAGCATGATATTCTTCTTCCCTTGAAACCCTTGCTTCGTCTGCAGTGTGGGCCCTACCTTCAAGTTGCCCAATTTCAGTTTTTATCCTTTGGGTTTCATTAAAGTCGTGCTGTCGTTCATGTTCAACTTTGTCTGTTTCGTTCTCGTCTTTAGCGATTTTCTTTGTGAGGGATTTCTTTTTGTCGTTTGCATCGTCTAACTGGTTTTGAGCTTCTTTTAGAGCCTTTTGAAACTTCTTAAGAGTTTGGTTTTTGGCGTCGGCTTGCTTTTCTAACTCATCTAATTCTTTTTTAAGACTCTTATTTTCAGCGTCGATGCGGGCTTTCTCTTCAATGATTTGGGCAGTCTTGCGCTCTTTATCGGCCATGTCTTTTTTGAGATCACTCTGTTGCTTTTTAGTTTTGATAACCTCTTTGGCATGGTCTTTTCGGAGATCATCAACATTTTCGTCGGCAAAAGAAGTCAAAGTTAAAAGGAGCGGGAAAATGAAGATGCTGTAGAGAATTACTTTTTGCATGATTCAATCATTATGCGATTTTTTGATTATAGCAATTATTTTAAGAAGCCCACATCTTTAGCCCAACTCACAACTTTCCCTAAAGCCGTATAGAGAGTGGGGTTGAGTTTATCGACGTGATCATATTTTTTTTTCAGACGACCCATATCAAAGACATGAACGTCATCAGAAGCAAATAAAACCGCAAGGTGAACATCTAAGGCTTCGGCGATTTTTTTCAAAGTAGAAATCGATGGGTCTTTCTTTCCTTTTTCCACTTGGGCAACGGTGGACTGACTCACTCCCGAAAGCTTTGCTAGCTCACTCTGAGTAAGGTGCCTGAGTTCTTGCCTTATATATTGAATGCGATCGGGGAGGGAATAACTTGAAATCGTATGTTTTGTTTTAGCGTTAGCCATTTGTCCTCGCTCTCTTTGGTCTAGTTTTGCTCAACTATTACTATAAGTATAGATCTAAGTGCTCAAAGCCTCTAATTATTTTTATAAGGAATAAATTATTACTTATAGTACTTGACTTCCTCTGAGGCTTTGAATAGTCTGAGTTCAGGTAAGAAATGGATTTCAAACCAACCTTTAACAAAGGAGAAATATTATGTCCCAGTCAGCAAGCGCTCTTTCCCACTTCGAAAAAACCCACCAGCAATTCAAAGAAACCCCTGCCAATGAAATTCTTTGCCCCAGTTGCGGTGAAGAAATTTCACTCAGTGAGGCCCTGCGAACTCGTTTTGCTGAAAGGTTTGAAAAAGAGTTTAAAATGAAAGAACAAGCTGGGGCCCTCCTCATCAAACAGAAAGAGGAATTGCTGGCTAAAAAGGCAAAATACTTAGAAGAAGAAATTTCTAAGCGCCTTTCCGAGGGACTGCGATTAAAGATCGCTGAAAAAGATAAGCAGATTGCAGATATGCGAAAGAAAATGGAAGAAGCCAGTCGTGAGAACACCTCTCAACAACTTCAGGGTGAAGTGTTGGAGTTAGAGCTAGAGGCTTCTTTGAGAAAGACTTTTCCCATAGATTTTATAGATCCGGTGGCCAAAGGTGTGAAAGGAGGGGACATCATCCATAAGGTGATGACTACCTCCAACCAAATTGTAGGAACTATCGTTTGGGAGACCAAACGTACAAAAAATTGGACTGATAACTGGATCGATAAAATCAAAGAAGACCAACGTGCTATTGCGGCAGAATGCGCAATCATTGTAAGTGACATTTTGCCTAAAGGAATAAATGGGATGGGCCTTCACTTTGGTGTTTGGGTGTGCGACACGAAGACAGCTTTAGGTCTTGCAACCGCCTTGAGAGTTTCATTGCTCCAATTGAATTCTGCAAAGGCCAGCGTGGCGGGCAAAGACGCTAAGATGGAACTCATGTATCGGTATTTAACTGGAACACATTTTTTTCAGTCTGTTCAAGGCATGGTCGAAACTTTTCGAGAAATGAAAGAGTCTCTTCAAAAAGAAAAATTGGCTCTCAATAAAATTTGGTCCCAGAGAGAAAAACAACTGGAAGAGGTTGTTCTAAACACAGCTTCAATTTATGGAAGTGTTCAAGGGGTAGTAGGTGGGGCTTTGCCGACCATTCAACATCTTGAGCTTTCGGTCGGCGACAACATTCCAGCTCCTGTGGGGACCTATAAAATTTTATAAAACCCTAGTGAGTTGTTTGGGTCTTCATAAAATTGGCTAAATCAAAATCAGTAATATTTCTAGCTCCAGAATTTTTTAGAATATCTCTCGCTTCCTTCAGCTCTTCTGGAGTTCCATGGGCTATAAGAAGGTATTTTCCTGCTTTCAATGCTGTTTCATATTCCAGTACGGAATTTTGTGGAATTCCCAAGCTGAAAAGGGCTGCGCCCAAAGCGCTCAGACCTCCGACGACCACGGCTCCTTCAATAGCTCCGACCAAAGTCGAAATGAAAGATCCCGCGAGAATTGTTGGTCCTACACCGGGGATGACAAAAAGAGCTGACCCAAAGAGAAGTCCCCAAAGACCTCCCCAAAACGCTCCAAGCTTGCCCCAATATTTTGCCCTTTCGCCAGTATTGTAATAACCAACAACTTGTTCTTCTGTGCGAAAGTCTTTTCCAATAATAGAAAGTTTTTTCATATCAAAGCTTGTTTGCTGCAATTGCCTTACAGCCGCTTCTGCTTCAAGATGAGTCTCGTAAATTGCAATAATACCTGTGTTGTTTAAATCTGGGGCTGTGCCCATTTCATCCAAAGGCACTTTTTTTCGAGTGAGTTCTTCTTTTTGAGTTTCCACGAGAGCTCCTTTTTCTGCCTCCAGTTTTTTGTGCAATAAGGAGTCCAGTCTATAAAGAATGCGACCTGCGTCGGACACAAAAGAAGAGTCATTTCGCCTCGGGAACTGAAACTTTATGCCCCGTGAGCTTTAACCCATTTTTTAAAATCGCCGGTGAGATCTTTAATATTGCAGTAGGTATCTAGATAATTATCCATATTTCTCTTCACACTGAGTCGGAGCAAATTCGAAAAATCACATTTAGATGAAATCATCTCTGCTAGGGCTTGGGAGGCCATGTAATGGTAACGGATATTATCGACGGTTCCCCCAAAAGGGTGAGTCAGGTGACGCACATCTTCTGGAAAAGGTTGGCCAGCTAACCAGTGATAATCCACTTTAGCCTGATGGCTGAGATGGTTAGCCAGGCCCTCTTCAAGCCAAGGTGGGATGGCCCCTTTGTACTTCTGAAATGAAATAACGTGGACGAGTTCATGGCCAAAGACGGCGTCAAAGTTGTCGTTATTAACCCTAGGACCTAGGTGAACAGTATTGTCAGCTTTACGGGAAATGGCTAATACCGTGGGGCCGTAGTGGTGGAGACCCTCAAATTTATTTTGGTCTTTGTACCAATACACTTGGATTCTGCGGATATCCCACTCAAGAACCGATTGAATATGTTCAACGATGCCATCGAGGCGGTGAATAGTGATCCAATCGGGGGCATCCATTGATAGTGCATTGGTTCTTAACTCACGGCCATCAGCGTGGGCCAGAAAAAGAAAAACAAACATTCCCAGAAGTTTGAGCATTTGAAGATATTTGAATGGGGCAGCGTCTCAGTCAAGAAAAAGCCGTAGCTCACTCTGGGACTATCTTCCGCATTAGCCGGTGATCGGTTCATCCGAATGATTTTGACTAAGTTTAGCAATTCCTTAGCCGCCTCAGAGTGGGCTGCGTGCCTTTTCGAGCTTCAGCTTTTCTTCGCTGCCTCTCTCTTTTTCCAGAGCATCTAATGTGCCAACTTACTCCATCATAAAATCTCTTTAAATATCATGACCCGGAGGGCCGCCTTCTAAAAATGGCCAAAATGTCTCAATGAAATGGCATTCCAATTGCTTTAAAAAAGGGGAAAGGTCAGTGGGTGGCATATGCTTTTTCTAGATCGAGGTCACGGAGGACGGCTTTTAGCCTCAAAGCTTAGGCAATACAAAGACACAGAGGCCCTCGTTTTGGCTATTCCTCGAGGTGGAATTCCCGTAGCTTTTGAAATTGCTAAATCGCTGAATCTTCCTATGGACGTGCTTGCCGTTCGAAAAATTGGTGCTCCCTTTAATCCGGAGCTTGCCCTTGGGGCTATTTGTGAAGATATTTTACCAGTTCTAAGCGACTCTCTTTTAGGTTATGTGAATATGACCTCTAATGACCTTTCTGAAATCGTGGAAATTGAGAAAAAAGAAATTCAACGACAAATTAAAAAATTTCGCCAGGGAAGAGATTTAAAAAATTTGAAAGATAAGACCATCATTGTCGTCGATGACGGCCTTGCTACTGGAGCGACGGTCCTTGCTGCGGCTAAATATCTCAGGGCTCAAAAAGTAGCTAAGATTGTTGTTGCTGTTCCCATTGCTTCGGGAAGTTCCGTTAGAAAGTTAAAATCTAAAGTAGATGATTTTGTCGTCATTGAAGAGAGTGAGGATCTCCTTTCAGTGAGTTATTGGTACCAGGATTTTGCACCCGTTGAAGATCGAAGAGCTACCTTCCTATTAAAGTCCCATATGGGACTTCACGCGCAGCATCCTTAGATACCTAGACCAAGGGCTGGAATAAAACTTTTAGAAACTCGACTTGGTTATTGATTTAGAGACTTAAAGCC
>Ga0207119_1064_pt1 | contig 17320 bp, 14 predicted proteins | sample Alteio_BWMinHeat_43_FD_153505 | JGI IMG/M metagenome (GOLD analysis project Ga0207119, IMG submission 153505) | Enriched cells from forest soil in Barre Woods Harvard Forest LTER site, Petersham, Massachusetts, United States -... | ecosystem: Environmental > Terrestrial > Soil > Temperate forest >... | reverse complement strand
TGGAATGTTTAAGAATCTCTGGAAATCATATCGAAAAAAAATCGAAAAAGGATACAGGAAGTTTCGATCCGGAATTCATAACCGATCAGTAATACGTAGATGGAATAAAGCAGGAAGGCCTTATCCTTCTCCGCACGAATACAAGCAAGAGATTATTAAAAAGTATGGAGAGCGGTATAATTTAGATACTTTGATTGAGGCAGGTACCTACCTGGGAGATATGGTTTCTGTGCTCCAGGATTCATTCCTAAGGATTTTTTCAATTGAACTAAATATTGATCATTATCTAAATGCAAAGGAAAAATTCTATTTGTTAGAACATGTTGAAATTATAAAAGGTGAAAGTGGGGAACAGATCTCCATATTATTAAGAGATATAAACAAGCCTGCTCTTTTCTGGCTTGATACGCATGCGTGGCTCGAAAAAGGGTTATCAAATTTTTCAATCCTGGAGGAGATAAAATCAATATTAGCTGCAAAACCTCAACATGTTATCTTGATAAATGATGCCCGCCTTTTCAACAGTGAAAGCGGCTATCCTTCACTTATAGGGCTTAGAAATTATATAGCGGAATTAAGGCCTGAATATCAATTTGAAGTGGAAGATGATATAATAAGAGTAGTAGGTACTCTGAATTAAATTGTCTGAATCTGAATTTCCAAATATTACAATGCAGGGAATTAGTAAAATTAACTTTAGTTTTGAAAAAATTAGGATTACCTCTTCGCTTTAAACTCTTGATCTGTAACCGGCGGTGAAGTTGGGATTGTTATAACATTAAATTCATGCTGGTTTAAAATGTGGCAATTGTTGCAAGTGTTTGTAAGCAATAAGTAATGTTTCTTAAACATCGCAACATCCTTTTTATCAATAGCATGGCTCAATGAATCTATAGCGGGAAAAATCATTGGAATATTTTTAGTTTCAGGCCGGTCGGTTTCTATGGCGAAAGCCTGTTCAAATGCTTCTTTAAGTTCTCCGATTTCGTATTCTGATAATTTCCAGTTTTCATTAGTGGCTGCAAACCATAGCTTTTCATGATGCACCTGTATGGTACTCATGATCTCTCCAAGACCTGGTTTTATCAAGGTTAGTTTCTTGTTTAAAGTATCTATTTGGCCTTGAAGTTTCTCTATTTTTTGTTTGTCGATGTTGTTAGTGCATCCGAGTAAGAGAAATAATAAAAGGAATAAAAGAAAAGCGTTTTTCATTTTATGCAATGAATGTTGGGATGCAAATATAACCCTCTTTCCCATAGTTCGTGTCCCAGCCCGGAACGGAATACACTGTAAAACTATTCAACAATCTCCTTTTGCAAATATCGATTCCCATTTTGTTCCAATTCCATCATATAGATACCGGGTTCGATATCGCCAAGGTATATACCGATTGTTCCGGCATCTTTTGGCATAAAATTATAAGTATATCTAAGTCTGCCAATAATGTCATAAATGTTTAGATATACATAATAATTTTTGACGGGACAACATATATATAAAAGTCCTTCTGATGGGTTTGGATAAACTGTAAAATTACCAGGCCTGGAAAGTGTTGCAATGCTTGAGAATGGTATTTTTATATAAACTGTATCTGTTGATAAATTAACATTTGCTTTTTGGACCATTGTATGACCACATAGGTAATCATATTTGTTTTTATCATTTCCATAAATACTATCCAATTCGAGATTATCATTCAACTTTAAAACAAAGATTGAATTTTCAGCATACATTCCGGCAACTATATATTTGTTATCGCTTGTTCTATGAAGTTTATAAAAACTCATTGGCGCACCTTTGTTAAAATATTTAAATTCTTTAATTATTTTTCCATTTTTGTCAAGTTTAAATAGATGCAAATCACCACTGTACAAATCATTAAGGATATTAGGCCCATCAACACTTAAAATTAGTAATGTGGTATCATTCATTGAAATTATATCTAGCGGATTGTTCTCAATTGTAGAATCACCAACTACTTTGCTCCACAAATAATTTCCAGAGGAATCATACTTTATTAAATAAAGTGCATCTAAAATATTGTTATTTTCAAAAATATTTTTTGCGCTTAAATTATAATATTCATTATCTAATAGCTGACATGTTGCTATACCTTGAGAATATATATAATTATTTATCCCGTATACAGTTTGCCATTTTCTATCTCCTAATATACTTGTTTTACTTATTGCACTCCTAATTATAGATGGGCCTTTTGGACTATCAGGATCTGGTCTATAAACATAGCCAGTAACCAGTATATTTTCATGACTATCAAGAAATGGGCTCTTCCAGTAAAGATTATCAAATTTTTGCCATTTTAAATTTCCTAAATTATCGGTCATAAACAACCAATTATTATAATAATTGAAAATGGAATCTTTATTTATATTGGAGTCTTTTGTTGTATTATTTATGCTAACATCTACAGAAATAACAAAGTCGCCATTTTTCAACTCATAAACCACTCCTCCGATCCCATTATTGTTAATATCATATATTTTGCTCCATTCTGCATCACCGCAAGAATTTAATTTTAACAAATAGTCATCAGTTGTGGTGTCTGATCTGTAAATAGCCCCAGTTATTGCAACTCCCCCATCCATAGTAGAAGTTATTCCTCCCAGGCTAATTACATTTATACTGCTTCCAATATCTCTTGTCCATAATATATTTCCGTTTACATCTGTTTTGTACAATTTAACTTCAAAAGGAATTTGAGTTGCCATGCCTGCAAAATAAAATCCTTTATCGTATGATTCGACTCCCCACATCATTCCGCTTGCGCTGTTTATTGGATAATAATTTATCCAGTTTTGAGCATTGGATTGTCTAACTACACATAATAGCAGTGCAACAAAAAAAACTTTATAAAATTTGAACATAAATATTAATTTCTGTTAAATCCAAAAAAAATCAAATGTCTACTAATTTAATAATAATAAATTGTCCGCTTACATTCATTTTTAAATAGTAAACCCCGCCGACAGCATTGTATTTTTTAGTGTCAAATATATCAGAATATTGCCCTGCAGGATATATGCCATTCTTAACCTGCACAATTTGTTTTCCTTGTACATCATATATTTCAATATTTACCATGCCAGGGGTTGATAGTGTGTAATATATATTGCTAATGCCTTCAAATGGGTTCGGAAATACTGATATACCTTTCAGAGTGTTGGCTGTGTTTTCGATACCGCTTTTAGTTACCGAAATGCTATCACTTAGGGTTGCAGAACAGCCTGAAGCATTGGTAACTGTTAGGGCGACATCATATTTGGCATCTGTTGGTGGATAGATAAATACAGGGCTTTTGAGGTTTGACGAATCATTGGCTTTAGTGCCAAAATGCCATACAAATTTGCCTATGGTTGTATCTATTGCGCTGAAAACAACCTGATAGCCGTGTTTTGATGTGTTCCAGAGTGATATTATTGGGGCAGGCTTTACAGTAATACTTGCCGTTGAAGTATTTGCACACCCGTTGGCATTAGTGGTTTTAAGGGTTGCCGTATAAGTGCCTCCTGTACTGTATATATGGGTCGGTAAATTAAGCTTGCTTGAGTCGTTTCCAATACCGATGGCATTAGGGTCCCCAAAATCCCAGTTATAGATTAGGGTTCCTGTCCCTGTTGAGTTATTTGTAAATGCGATAGGCAAACCTGCACAAGCTGTTGTGGCCGTGAACGAGGCTATAGGGAAATTAGCAATAGTTAATGTATTAATTAACGTATCCATGCAGCCATCGGCGTTGGTAACCACTAATTTTGCGGTATAATTGCCGTCATTTTTGTAGGTATGTTTTGCAGTGGCAGCGCTGTTAAGCGTTGTTGCAGAACCATCACCAAAGTTCCAAAGATAAGTAGAACTTTTCCCGGCATTGATTGTGTCAGTTAAAACAGCAGTTTGCCCTATGCACCCGTTTGACAATGCGATGGCTACATCGGGTTTTGGATAGGGGGTTACATATTTTGATAAAGTATCATAGCATCCGTTTTGGGAGGTTATTTTTAAATTGATCTTATAGGTGCCATTTGCAGTATAGGTTATAGGCTTGGGCAGTGCGAGCGTTGATATTGTGCCATTACCAAAATCCCAATTATAACTGCTGTTGATCACAGAATCTGTACTGTTGTTCTGGATATACATGAGACTTCCTGTGCATGCAGGACTAAATGCGAAAACAGCAATAGGGGAAGGTAGTACTTTGATTTTAATTGTTTGTGAATCCTTACATCCTAATGCAGATGTTACAATTAATTTTAAATTATAAGGGCCGGATTTTGGATAAATATAAACGGGGTCCTTCATAGTTGATAAAGTTCCATTACCAAAATTCCATTGCCAACTAGTTAACCTTCCATATTTTATAGTACTTGAATCAGTAAATATTGATGGATAACGATTGCATAAAGGTCCATTAATAAACTTTACTGTTGGCTTTTCATAAACCTGCGCAGTTTTAGTAATACTATTGCTGCAACCCTCTAAAGTTGATACAGTAAGAGTTATTTTATATGTTCCAGAATTTGTAAACGGGTGAATTGTATTTTTATTGAAAGCAGTATTTCCATCTCCAAAATTCCAATCCCAACTTGAAATATTTTATAGCGATAATTTACTTGAATCAGAAAAACTTATTGGAGTACCAAGACACTGATTTTTAAAACCAAAATTTGCTATAGGATTTTCCCAAACATGAATATATCTAAGCATTACAGAATCGCAAGTGCCACCTACAATCTTTATATGCATTTTAAGAATAAATATACTGTCTCCGTATTTAGAGGGGAAAAAGCGAACTAGACCGTTTGTTGTCCCTTTTGTTGGAATAAAGATAGTATCATTTGAAATAAAGCCAGCAACAGTCGAAACTTTGATATCTGATATGACCCATTTAGTACCATAATCACTGTTTAATAGACCTTTTGGTGGTATTATCTGATAGGAATTTGTATCACCAGTACAAATATTATCAGGCAGATTAATATCTCCAGTTTTATATTGGCCTTGGAACGGTAATCCTTTGTTAAGACTAGCACCTGCAGTCCCTTGGATGATATTTATTGTGCTTGCTACTCTGGTACTGTTGCAAATCGGGAAATGATAATAAATAGAACCATCCCAATCTGAAATCGGGGTTATTATTCCTCCAAACAATGATTCTGTGCCACAACCAGTTGTAATATTAAGGTCTCCATTAGATATTTTTGCTAATATACTTGATGTATCGCAGAGGAAACCAGCAGTATAACAATATAGATAAAAACCATAAGTATTACCAGGTTGAAGAGTTACGGATTTACCAATTGGAGGAACAAGCGTAGAAGGTGATGAGAAATAATATGGTTTTACAGATGAAGTTCCAACATGTATCCATTCTGAAGAGTTTGTTTCTACACCACGATATGACCCAAGCCTATAATAAATATCTACATATGCAATTCCACCATTAGATCCCATGTTTTGTGCAAAACTGTCTATAGTAACGGTTCTTTTTGGGGTTATATCAAACATTAATCCAGTTGCGCCATTTGCTGATTTTGAACTTGCGAATCCTGCTCCTTTAGTTATATGTGCAGTATCTGGAAAACGACTTTCAGCATATAATGTGACAGAACCTGAAGGCAGATATGAAATTGGCAGAGAATCACCTTTGGCAAAAATAGTGTCAGTGTTGTTATTTTTAAACCAGAAAGTGCTAGTACCTGATGTAACAGAAGCACCGTGCAAATAGAATCCTGAAACAGGGCCACAGTGATTAGTTACCTCTACTTTAGGTGCTGAAGGCTGAATAAACTTGATCGTTTCATTTATCGTATCATTTGTATGATCACTGTCCCCACTTAGATTTACGTATATGGTAAATTTATATGTTCCTGGAGATGAAGCATTTAAATAGCCTACGGTAAAGGTATCAGTTTTTGTTGGAGCTAGAGTTCTATTATAAGTAGTGCTTATTGATGTTGTCCCATATGTTAATACAACAGGAAAATGAGAAGCGTAATTTGTTCCATAGTTTGCTAAAAGTACTTGGACTTGGGTTTTAGAACTTGGGCAAGTGAGAATTTGAGGGGAATTAACATTTATTATTCCTAAATCATTTTGATAAGCAGCTATCGTAATTTTATAATCATATACAGCGCCACTGCTGCTAGAAAAATTTATTAATGGATACATATTGCATTCCCCTGTGTTATTTAAGTCTCCAGCATTATAACTGAGTGACATTATCCTTAATCTAGTTGCCTGGGGAGAGGCATTTATCGGAATAGTAACTGTAGCATTTTTATAAGAACCAATACCTACACATTCCCCAGAATCATCAAAAGAACCATTTTTATTATAGTCTATCCAGGCAGACAATTGCACAGAATTAATTGCTCGTATCTGAAAAGGATAAGTCTTACCCCTATAAACTGTTAATACACTTGAGGACACTTTTGATGTATCATATCCTTTAATTGATGCTGTTTTACATCCTGGTTGATCAATATATGTCCCAAACTGAAAATAAGAAATTGAATCACCTCCAATCGAACACCCATTTTTTAAATTTGGGGCGCAATAAGATTGTGAATAAACATGGTTTATAAAACTGACTATCAACCATATGACTAAAATTACTGTTGATGCGGGTAAATAGTTTTTCATAGGTTTTGTATTTCCTACATTGGGAATTATAAATTTTGAAATTGTTATTTCATTAAGAAATAGACACCAATTTGCTCAAAGGTTGCAAAAAAGGTGGCAATATTTCTTCAGAGCAATTAATATATATGAAAATTGGATTTGGAACAAAGAATAAAATAGGTCTAACTTGTATTTCCGCAATACTAGTAAAGATAGGATAGATCAAAAATGCCCGCCAAATAGCTGAATACAATTAAAATTGAAATAATTACAATTTTATTTGGTATAATCAAATATTTGTTTTATCTTCGGAAGGAAGTAGTGAGATATGAGTAGTGAGTAGTAAGAAAGGGCATTCCCAGATGTTGCTTCATTACGTTCTTTATTTATTGGTGGTACTTATTAATGGTTGTACTCCAGAGGGGTTCACTGTTTGTAGAAAAAATCAGTTAAAAATCTTCATACAGCTCCAGAGGAGGGACCTGTTATTTTCGGGATTTTTAAGAGTAGTTCGCTTCACTGGAGCTCAAAAAATGGAAGGCTTGCTTTTTTCTACAAACAGTTGGCTCCACAGGAGCTAAGAAAATAGCCAATTTTGAAATGAGGCATAACCATACATTTTGAAAAATTTTAATGATTAATCCTTCAAAATCTATAGTTATCTCAACAAAATACATGGTTATTTTCATGGTTAATTTTATCCTATATTATTTATATACAATACTTTAACATCATAATAGAAAGAACAAAAATGAATAATAATTAAATTACTCATTTACAGTTATTTAATAAGTTTTCGTAGGAAATAACCATAGCATTTAATTTAAAGGGATATTTTGGGGTTAGAAAATGAGAGAATCGGAGTATTACGGTCTGTCGTGAGACTGACCGTGGAAGAGCAGTTTTTGATATGAGTATAGTTTGTTCGAGTATTCCGGTGTGTGAGAACACACAGCGGGGAAGTAGACTCAGAATCCAATTAACTTCTCCCTTCAGGCTCCAACTCAGCTTCTGCCTCGATAAGGCCTTCAATATTAACAGAATCCTCTTCTTTCAGTGCTTTCTTTTCTCTCTTGGTCAGTCGGTCGCGAATTACTATCGTTTCCCCTACTTTGTCGCCAAGGGTACGATGATTAACATTCATAAAGAACTGCGCAAAGCCAAATCCAAATTCCAGAATTGATGTTGCATAAGCCATCGCCCGTTCAGCAGAATGGATAAAAGAAATTCTATCATGCGTTATGGGTATTATCCTGATTCCTGTGATCCATTTACCGATTGTCTTGCCTTGTGTAAAGAAAACAATAAGCCCAAAATAAAAAATTGGCAATAACACTTCCTCTAAAAAATTTCCCAATTCTCCTTCGACTTTGTAGCTATACTGCGGAGCGCCATAAGAATTTTTTGCTTTTTCCCCGGCTACAACAGCAATAATCCCAATGCCAATTATAAAAATAAAAAAACAAATGCAAAGATCTATAAAAAAAGCCAATGCCCTCCTCCAAAATGAAGCAAGTGGTTTTCCTTGCAAAGCAAGTAGTCGATCAATATGATGCGGGTGATAGTGTTTATTATATTTCAATGCTTATTTCGCTTTACACGGGATACAAATATCTTATCAAATGTAGAAAATATTCGATTAATAAACTGAATAATGTTTCGACCTTTGCATTAAAATTGGAAATAAAGCAATGATCCTCCCTGAATCAAAATACTTATCAGAATCAACACAACTTATCAATATAAAAGCCATCGATTGGAATGGGCCTGAAGCGTTAATGCAGTGGTGGAATCGGGACACAAATAGAGATGAATGGAAGTTTGTAAATGAACCTATTGAAGTTGTAGTTGGAAAAAATGGATTAGAATGGGGACAAAACTTAATACCGGTTCCTGATAATATTACATCCTTAAAAAAAGAAGGAGACATGAAAACGCCGGCAGGTTTGTTCGGGTTATGTTTTGCTTTTGGATATGAAGCTAATCCTCGAATCAAGTGGCCATACCTCCCTCTGAATGAAAATTTTGTAGGCGTCGATGATCCTGATTCAAGATATTATAACTGTATCGTTGACCAAAAAAAGCTACAAGACCATGACTGGAAAAGTGCGGAAATTATGCTTCGTCCCGATGGATTGTATAAGTGGGGATTGGTAATTGATTTCAATTTTGAAAATCAAATTAAAGGAGGGGGATCTCAAATATTTATGCACATCTGGCGAGGGCCGGGACAAGGAACAGAAGGTTGCATTGCCATGCCTGAAGAAAAGGTGATTGAACTGCTGAACTGGATTGATGGATCAAAAAAACCATTGCTCTGGATTCAATAGATATGTTAGTGACTTCAAATGCAGTGAATTCGTAAAATTATGTTGTTGTATTTATTTACTTTCGTAATTTTAGCAGATGAAACAAATAAAGATGAAACGATTTCTATTCATAGTTGCAATTTTTATATTCGGAATCGCAGGAAAAATGAAGGCACAGTTGCCTGAGACTGTAAGCTGGGAGCCAAATATTAAAATGGATAAACATCTTTATCCCTCATACATAATTGCAGGCGCTTCGGTAGCATTCAAAGACCAGGGAGATCATTATTTTGGAGAACCAAAGGGACTGTTGGGTATTGACATAAGCAGTACTTATCGGTTTGCTAAATTTAAACTTGAAATACGAGCTGATGAAATAGCTGACCCTACCGTTTATGAATTCACTTTGCCACACGATAAAAGAAGGGAAACATTTTTTGTGTTCCCAAATATCAATTACAGGTTTCAGCAATTGAAAAACGTAAAACAGCCAGGCCCATTGAATGTTATATTCAAACTGTACGTTGACGGAAAAGAAGAAGAAGAACGTACAGAGACAGTTAAATTACATTCCATAAATGATTGCCCTTTTATGATTCAAAGAGCAGATAACTCTATCATTGATATGAAATGGATGTTTGCAGCCTATGTTAACGAACATCATCCTATGATTGATGATATATTGCGTGAAGCTTTAAACACTGGCCTGGTTGAACAATTTTCAGATTATCAAATGGTGACGGCAAGTAGTAAAGATGAATTATACAGGCAAACTATCGCAGTATGGACTGCTCTTTATAACCGAAAACTAACCTATTCCAATACAGTAACTCCAAGCTTAACACCTGGCAGTAACATTACCAGTCAAAATATACGTTTGTTTGATGAAGCTATAAAATCTGCCCAGGCAAATTGTGTAGATGGCAGCACTGTGTTCGCATCCATATTTGGACACATTGGTATAGAACCATTCTTGGTTCTTGAGCCATCTCATTGCTATATGGGATTCTATACTTCTTCTCGGATGGATACCAGTGAATACCTGTGCCTTGAAACCACTCTTATCGGCAATCGAAAAATAAATGAAAGTATGGTTGATTCTGCTTCATTAGCTTATCTCATGGGATTATTTTCTCCTGAAATTGCGAAAACAAATAAAAATGCAATAATTGCCTATCTATATGCATTAAATGTAGGTACCGCAAGATATAAGGCTGACCTTCCAAATATTTTAGCCAATGACGTAAGATATAAGAAGATAGATATTGCCTATTCCCGCAAGGAATTTGAGGTATTCCCTATCGCATATTGAAAAAGTGAATTAGTTTTAATGTATTAGATCAAAACGGGTAGATTTGTGTTAGTTTTGTTAATTCCATATTAAAAAATGGGTAATTAACGCCGCCAAAAATATTTTTGAATTATTACCGTTTATCACCTGATGGTCAATACCTGCAACTTGTCTGCTTTAAACCAAAGCACTAAATACAAACCATTTTTATTTTATAACAAGGCATTAATAATATGCGTATTGTGCTTGCTTGCTTTCCATAACAGTTTTGCCGGACGATATTCTGTTAATGATGACCAACCATTAATGAAGGAAGAAATATATGATCAAAATATCCATACGGTTCAATTTACGAAAACAGGGCTATCTAATTCTTATCCCATCCTTCAATTAAATTCTCAAGATCAGCTAAGCCTCCAGTTTGACGTTTTGGGTACGAGTTCATCAAAGAACTACCAATTCACGATTGTCCATTGCGATGCCGATTGGAGAAAAAGCGCCATGCTGCAAAGTGATTATATTGACGGTATGTATACCGATTTTATCACAAACTATGCCTTTTCATCAGGTACCTATATTCGCTATTCACATTATGTGATCAATTTCCCTTCCACCAATATGAGGGCAAAATTGTCAGGTAATTATGTAATTCGTGTTTTTCTTGATGACCCTGAAAAACCCGTGCTTATACGTAGGTTTTATGTTTATGATCAATCAATGAGAATATCAGGCACGGCGAAGAGAGCTACCTATTCCAAATACAGCGACACAAAGCAAGAAATCAATTTCAATATCAATACCAACGGCATACAAGTTACAGATCCCTTCAATGAAATAAAAACTGTTATAAAACAAAACTGGAGATGGGATAATGAAATAACAGATTTGAAACCAACTTATATCAGAAATCAACAGCTTATTTATGATTACCAGGAAGGTAATTTATTTGATGCCGGTAACGAGTTTAGGCCATTTGATACCAGGGACATGAGATATAAAGGAACCGGCGTTCGCAATATTACATTTGATTCTGGATATAATGCCCTTCTATTTCCTGACGATGACCATTCTTATACTGCTTATACTACTGTAACCGATCAGAATGGCAATTATACGATTACAGATTTCAATAATGGAGACGCCAGTTCGATTGGAGACTATATAATGGTCCATTTCAGTCTATCACCCACTTATCTTGATGATGGAAAAGATATATATGTTTTCGGGGCGCTCAGTGATTGGAAACTTGAGCGAAGGTTTAGGATGGAATTTAATAAACGGTATGGTTATCAATGTAGTGTATTACTCAAGCAAGGCTATTACGACTATCAATATGTAAAAGTAAACGATGGCAAAATAGACCCTACCGAATTTGAAGGCAACCACTGGGAAACGGAGAATAATTATACCGTATTTGTATATTATCGTCCGCCGAGCATGTATGGAGATCTTCTTGTTGGGGTACTCCGTTTAAATACAGGAGTTCAGAAATAAGCTTCCCTAATCCTTCATATATTGTTGGACGTCAACTTCCTTATCTACTGGTTTTCCTTCCAGGATACATTCAGAAAGCTGCTTAGCAAAATAGGGAGCCAGCAAAACGCCTTTCGTTCCCATACCATTTAAAATGAATAAGTTACTGTACTTTGCATGTTGTCCTACAATTGGTCTCCGGTTCTTTATAGTTGGCCTAATACCCGCTTCTTGATTGAGAATTTCAAAGGGTAAGTTGGTTATTCCCTTTAATTTTGCCACAAGCTCTTCTTTGCCCTTATCTGTGATGACTGGAGTCAGGTCATCCCATATATATGTTGAACCAAGCTTGTATATATCTTCTCCCTGGGGAACAAGGTAAGCACCTGACATTAGTATTTTGTCTACATTTAAACCAGGTATTTTAAGGGTAAGAATTTCCCCCTTTGCTAAATTGAATGGCAATCCAGGAAAAAATGTATTAACAATAGCCTTATATCCTTCACAAAAAATGACTCCCCGAGCTTCGACATTCTTCCAGGTTATACCATCCTCATTTATGGTTAAATCTTCATATTCAATATCATCTAACTTGAAAGAATTTTGTTCTTGTAATACTTTCCTAAATGAACTGATTAACAAAGAAGTGTCTACATAGCCTCCTTCCAAAATCTCACAGCTTGCGTATGCATTATCAGAATCTGAACCATGAAACTCTTTGATATAAACCCTATTCTCATCGGTCAAGGATCTGTCATACACAGCTTTTTCTTCATTGCCTGCCAACATCCTGATTATTGGCTTCTTATAATATAATTTTTCGCCTAACTTATCCTCCAATTTTGGATAGATCTCATCTGCATAAGGAAGCAACTGTTCTATTAGCCAAGATTTTACGAATCGTCTTCCTGTTACCGGATTAAACAAGCCTGCAGCTACACTGGATGCAGACGGAAGTCCATTATCTACAACACATACTGATTTACCAGCTTCCATTAGATGATATGCCATCATGGTACCTGCAAGCCCCTGGCCAATAATAAGATAATCTACCTTCATTTTCCCCTCATTATCTCATTATCTCATTATCTCATTATCTCATTGTCTCATTGTTCTAGTACCCAAATATCTGCTCCAGCGTTAAGTTTTCTACCTTACCGTATTTTTCAAGATCTTCCATTTTAATTTTTTGTTTGGAAGCTAATACGCAGTAAGTATATTTTTTATCGCCGTAATTTTCCTGGTGAAATTTTTCTATATCAGTCATCGTCAGGTTACCTACGTTGTCATAGATATCTTTTCTAATATCATGATCATTACCCATTCTTAGTGCCTGGTCATAGTTCATCAGGATATCAGTTCTAATAATGCGTTGTGCTTCAATCTGGCTTTTGAGACCTCTCCTTGCGTTTTCAAGCAGTGTTTCCGTCTCCGGCATGGTATGCAATAAATCATTCATCCCGGTTATGGCTTCATTCAGTTTGTCTGCCTGGGTACCTATAAATGCAGTCGTGAAGAAAGGATCATTCCTGCGATTCGGTGTTTCGGTCCGGGAAGTGGTGCTATAGGCAAGCGCTTTTGATTCCCTTAGTGTTTGAAAAACAATGGAGCCCATACCCCCACCAAAATATTCATTAAATAAATAAGTAGCTGGAAGCTCTTTTACACTGTAGGCATCAGCTTTTGCTACCCAATAGATATTAGCTTGCACCATATCAAAATCAGTGAAGTACACCTTGTTATCAGCAATGTTTTGAGCTGCAAAAGGGTAAGCCTTTGGATAGTCTTTAAGGGTAGAAGGTGTGTTGTGTTTTTTATTTAATGAAGAAGCAACATCTTCTGAAGATGCAGGACCGTAATAATAAATTTTATGCTTGTAGGTTGACAATTCTTTAAGATAAGCAACCATGTCTTCGGCTTTCAATTTTTTCAGTTCTGCATTGCTGAGGTTGTTGTTGAAAGGGTTTTTAGAACCATACTTGGCATAGAACACCATACCCCTGTTCAATATTACATTTTTATCCTTCTTTTGGTTTTCACGTTCCTGTATCGTATTGGCAATAAGGCCATCCAGAGCTTTTTGGTCGGGCTTGGCATGATTAAGAAGATCCTCAAACAGCGCAAGGCTGGCTTCGAAGTTTTCCTGAAGACCTGACAGGTATAAGTAAGTACGATCAAGCCCGGCTGATACCCCAAAGGAAGCAGCGAGTTTATAAAATTCTTCACTCACCTGGTCTGCCGTATATTTATCTGTACCAACAAATTGAAGGTAACTTGCAGCTATCGGAAGCCTTGTATCATTATCCTTGCCCATGTCAAGAAAATAATACAATGTAAACCGACCATTTTCTGTGTTTTTAAGATAATAAAGAGGAACATTGTTTTTTAGATAAACCTCTTTTATGTCTTTCTGATAATCAAGAAATACCGGCTGTATTGGGGCAGCTTTCATATGTAGTATCCTGGAAGCAAAAGGAGAAACATCATCCCTGTTTATCGGGACTTGTGTTATTGGTGGCTTAGGGACTTTAACAACACTTTTATCTTCACCTATCTTTTTATAAACCACTACATAATCATTCTTATACCATTTATTGGCAAATTCAACGATTTCCGCCTTGGTTACTTTTTTAATACTTTCATTTTCAGCTAATACATCCGCCCAATCACGGCCGGTGGCAAATGCATTCATTAAAATATAAGCGCGTGTGGCACTGCTTTCCTGTTTCTGAATTTCTTCAAGTTTCAAATTGTTGATTATCGCCGTTATCAGGCTTTCATCAAAATCACCTTTTTTTATTTTTTCGATTTGGCCAATAAGAAGGTCTTTTACATCTTCCAACTTTTGTCCCGGTGCAGGTTCTCCTGATATAATCTGGTAGCTGTAATCTTTAAAAGTTTCCTCATAAGCCCTGGCATCCAAAAGCTTCTGACTTTTTACCAGGTTAATATCAATAAGCCCCGCCTTATGGTTATATAGCAATGAATTGGTAATTCTCAGCATCATGGCATCGCGGGTACCTGCACCTGGAAAGCGATAAGCAATATCAACTTCTTCAGCTTTTGGGCCGAGAACAGTTTTGATTATTGGCTGATCTTTTTCTGTTTCTGGCTTAAAAGTAAATGCTGGAATAGGTTGAGATGGCAGCTTTGAAAAATACTTATCAACCAATTCAACCGTATGGTCAGGATCAAAATCACCGGCCATTATTACTGCCATGTTATTGGGAACGTAGTATTTTTGGTAATACTCCTTGATTGCTTTTAGCGATGGATTTTTAAGATGCTCTATGGTTCCAATGGTAGTTTGTGTACCATACGGATGGTTTTGAAACAACCCTGACATAAGGGCTTCATCTACTTTGACATCGTCATTATCAAGTCCCCTGTTTTTCTCTTCGTAAACTGCTTCCAGTTCCGTATGAAAAATCCTAAAAACTGGACTCCTAAAACGTTCTCCTTCTATGGTAAGCCAGGGCTCAATCTCGTTTGAAGGTATATTATTGATATAAACCGTTTCCTCCACAGATGTAAATGCATTGGTACCGGTAGCGCCGATGGCAGTCACCATTTTATCATACTCATTTGCGATAGCGCTTTGTGCGGCTATGCCCGAAACGGAGTCAATCTTTTTATAGATCTCTGCGCGCTTTGCATCATCTTTGGTATGATTGTATTCCTCATATAAATGATCAATCTGGTCAAGGGAAATCTTTTCAGTGAAATAATCCTTTGTGCCATATCTGTCTGTACCTTTAAACATCATATGCTCCAGGTAATGTGCCAGCCCGGTATGGTCTGATGGATCATTCTTACTTCCTGCCTTTACAGCTATAAAAGTCTGTATTCTTGGTTCAGTTTTATTGACACTTAGTATAACGGTGAGGCCATTTTCTAAGGTGTAATATCGAACGCCAAGTGGATCGCCTTCTACGGTAGTATAAGAATATTTGTTATCGGGAGATTTGTGGGTAGTAGTTGTTTTTTGGGCAAATGTTTCTATTGTCATTGCAGATAAAATAATGGCTGTTATAATTGTTGTTTTCATTCCTATAATGGGGTTACTTCCCGTTCTGTTCAATGTGTACAAGCCTGGGAAGGGAAATTTCGGAACATGAGGTGCAAATTTACGGAATATTAGGATAGGTGATCGTTGTTGGTTGATCGTTGTTGCCTGCCCGAACCGAATCGATACGTTCGGGCGGGGTTTTGGAATGTGTGTATTGGAAAAGCTGCAATTTCGCAACACTCAATTGCGAAGTCCCATGGCTCCATACTATTTCCCATTGCTCAAGCAATAATTTCATCATTTATTCATTCATAATATTTTATTAATCAATAATTTATAAGCTAATTAATATACCCGGAGCAATGATTAGCAATAAAAAAGCCTGTCCGGATAGACAGACGGGCAATCCGGCTTGCTGGAAATGCACTTTCTTTGAAAATAACCGCCGCCACAGAAAAACGCTATTTAAACCATTCCGGATTGTTTTTATTGTTATAACAATAAATTTACAATATAAATTTATATATAATATTTTAATCTTCAATACTTTAGTTCTAAAATCCAACCTCAAATAACTATACCCGCCCGGATGAATGGTTTCAGCCGTTCGGACGGGGATAACAATACAATAACGATAGAATACCACAATTAACAATCCAATTCGCTGGAAATAAGGTTTTGTTTTTCTTATTTTGTCCATTCATTTCTGTTAGCGTAGATAATAATTTGCCAATATCTAAAGCCGCAATTTTTATCAACTGATTCTTTTTGTTTTTCCATCTTTTTCCCTGTCCACTGACAACTGACCACTGTCCACTACCCTTATATATAGCAACGCGAAAATCGTTGCGTACTTTTTTGGGCTAAAAAATGGAAAGCATTGATTATTAACTAAATATTATTTGAAAAAGTTATCCACAAGGCTCCTAAGCCTCATAGGTTTTGGAAAACCTATGAGGTTTTGACCCAATGAATAAAAAATCCTGTTACCAGATCTTCTCAATTTGAAAATCAAAACTACATTCGGTAATTTCAAACTTATAGCTGCCAGAAGAAAAGCTGCCTAAAGACCGGTAATTTTGTTTATCAAGGAGAAATATTTCAAGACTCTTTTCAATAGGATGTACGATGATATAATATTTCACCCCTGCATCCCTATAAAGTTCATATTTCAAAGTACGATCTTTACTGGCAGTTGAAGGGGACAATATTTCAAAAATCATTTCTGGTGTTTTGGTAAGATAAACTCCTTCGTTGAAAGGCTTACTTACTACTACAATATCAGGTTGCACAATTGTATCTTCAGCTATTTGCCAGTTTATTGGCATATTGGCTTCACACGTATCACATCCAATTAAAGCCGACTCAATAGTTGCAAAAATTCTTCCATTTAGCTTTTGATGATACCAATCTGGCGCCGGTTCCATTACCTGGTGTATCCCGGGATCAGGAACCATGGAATAAGGAATTCCACCGATAAGTTCCCAATTGCCTTCCCATTGTTCATAGTCTGCCCTAGTATAGTGTGGAAGGTATTTTTCGTTGAGTGCAAACATATTATTCTCTAAAACTTATAAGCAAATATATGGATAATCTTGTTTT
>Ga0207119_1063_pt1 | contig 17406 bp, 11 predicted proteins | sample Alteio_BWMinHeat_43_FD_153505 | JGI IMG/M metagenome (GOLD analysis project Ga0207119, IMG submission 153505) | Enriched cells from forest soil in Barre Woods Harvard Forest LTER site, Petersham, Massachusetts, United States -... | ecosystem: Environmental > Terrestrial > Soil > Temperate forest >... | reverse complement strand
AGGTAGGGGGTGATGAAATAAAGGAAATGAATTCCCGTGACATAAAAGAAGTTGTGGCAACCTTAAATGGTGTCGACCAAACAACTGATGGCCTTCAAATAAGAGGGGGAAGGGTATATGAAACACAATATATAGTGGATGGATTAAATGCCCAGGATCCTCTGGCCGGTACTGGTTTTGGTGTAAACGTTGCTTCCGATGCCGTGGAAAGCATTAATGTAACAACCGGGGGTGTTGGTGCAGAATATGGCGAAGGAACTTCCGGAGTTATTGCTTCAACCATAAAAGAAGGCGGGGATAAGTTTTTTATAAATGGAAGCTGGCAACGCGACAACTTTGGCCAAACTCACAGTGCAACTGCCTGGAATACTGATATTATAAATTTGGCTATGGGTGTACCAATACCCTGGACAAATAAAAAAGTAACTTTTTTCACAAGCGTAAGTGGTGCAGCCTCTGATGATTATTATGGTATAAAGGCCAATCAATTGTACAGTTCTGAATTTGCAAATCCAACTTTTTGGGCGCCAAGGCAAGATAATGCCTGGAGCCAGACGCTTAAATTAGCGTGGACGATCTCGAATAGTCAGAAAATAACCCTTACTAATTTACACAGTCTTGATATTAATCAAAATACACGGACTTTGCAGGTAGTTGGTAATAATGAACTTTTGTCTCCGGGCCTCCAATATATTTTTAGCGCAGAACCTGATAATGCTACCACCTATACCAGCCAGGATAACCTGACTGCCTTAAATTATTCAAACGTATTAAGCAAGCGCTGGAACATGTCAATTTCTGCCGGCAGACTCTTCACACATGTAAAGGCCGACGCAAACGGGCTCCCATTCCGCGACCCATCTGCCAATAAAGTATATGATCCAGCTTCGATCGTTAAAGATCCCGTAACATTATTTAACCCTAAGGACAGTGTAGTATACGTAAATCCTAGTTCAGGATTGTATAATAATGATGGGATATCAACTGTTTGGCATGACCATACCGTTGAAGAATATACATTTAAGGCAAAGTTTAATTATGTCCCGAAAAATCAATATCATTATTTCACTTTTGGAATTGAGCATAAGCAGGATGAATACCAGTGGGTTGATGTTACTTCGCCATGGGTTGGCGCTCCGATTATCGTAAATAATTCTTTAACGACGCCAAGCACCAGCGTAGGGGCGAGTAGTGATATCTGGCATGTAAAACCGCAGGAAGGTGGCATATATGCGCAGGATGTAATAACTTATAAAGGAATAATTGCAACCATTGGACTTCGTTATAATTATTGGGCTGAAGGCTCTTATATTGACGACGCCATTAATAATCCTGCCTTCCCGATATTAGCAGCAACTAGAGAATCTTATCTTGCACACACTATCGAATTTGCAGGCCTTCGTTGGAAGAGCAGACTTCTGCCAAAACTGAGAGTATCATTCCCTGTTTCCGAAAATAATGTTTTGTATTTTAACTATGGACATAATATGCAACTGCCTAATCCAAGGTTTGTATATGCAGGGTTAGATCCAAAATACCAGGATCAATCATACCTTTCAAATCTTGGTAATCCGGACCTAAATCCAGAAGTGACTGTATCCTATGAAGTAGGTTATAAATCTCAAATCAATAAAGACCTTGCTTATTCCATAGTTGCATTTTATAATGACAAATATGATTATATAGTGGCCAAAACAGCCCAGGTTCTTGACCAAACCGGACACTATGTGCCAAAGACATTCTATATCAACCAGGATTACGCAAGGATAAGAGGAGTAGAACTAAGTATTACAAAAAGAATCGGCAAATATTTAAGAGCCAATTTTAATGGATCTTACCAAATAGCAACGGGGAAATCAAATTCAGCTCTTGAATCAGTATTGCAAATAGAACAGAATGGTTTTGTTAGCACATCAAAAGAAAACTACCTGGCTTGGGACCAGCCCTGGAGTTTTAAAGCCGGGCTAATTTATGTTATTGACAGCAACCAGGTCAGGTATAGTTTCAGGTTCCTGAAAGATGTACATTTTTATCTTACCGCAAACTTAAAATCCGGGATCAGGTACACGCCATACCAGGCTGTAGGGGTTGATCATTTTGGCAGAGTTATGTATGAAGAAATTCAATCTGAACCATACGCGGATATAAGCGGAATGGTATTCTATTCCGATTTGAAAATAACTAAAGATATAAAATTGAATAAAAATGATATTATATCTCTTAGTATCGAAGTCAGGAATTTATTCAATAATCAAAATACACAAATCATAAATCCTGTAACTGGTCGAGCCTATCAATATGGTGATCCTTTGCCATATAGTATGCGCGATCCCAAGTACCCTAATCCACAAGACACTGGGCCTCCGCCTGAAGACCCAAGCCGGTTTGCCGCACCGAGACAAATATTATTTGGATTAAACCTTAAGTTTTAAGATATGAAAATAAAATACATCATATCAACTTTAATCATATCGCTTTTTTTTGGAAAGGTTACTGGACAATTATTGCCTCAACTTGGTGGGGAGCGTGCCGGTATTTCTGCTTTAACATTTCTAAAACTGGAAACAAGCCCTGCGACGGAAGCTATGAGTGGCGCTCAAATCAGCCTGCCTGGTGATGCATATAGCGCAACCTGGAACCCTGCAACAATGACAGAGCTTACCAATAAGACTATTGCATTATCAGACAGAGTGATGGCTGCCGGTATTATGAATTCATACTTGTCTGCTATTTTTCCTTTAAAAAACAGATCTGCCATTTCGTTTTCTCTTACAAACCTTAATTCGGGTGAAATAGAAAAACGAACGGTCTATCAGCCTGATGGTACAGGAGAAATTGTATATTCATCTAACCTTGCTTTAGGGGTTAGTTATGCAAAAGTACTTTCTGATTTTTTTAGTGTTGGCGTGGGCGTTAAATACGTTCGGGAGCAATTGGCTGAATTTTATGCTAATACAGTTGCTTTAGATCTTGGATTCCTTTATAAAACTGACTTTAAGGACTTAAGGTTTGCCGTATTGCTGCAAAATTTCGGTCCAAACTCGTCACTCGGCGGTACGCTTCCTCCAACAACTTTTATTCCGTCAGGTTCAGAAACTATTGATGATTACCCGGTTTCAGGACAATTTAAGATGGCTATATCTATGGTGCCGTATAAGACTGAATTAAAAAGATTAACGGTTATTCTGCAATTAAATGTGCCAAATGATAATGCTGAAAACATTGCTTTGGGATTAGATTATTGCTATAATAAAATATTTTTTTTAAGGGCAGGATATAAAATCAATGTAAAAGATCAAACTATACCGTCGGTAGGTTTCGGGCTTATTAGCAGGATCGGCAAAAATCCTTTACATATTGATTATTCTGTGTCAACAGGTAATACTTTAAGCCTCGCACATACCCTTGGTGTTGCATTATACTTTAACAATCAAAGCAGAGATGAAAAAAGATAAATTCATTATTAATGTTTTAAGTGCTTTTGTATTGTTAATAAATACATCATGTGATAATTTCTTTGGAAAAAAAACGAATCTTGATTTTATTCCTGTCCCTAATTATAGCCCAAAAGCCGAAGCATATATACCTATACAGCCAGCCATCAAAGGTTTGCAATATCCAACGGACGTAATTGTTGGTTGGGACCAATTGATATATGTAGCGGATGCAGGAAGCCAAAGAATTATGTGTTATGATCTTTCTGGAGATCCTATATCTTCCTTTTACATTCCGGGATTAAAAAGCGTTGCGCAAGACAGGCATCTTAACTTATTGGCAATAGGAATAATTGATACTTTGATTAATGTCAAAAAATATACTTTGAGTACCATGTACAGGATTAATCTTGACAACTCAAATGGATATGGATTGCAAAATGCTATAATTACAAATAAGATAGTTCATCCATTTTATATCAGGAATAACCTGGCAAATGCGGATACGCAAACAACCTTTCAACATATAGCGTTTCTTGCAGATAATAGTTATTATGTGACTCGTTCAGGACCAAATAATTCTTTAACACAAATTGGAGGACCGGACGACGCGGTGATTCAATTTTCGCCCTCTGATCAATTTATCACGCCAATCCAGGTTTCGACTTCATCCGGGCAATTCGCAGATTATTTTAAAGTCCCAATGGGTATTGCCACAAAAGCGCAGCCTCCTCAAAGTACCGCTGTAAATAGTATGGGGAATTTTGTTTTTACTTGTCTTGCAAGTTACTATCCCCTTAAAGTTCAAGAAATTGCTGAGGTAGAAACGCCAAACGGCATTTTTTACAATATTGATTATTTCCCAGTAGGTGATACAAGTAAAGCAGATGGTTTTATGTATACACCTTACAAATTTAAGCAGCCTTCCGCAGTTACAATATCCGGTGATGGCACAAATTATATTTTTGTCGTTGATGCTTCAACTGATTCCTTATACCAGTTCAATGCATCAGGATTTGAAGGCGTTACACCACCTCCAAGCTATAATTCAAAGAAGAATATCAAAGTTTCTTTTGGTGGCCATGGCTCAGATTTTAGTCATTTTAATAAGCCCATGGGAGTAGCCTATTATAATAAAATTGTATATGTAGCTGATGCCGGAAATGGCAGAGTATTAAGATTTAAACTTACAACTGATATAAAATAATTTTAATGAATAAGAAATTAGTATCCACATGCATCTTCCTTTTATTCCTGGGAGGTTCCTTTACAATATTAAATGCCTGGGGATTTTGGGCACATCATAAGATAAACAGGCTTGCAGTTTTCACATTACCAGACCCTCTTAAAGCATTTTACGAAAAGCATATTGATTTTGTAACTGACCATGCAGTGGATCCTGATATGCGTCGTAACTTTAATAATAGTGAAGGAGTCAGGCATTATTTTGATGCTGAAAAATATGGCAAGTTTCCATTTGACGATATGCCAAAATTATGGAAAGATGCGGCAAAAAGATATTCTTCATACATTAATGGCGTATGGCATAAACCCATGGTATATTGATTCATTAATGAACCAGCTTACCCTAGCTTTTCATAATTACAATATCGAAATGGCCCTTTCAATTTCAGCAGATATGGGTCATTATATTGGCGATGCACATGTGCCGTTGCATGTCACTATCAATTATGATGGACAGTTTACCAATCAAAAAGGTATTCACAGTTTTTGGGAATCTAGGGTACCCGAACTTGTTGGAGAAAATTATAACCTGCATGTTAGCCCAGCCAGGTATATTTCTGACCCACTGGCTGAAGCATGGAATATCCTCAGGGAAAGCTATTCTGAAAAAGATAGTGTGCTTAACCTTGAACGCGGGCTAAATGACACCTTCCCCAAAGATAAGAATTACACAACTATTGTAAAAAAAGATACCGTTAAAATCAAGATTTATTCTGACCTCTATACCAGGCGATATAATTCGCTATTGAACGGAATGGTGGAACGCAAAATGCGAAAAGCCATAAATGCTTTGGGAAGTTTTTGGTTTACCGCATGGGTCAATGCCGGAAGGCCTGCTATCAATGATTTTGATAAGACAAAACTTAACGAAGAAGAATCAAAAAAAATAAAAGAAGAAGAAAAAAATTGGGCTTCAGGAAAGTAGTTTTTTTCAAATTATCCTTTCTTCTTCCTGGTGTATTTCTCTTAACATTAACATAACCCAGTGTTCTCAATTGGGAAACGATTCCTTAATGTGATGAGGTGAAATTTGTAGTGACAAAAAAGAGTTTTGACTTATCAGTTATTTATTTCTATTGGTAATATTTTCCTTAAAGTCATTTAGTTAACAAACAATAAAACAACATGAAACCACACAGTCACAAATCGTTATGGTTCGGCATTTTATTGCTGACATCAATGGCACTTGCTACGAATTTAAAAGCGCAGCAAAAGCTCATTTATTTCTGGCATTTCAACAACACAAATACCGGCACGACCGTAGCAGGTAGTCCATCTTTGATTAAACCTATACATGCAAATTGGGGGTCTCTCGATTCTACAAAGGCGACAATCTCATACGTCCCAGCTACAACTGTTTCGTCTTCTTATAAGACTTATTGGGACGTGGCGGCCGGTGAAGCATCAGATACTTTTAACGTTAAAATGGGTGCTGCCAAAGGTACCGCAACTGGCAATAATGAATTGAGGGTAAGAAGCCCAAGTGATAGTATGGAAGTACTTTTTACTTTGCCAACAACAAAATATAAAAATCTTACACTGAAGTTTGGAACTGAAAGGACAGGTTCAGGACCGCAAAAAGAGAGCTATGATTATAGTACCGATGGCGGCACTACGTGGAAAATTTCCGGTATGTCATTCCCAAAGGATACAATCACAAATTCAATTTGGAACTTAATCGCTATAAGTTTTGGCGGGGATAACACGGTAAACAATAATTCCAGTTTTATTTTTAGGATAAAGATTGGAGCGCCGAACTCCACTTCTACAGGAAATATAAGGTTGGATAATATATCACTGGAGGGTGACAGTATTGGAGCGCCTGCTCAAAAATTGATTCACTACTGGCATTTTAATAATTTCAAGGGGTTAGGTGCTGCCGGCAGCCCTTCTTTAATTACGCCATTGCATGCAAATTGGTCATCAATTGACTCAACTAAAGCTTTGATTGCCTATGTTCCAGACTTCACAGTTTCACCGGCCTATAAAACGTATTGGGATGCAACAACAGGAGATACTCTAAATGCAAGGAGGGATAAAAAAAATCAGGCAACAGGGATCAATAATTGTTTAAGGGTTCGCAACCCGTCCGATAGTATGCAATTGCTATTTTATATTCCTACAACGCATTATAAAAATATCAACATTAAATATGAATTAGAATATTCAAGTGTAGGGACCGGTGCAAGTGCATGAGGTAAGGAAATTCTTGATTATAGTGTGGATAGCGGTAAAACTTTCAGGCAAAATGGATTGTCAATTACTACTGATACGATGACAAATGGAACATGGAACCTGATTAGCATTAATGCCGGCGCCGATCCCGCAATTAATAACAGTAATAAATTTATTTTCAGAATTCGTACCACACCACAGAACAAAAGCACAAGTGGTAATCACAGGTATGATAACTTTACAGTAGAAGGTGATACTATATATGGTGTCCCACTTTACAAAATCAGAGCTTTAAGGGGGCAGAATTCCAATGGTGTTGCCGACTCCGCTAATAAAGGAATCGGATTTATTAAAGGGGTTGTAATGAGCCCAAGTTTTAGTTCTTCAAATCTTCAATTCTCTCTGGTTGATAGTACGGGATGGATGACCATTTTCACAAGCAAAATTAAATATTATACGCCGACCATCGGAGATAGTTTATTGATTCACGGTACACTTACACAATTTAATGGTGTTGATGAATATACTGCTGATAGTATAACTGTATTAACAAAAGGTACATGGCTTGCCATTCCTAAAGTTGTGACCCAATTGAGTGAAACTAACGAATCTGGTTTAATAACCATAAATGGGGTTCATATTATTGATTCAACAACCTGGAAACCTGCCGGGACTGGATTTAATGTAAATATTGTTGATAATAACAAAGATACATTTGTAATGAGGATTTGTTCCCCGGTTGATTTATTCAAAAAAGGGTACATCCATGCGATATTCAATGTGACAGGTATTGAAACACAGTTTAAATCAAGTTCTCCATTTATTGGTGGATATGAGATTGAGCCAAGAAGTATTTCTGATATTACACCCGTTAAATTCTCGCCAATATACAAAATCAGGCAGTTAAGGGGTCAAAATGCAATAACAGGAGTGGCAGACTCTTTAAATAAGGGGATAGGATATATAAAAGGTGTAGTACACAGCCCAAGTTTTAGCGCTACATCATTACAGTTTTCTTTACTTGACAGTACAGGTGCAATTACAATATTTTCCAGCAAGATAAAATATTACACCCCTAAAATTGGTGATAGCGTTATTATTCACGGTACGTTAACACAATTTAATGGCGTTGATGAATATACTGCAGATACGATAATTACATATACAAATGGTACCTGGCTAAAAACACCAGCCGTGACAAGCGTAATGAATGAATCATTTGAATCAAGTGTGATTACAATAAATGGAGTCCATATTATTGATTCAACAACTTGGAAACCTGCAGGGTCTGGCTTTAATGTAAATATTGTTGATAATAAAAAAGATACTTTTGTAATGCGCATCGGTTCAACAATTGATTTATTCAAAAAAGGATATATACATGGCATTTTCAATGTTACTGGTATAGAAACTCAGTTCAAATCTAGTTCACCATTTATTGGGGGTTATGAGATAGAACCAAGAGGTATATCTGACATTACTCCTGTCAAATTTGCCCCATTGTATAAAATCAGGCAACTAAGAGGCCAAAATTCTATAACAGGTATTGCTGACTCTTTGAATAAGGGTATTGGTTATATAAAGGGTGTAGTCCACAGTCCAAGTTTCAGCGCTACTTCGCTACAGTTCTCATTGCTTGACAGCACCGGCGCTATTACAATTTTCTCGAGCAAAATAAAATATTATACTCCTAATGTTGGCGATAGCTTACTTGTGCATGGTACTTTGACTCAATTTAATGGAGTTGATGAATATACCGCCGATTCTATAATTACTTTAGTAAATGGTACCTGGTTGAAATTGCCTACAGTAGTAACTCATATGAATGAAACCTATGAGTCAAGTTTGATAACCATTAATAATGTCCATATCATTGATACAACAAAATGGTTACTTGTAGGATCTGGTTTTAATATCAATATCGCCGATAATAATAAAGATACATTTATAATGCGGATAAATGCTACAGTAGATCTGTTTAAAAAAGGTCCTATTCATGGTAGCTTTAGCGTAACAGGTATAGAAACACAGTTCAAAACTTCGTCTCCATATATTGGCGCTTATCAAATTGAGCCAAGAAGTATAAGCGATATTTTACCTGCTATTCCTTCAAGCTTTAAACCCATTTATAAGATAAGGCAAGTAAGGCCACAGGATCTAATCACAGGTGTTGCAGACTCATTAAATAAAAGCAAAGGATATTTGAAAGGAGTGGTAATGAGTCCAAGCTTCAGCACTTCATACTTGCAATTCTCTTTATTAGATTCTACCGGCGCTATTACAGCATTTACATCTACAATTAAATATTATACTCCTGTTGTTGGTGACAGTCTCATAGTGCATGGTACTTTAACACAGTTCAATGGTGTAACCGAGTACACTCTTGACACTATAGTTAAGCTAAATCCCGGATCATGGCTTAAAACACCTGATGTTGTTACAGCTTTAGGAGAAAACGAAGAATCAAGTTTAATTACCATTAATGATGTACATATTATTGATACAACCAAATGGCTTCCAGCTGGCACAGGCTTTAATATTAATATTGTTGATAATAAAAAGGATACGTTTGTTATGCGTATTACAAATGCTACTGACCTGTTTAAAATGAAAGTTATAAAAGGTAATTTTAATGTTACAGGTGTAGAAACGCAATTTAAATCTGCTTCTCCATTCCTTGGCGGGTATCAGATTGAACCAAGAAGTTTTGCAGATATTAAGATTTTGCCACCTTATGGTTTGCCTCTTTATAAAATAAGACAGATAAGAACTCAGAATGCAATTACCGGTGTTGCAGACTCTTTAAATAAAGGAAAAGGCTTCATTAAAGGTGTGGTTGTTAGCCCAACATACAGTACCTCTTACTTACAATTCTCATTAGTTGATAGTACAGGTGCAATTACCATTTTTACCTCAACAGTTAAGTATTATACACCGTCCATCGGGGACAGTATTTTGGCTCATGGATTAACAACACAGTTTAATGGTGTAACCGAATATACTACTGATACTATAATAGTATTGAAAAAAGGTACGGCTATCGAAACTCCAACAGTTTTAACTGCCTTTGACGAGGTTCATGAATCTCATCTTGTAAAAGTGAAAAATGTTCATATTATTGACCCGACTCAATGGACTGGCTCCGGTACCGGGTTCAACGTGAACATTACTGACGGAAAAGATACTTTTGTAATGAGAATTACAAGTGCAATTGACCTTTTCAAACAAACTGCTATCAAAGGCAACTTTAACTGTACGGGAGTTGAAACCCAATTCAAATCAGCGTCTCCTTTTATCGGCGGATATGAAATTGAACCACGTGGAGCTTTTGACGTCGAGTTGATTGCAGCGCCTAAGTTCTTGCCGCTATACAAAATCAGTCAGGTTCGTCCTCAAGATGCAAATGGAGTAGCAGACTCATTAAATAAAGGAAAAGGATACCTGAAGGGGATGGTAGTAAGCCCATCATATAGTACCACTTATTTGCAATTTTCTCTTGTTGATAACACTGGGGCGATAACCATATTTACTTCAACAGTTAAATACTATACTCCAGTAATAGGAGACAGCATTATGTTGCATGGATTTGTTACTCAATTTAATGGTGTAACTGAATATACTACTGATACTATAATTGTACTTCCAAAAGGCACTATAATAGAAACGCCTTCCGTATTAAAGACCTTTGATGAATCACATGAATCACACCTCGTAAAAGTATTAAAAGTTCATATTATTGATCCTACTCAATGGACAGGTGCCGGTACCGGGTTTAACGTTAATATTACAGATGGCATTGATACTTTTTCAATGCGCATTACCTCTGCTATTGACTTGTTCAAAAAGACTCCAATTAAAGGAAACTTTAATGTAACAGGTGTTGAAACACAATTCAAATCAGCTTCACCATTTCTGGGCGGATACCAGATAGAACCACGTGGAATATTTGACATCCAACCTATTCCTTTGAAACTTTATACTATTAGCCAGGTGAAACCTTTTGATCCAACTACCGGGGTTGCAGATTCACTTAACCTTGCTTGCTGGTTGAAAGGTGTTGTAGAAAGTCCAAATTTAAGTGGCAGCTCTGCACAGTTTTTCTCTATGGCAGATAATACAGGTGCAATTACAGTAGTAGCTCTTAGCCAGGTTAATGGGTACATTCCGACTACAGGTGATAGCATTAAAGTAAGAGGTGTTGTAGTACAATTAAATGGCTTAACAGCATTTGGAATTGATTCGGTTGTTAAGATGACTGGAGGTGCTGCTATCTCTCCGGTATTGGTTACTACTTTAGATGAAACTACAGAATCTCAACTTGTGAAGTTTACAACCTATCAATTGGTTGATGCAACAAAATGGAATGTTTCTAATGCTGTAAATGGCAGGTTTATGGTCGATGCTTCTAACGGAACGAATACCATAACAATGGCTATTACACAAGGAACTGATTTATTTGCAAATTCTGCCGTGCCAACCGGGCATTTTGATGTGATAGGTATCGGAAGTCAGAATGATGTTACAGCGCCTTATCTACAGAATTATGTATTGATCCCAAGAAGTATTGCAGACTTTAATCATTCTTCAGGTATAGAATCTTCAAATATTGATCCTGGGACAATAAAAATCTATCCAAATCCAACATTGAATTTCACAAATGTGGTGGCAGATTTCAGGATGACCAACCTGGTAGTCGTAGACATAATGGGAAATATTGTAACTGAACAATTCCCAACCAGTACAAGTGCAATAATAGATTTGAGTACATTGAAACCTGGAATTTACTTTATAAGAATTTCTAACGGAAATAATTTCACTATAAATAAGATAGTGAAGCAGTAAACCAAGAAGTTGTTTGTTTAATGGATCAAAAGCCTGCGATATTAGTATCGTGGGCTTTTGTTATTATAAAAGAAACCAAAATAAAACAAATTTTCATTTGAAATAGCTAATTCATAATTATTTAGTAATGTTTAGATAACATGCCAGGAAATACTTTTGCGAAATTATTTACGGGGTATTTACTTATTAAAAAATCAAATGAAAAAACATTTCCTTGCTATTTTGTCCGCTTCATTTTTGTTTATTGAAGGTTCCTTTGCCCAAGCACTTCCAAAGCCAGCTCATATTGTTGTGGTGATTTATGAAAATCAAGCATATAGCGGTATTATCGGGTCTTCCGCTGCTCCATATATTAATTCGCTTTTGAAGGATTCTAATACGGCATCATTCACACAAATGTATGCCAATTCTACTGCTGCAAGCCAACCAAATTATTTTTATCTTTATTCAGGCTCGGATCAAGGGGTAACCAGTAATTCGATTTCGCCTAATACCCCATTTACAACTTGTAATCTTGGCGCTTCATTAATCGCTAAAGGACATTCGTATAGTGGATATTGCGAAGGCATGCCTTCAGTAGGCTATCTCGGAACCACATCAGGTAATTATGATCGTAAACACAATCCCTCTTCTGATTGGCAAGGTACTTTGAGCAATAATATTCCTCCTTCTTCAAATCAGCCTTTTTCAAATTTCCCTACCAATTATGATTCTCTTCCGACAGTTGCATACGTTACACCGAATGAAGTTGATAATATGCATAGCAGTTCCATATCAAATGGAGATACATGGTTAAAAAATAATTTTGATAATTATATTAAATGGGCTAAGACGCATAATAGCATGCTCATTTTTACATTTGATGAAGACGATGGCAATTCCGGTGAACATATAGCTTTACTTATGATCGGTCAAATGGTAAAAGGTGGCGCTTATTCAGAAAATATTACATTTTTAAATGTTCTTAGAACAATGGAAGATATCTATGGATTACCTGCTTGCGCCGGAACCACCACGGCAACTGCTATAACAGATGTTTGGAAATCGGCCTCAGGTATAACCAATTCAGGAACCATTATTAATCATTTGAATATATGGCCGGAACCTGTTAATGATGAATTAAACTTGAGTTTAGGCATAAATAAATCATGTAAAACTTCCCTTTCAATAAGTGATATTACAGGGAGAAAAATTTTGTTTAAGGATATTGATTTGCAAAGTGGTGATAACAATTTCTTTATCAATCTTCCTAATACTAAGCCGGGAATTTATTTTTTAAATATATCCGGAAATGAAATCAATTATTGTAAAAAAATAATAATTCAACGATAGAAAGAAATAAAATAACAAAGTCGAATTATTTCTTTCTATGAGGTATTTATTTTTTATTTTAATATGTTGTTTCATCCTTGTCAATACAGCAACGGCACAGGAGAAAGAAGATGCAACTTTTAAGCCTTCAGTTAAGGTATGGGGATTGATATTCGGTGATTTTGAATATCGGCCACATTCAGATTCTCTTCTGCGAGGTACTACTCAATATGCAGGTATCAGTTATCCAGATCCTAAGAACTTCTCATCCTTTGATATTAGAAGAATTTACCTGGGAGGTGATTTTATATTTACCAATAAAATATCAGGAGAGCTGCTATTAGCAAATGAAGGTAATACAGATAACCAAAAAAATGCAACCTTTTCTATTAAAACTGCCAATATTTGTTGGAACAATATTTATAAAAATGCTAACCTGATTATTGGTAGAGCCATGACCCCTGCATTTCCACTTCTTACAGAAAAAGTATGGGGATACCGTTCCATTGAAAGAACTATTGCGGATATGCGAAACATAGCATCTGCAGTGGACCTTGGAGTGAGCTTACAAGCTAAACTAAATGACTCAGGCACAGCAGGCTATAATTTAATGATCGGCAACGGAAGTGTAGGTACACCTCCTAATGGTCAGAAAGCGGAAAATGATATGTTTAAAAAATTCTACGGAGATATATGGGCTAAATTATTTGATAAAAAACTTGTTTTAGATTTTTATGCAGATTATGAAAGAGATCAACTTACTGATCTGGCCACAGGCAGGCCATTCCCTAAATCAAAATATACTTTTAAGGGTTTTATAGCATATCAGAGCAGAAAAGTTACTATTGGTGTAGAGGCATTTATGCAGACCCAACAAAACTTTAGTATATATACCCAGACCGGATCGACTAAGGCTGATACTGCAAACGCCTATTCTGTAGGTATTTCGGGATATATATATGGCCCGATATGGAAGAAAAAACTTGGCTTTTTTGCAAGATATGACATCTATAATCCTGATACAAAATATAACGCAGCCTATACCTACCAAACTGGTAATGTAAATTATAGTGAAACATTTATGACTGCCGGCCTTGATTGGATGCCATTTAAAAACTTCCATCTTATGCCGAATGTATGGATAGACTCATATAAAGATCGCCAAATGATAAATGGTGTTGCAAAGAATGACTATGATATGTCTGTGAGAATGACTTTTTATTATGTCTATAAGTAGTAGGGTTGCTTAAAAAACACATTTTTTAAGTGGTTTGATTACTTTGAAATGTTTATAAAGAAAGAGAAACAGAAAGACAAAGAGTGAGAACGCTGCTAAGTTCCTTTATCTCTTTCTCTTACTGTTTCTCTTTCTCAGCCAGTGGAGCTGCAGGGGATCGAACCCTGGTCCAGATATGGCGTGCAATATGCCTTCTACATGCTTAGCTTTTCTTGAATTTCGGAAGGGCAAGGTGAAAAGCTTACCTGATGCACTTCCTGAGCTTCGGATTTAATTTTCGGGACACCGCCAAAGCCACGTTGTCCCTAGCCTTTACGAGCTACGCCCTAAGCTGAGTACCGGTTAGGCGAAAGTACTCAAGGACGAACGACTATGCTAATTCCTGGAACTAGGCAGCCATTGCGAAAGAATAGTTGTCATTTAAGACGTTTGCAAACTTCTTTTAAGGGTACATCTGCGAAACCCTGCATGCTTACATACCCAACTCCATCCTGTCAAATCCATGTCAGCCCCATATTTCGTTGATCGTTGTTAGTTGATCGTTGTTGGTTTTTGCCAGTTAACAAAATAGGCATATTGTTTAGAAAGATGTTATCAGATAATTTTCCGGGCTCTATCACCCAGCCTTCAAAAATACAATTTCCTAAACAGTTTATCTCTCAAAATAGTTACTTTTACAGAAACTCACGAATAATATTCTTTCACACTATTATTCAATAATTCATTCATTTTAATTTAAATGGAAAAATTCACCATAGGTATTCTTAGAGAAGGACAAATTCCTCCGGATAACCGTGTTCCGCTTACACCAAGACAATGCCACGAAATGGTATTACACAACCAAAAGCTTGACATAAGAATAGAAACCAGTACTATAAGATGTTTTAAGGATGACGATTATAAAAAATTTGGCATTGGCGTACAGGATAAGGTTGATAATTGTGATTTATTAATGGGTATAAAAGAATCACCTATAGATCGGTTGATACCTTATCAAACATATATGTTTTTTTCTCATACCATAAAAATGCAGGAACGCAATAAAGGATTGCTTAATGCTATTTTGGAAAAAAAAATAACCTTAATTGATTATGAATTGCTGACCGATGAAAATGGGCATAGATTAATTGGTTTTGGCAGATGGGCGGGAATTATTGGGACTCATTATGCATTATTAATGCTCGGAAAAAGATCGAAAACATTTGATATTAAACCTGCTAAAGATTGCCTGAATCTCCAGGAACTGGTAGATCAATATTATGAGATAGAGTTTCCTGCAGCGAAGTTTGTAATAACCGGTGGTGGGAGAGTGGCTCAAGGCGCTATTGAAATCATGAAACATGCCGGCATAAACAAAGTTAGTAAAGACGACTTTTTAAATAAGGAATTTGACAAACCTGTTTTTGTACAACTACATTCAAAGGATTTGTACAAAAGAAAGGATGCACAACCTTTTGAACAGCAGCATTTTTATAAAAACCCTAAGGAATATGAAAGTAGCTTTAAACCTTTCCTGAGTAAAACCGATATATTAGTGAATTGTATGTATTGGGATATAAATGCACCTAAACTCTTTACGCTAGAGGATGCAAATTCAATTGACTTTTCAATAAAAATAATATCTGATATTACCTGTGATGTGCCCGGATCAATCCCTTTAACTATTAAAACAACTAGTATTGACGATCCGATTTACGGTTATCAAATTAAAAATAATTCACTTGGAATGCCATACCAGGAAGATACAATAGATGTAATGGCAGTGCCTAATTTGCCAAATGAATTACCTAGAGATGCTTCAAGAGATTTTGGTAAGGTGATGATGGATATAGTATTACCAAGAATTATGAATTACCCGAATGACTCAATGTTTGAAAGAGCCACCATCGCAAAAAATGGAAAGCTGACTGATAGATTTAGTTATTTAGAAGAATGGGTGAGAGGATGATTTTGAGTTCAAGTTTGTAAGAGTATTTCACGCAAAGGCCGCAAAGATAAAGAACGCAAAGGCCGCAAGACATTCAATTGATTAATAGTTATATTTAAAAATGCAGAAAAGTACAATCCATTAACAACTCTATGAATTCCATCTTTTAATTGAAAAGAATTAAAGTTGATCAAAAGGCCAAGTTTGCAACCGCTCAATTTTAGATATGTAAGTAACTGAGAAAAATGAACTGGCGCAAGGTTTTCAATAGATTTTACTTCCACAATTACTTTATTGTCTACTCGTAAGTCAATCCTATAACAACATTCTAGTTTTATGTCTTTGTAAATAAATGGCATTGCAACTTGCTGATCTACATTCATTCCAGCACTTCTCAATTCATAAGCTAAAGAATATTCGTATGCTGACTCTAACAAACCAGGACCAAGTTTTGTATGGAGTTCAATTGCAATTCCAATAATTTTATATGATATATCATTTTCATTCATATTAATATTTTACGCAAAGGAAGTTAAATTCCTTATAAATATTAATAACTAAAAATTTATAAATGAAATGATTAAGAATAAATTTCTTTTTGTGTTCTTTGCGAATTTTATCTTTGCGTTCTTTGCGTGAAACCTTTGTTTATAATTCCAGCAATCCATCTGGCAAATCAACAGTAATAACCCTTTTTCTGGAATCAATTTTTTTGATCAGGTCTTCGTGGACAGGGATTAAAAATTCTTTACCGTTATTAGTAACTTCCAGCAGGCTTTGGATACCGCTTTCGTCAAGGCCTGTAACTTCTCCAAGTACAACTTTTTCTGTGTCGATTACTTTATAACCTATTAGATCTGATTCATCTTCCTGGTCTAAAATCTCTTCCGGAATTGTTTTTTCAGAAATGAGTACTTCTCTGCCAATAAGTTTTTTGGCATCTTCCTCACTATTAACATCCGCCAATTTGATTCTGGCAGTTTTGGCATCGTCCCATACTATTTCTTCAATCATGTATGGAACTGGTTTTTCCATCCATTCAATAAAAATGAATGAACCAACTTCGAGAGCTTCTTCAAGTTCAGACATAAAAAAAGCTACCTTGACAATGCCAAGGTAGCCATTTGGTTTTAATACTTTGCCTAAACGGAGGCCATCATCAAGCTTCCAAACAGGCATAATATTATTTATTCGGTTGGTGCTGCTGTTTCTTCAGCGGCATTATCTGTTGCTTC